>ENA-OSEO01004501-OSEO01004501.1-sediment-metagenome-genome-assembly--contig:-NODE-4501-length-14537-cov-9.623513_pt1 | contig 14537 bp, 10 predicted proteins | sample MGYA00237883_ERZ534232 | MGnify/ENA metagenome assembly ERZ534232 | reverse complement strand
CCCCAGGCGTCTATGGCCGCCTTGACAATCCCTTCGGGAAAATCAGGGGCGGTGATGTCGCCGATGTAGGTGACGGCCTCGCCGCCGGCCTTTTTGATTTCGGCCGCCGTCTCTTCAGCCGGCTGGGGGTCGATGTCGCTGACCACCACCTTGGCCCCTTCCCGGGCGAAAAGGACGGCGGCGGCCCGACCGATGCCCCGGCCCGAACCGGTGACGATCGCCACCCTGTCTTTCAGCATCTTGTCCATAGTCTCGCTCCTTTCTGGATAATCAAGTTCTGAGGGCGATCACCAGGATCGCCCCTACCCTGACTTTTCCTGGGGTAATATCCAAATCCAACCTTACGTCAAAAGGCCAAAACCCGATATTTTGGCCGGCCGATCGAAAAACGAGAGCAATTAACTCGAACCAGAGCTCAAAGGCGATCTCAAGCTTGGCGCGGGGACTTCCCGCTTCACGCCCAAACCCCTTAAAATGAAGTTGGTCAGGGCTTCGAGCATGGTTGCCGCATCATGATAAGGGAACATATTCCATCCCCTTAAGGGTGAGATGGACAGGTTGAAGACGATGATGTTGGCCGCCAGGTCGGGATGCCGGCAGTCAAAGACGCCCAGTTTGACGCCACGTTCGATCATGGCCTGGAAATCGGCGATGAATTGGGCTTCTTGCCGGAGAATTTCATGGAGGTACTCTCCTTCCAACGATTTGGTTTCAGTGTAAACGAAAAGCATTTCGTCCTTGAATTGACAGGTCAGTTCAAAAATGCTTCGAATCACGTGGACCATCTGGTCGACCGGGTCCTCGTAGGTCTTGCTGCTTTCATCAAAGCACTGGTGCAGACGGCCGAGGATATTGCTGTGGACCAGAAAGAGAATATCTTCCTTGCTCTTGAAATAATTATAAATATTGCCCAGGCCCACGTTGCTGGCCTTGGCGATCTCCCGCATGCTGGTGGCGTGAAAACCCTTCTTGCGGAAGAGCTTGAGCGCGCCCCGGTAAATCTGCTTCTGCCGCTCTTCCCGACGGGACTGGTTTTTTTCCCTGTTATTCACTAACTACCGGGGGTCTCCGGCGCAAATCATCCGACCGGTGCGAAATACTTGATGTCCATGATCGTCCCGTTTTTTTCCTCGTTCCAGACGATCTTGACCCTCATGCCGTTCCAGATTTGCTTGCGCACCACGTCTATGCCGCTCAGGTCGATGCCGCCCAAGAGGTGCATGAATTTGCAGTCCGCCCCGTCGAGGGTGACGAAAGCGGTCACAAAGGGCGGCGGGGTGGGCATGCCGAAATATTCGATCTCGGTCAGGGACCATCCGACCAGTTCGCCTTCCTGAGCCACTTCCAGCCACTCGCCCATGTCGACAAAACAGCGGGGGCAGAAAGTCCGGGCCGGAACCAGGACCCGCCGGCACCGGGGACATCGGTTGCCCAATATCTTTTCCTCTTTCAGGCCTTCAAAAAACCGATTCCAGGTCGGCCCCAGGGCCAGTTCATAGGTGACCAGGGCTTCGGCCTTGATGACCGGTTTTCCGTCTCTGCTTAAAGTCACCATCCGACTTCTCCTTTTCTCCGACCAGCATCACGAGATGGGCTGGAAGTACATGATGTCGAGCATTTCACCCTTCTTCTCCGCACGCCAGACCGCCCGGACCCGGCTCCCTGCCTTTATTTTTTCTTTCAGGGCTGCGGAGTCGTTCAGGTCCAGGCCGCCGACCAGGTGGAGAAAGTTGCAGTCGGTTCCATCCAGATGGATCAAGGCCCCGATCAAGGGCGGCTGAACCGGCTGACCGAAAAATGGTTCGTTGGCCGTCATCCAGGTGACAATCTTCCCTTCTTGGGCCGCTTCGACCCATTCACCCATATCCACCGAGCAATGGGGGCAGAAAGACCGGGGCGGGACCAGCATTTTCGAGCAGGCGGGGCATTGGTTGGCCCAAATCTTTTCTTCCTTCAGCCCTTCGTAGAAACGGTTGAAGACCGGACCCACGGCGTACTGGTAGGGAAGCCAGATATTGTGTTTCAAGGTTTTGAAGTGTTTGGTCATCGGCCGCCTCCTAGAGTTCCGACCCAAGGATCATGAGTCCGTTGAATTGGCTGACCCCGCCTAGGCCGTGGGCCAGGCCGAGCTTGGCCCCTTCGATCTGGTGGGCCCCGGCCTGGCCGGTCACCTGCAAGGCCGTTTCCGCCACGCGGATCAGGGCGGTAGCCCCGATGGGGTTGGTGCACAAAACCCCGCCGGACGGGTCGCAGGGCAGTTCCCCACCCCGGGCGAAGACGCCTTTGAGCACGTCGTCACAGGCCCGGCCGGGTTCGGAAAAACCAAAGCACTCGTAATGGAGCATCTCGATCCAGGTGAAAGGATTATAAATCTCGGCCACGTTCAATTCCCGCCTCGGATTGCTTATACCGGCCAGGTCGTAGGCCTGCTTGGCCGCGATCATGGCGCATTGCCAAGCCACTTTGTCGCTGTCGCCGTACCAGTATTCGTCGCCGCAAAACCCCAGGCCCTTGACCCAGGCCGGCTTAAGCGACATCTTTTTGGCCTGGTCCTCGCTGGCGAAAATGACCGCGCAGGCCCCGTCGGAATTGGGACAGACGTCCCAGAACCTGATCGGATAGTTGATCACCCTGGAGTTCTTCACGTCCTCCAAGGTCAGGTCCACTTTTATATGCGCGTAAGGATTGTCGTGGGCGTCCCGGTGGTGATCGACCGAAATTTTGGCTGCGGCTTCCCGCGACTTCTCTTCCGGGATTTTGTACCTGGCCATCCATTGCTGGGCCTGAATGGAAAAGACGCCCGGAGCTCCGGTCAGAAAGGGCCTCAGATAGAAAGGCTCCATGACCGTGGACATGGTGGCCTGGCTGTCGCCTTCATACATCTTTTCCGAACCCACCACCAGGACCAGGTCGGCCATACCCGAGGCCACCCAATAATAGCCGGTGTGGGCCAGGGACATGCCCGTGGTCCCGCAGGTCTCGGTCTTCATCATGGGCTTGCCCACCGCCCCCAGGGCGTCGGCGAAATAAAAGTGAGTCAAGGCCACCCCTTCCATCATCGAAGGCATGGTCCCGCAAACTATCCCGTCGATGTCCTTCGGGTCGAGGCCGGTCTCGGCGAAAACGGCCTGGACCGCTTCCCGGACCATATCCGGATAAGTCACCTCGTTGCGGCGACCGTGTTTGGTCTGACCCACGCCGATAATTGCCACTGCTCTCGCCATAACGCCTCCTTAATCAGTACCGACCACGGCCACGGCATGAAACTGGCCGGCGAAGCCGTGAGTCCCGTGAGCCAGGCCGGTTTTGATCTTTTTGTCCACTTGTCTTTCCCCGGCCTGACCCTTGATCTGGAGGACCACCTCGGCCAGACGGTACAATCCCCGGCTGACATAAGGATTCATGGCCAGCACCCCGCCGGAGGGATTGACCGGGAGCCGACCGTCTTTTTGGGTGGCCCCGCTGTCCAGGAACCGGCCGCCTTCGCCTGGGCCGCAGAAGCCCAGGCCTTCGTACCAAAGCAGTTCCTGGAAGGCATAGGGCTCGGTCACTTCGGCCAGGTCGATCTCTTTTCCTGGATCATTGATCCCGGCCATCCGATAAGCCCGCTGGGCGGCGTTTTTGAGCTGGCCGTCCAGCAGGTCCCGATCCCCGAGATAGAAAGTGTCCATGGAGGAACCAAAACCCTTGAACCAGACGGGTTTGTCGGTCAATTTTTCGGCCTTCTCCTCGGAAGCCAAAACCATGGCCACGATGCCGTCCGATTTCGGGGCGCACTCCATCTTTTTCAAGGGGTCCATGACCCGGGGGGAATTCAGCACGTCCTCGACCGTGACCTTCTTCCGAAGGTGGGCGTAGGGATTGCCCAGGGCGTTGCCCAGATTTTTGACCACCACCTTGGCGCACTGCTCTTCGGAAACCCGGTGTCTGGTCATATAAGCCCTCATTTGCAGGGCCGCGGCGAAGGTCTCATTGAGGCCGACCTGGCGTTGGTAGAAGGGATCGGCGAAATAATGGGTCAAGGCGTCATTTTCCGGGTTTTCCGAGCCTTTGCAGATGCCCAGGACCAAAACCGTGTCGTAGTGGCCGGTCAGAATGCGCATGACCCCGTACTGAAAAGCCAGCAAGGATTCGCCGTCCTGCCGGGTCCCGCTCTTTAAAAAACCCGCGCCCGAGTCCCAGTAATAGGCGTTGGCGCAGGAGACCCCGCCGTGGAAGACGTCGGAGGCGGCGCTGACCACCGTGCCGATCTCTTCGCGTTTCAGGCCCGCCTTGTCCAGGACCTCCCGGCAGACCCGGTAGAGCTGGTCCAGGTAGTTTTCGCTGAAGGCCGTCCCGGGACTCTGGGCCGCCTCGACGATAGCCGCCTTTTTGTTCATGGCCTCACCTCTCTGTCGGTCATTGACCGCAATCGGTCGTCATTTAAGGAATCAACGGCTCCAGGGTTAATCAGAGGGCCGTCTGGGTTGTTCACCCACGGAGGCCCATTTCCGTCAAAATGATGTTCTTTTGAATCTGGGAAGTGCCGGCCCCGATGGTAAAGAGCTTGAGGTCCCGGTAGAGCCTTTCCACGGGAAACTCCTTCATGTAGCCGTAACCCCCGTGGATCTGGACGGCCTTGTCCACGACCCGCAGGGCCATTTCCGAGCAAAACAGCTTGGCCATGGAGACTTCCTTGTTGCACCTGATCCCGGCTTCGTACATCATGGCGCAGTGGTAGACCAGCCGCTTGCCGGCCTCCACGGCCGTGGCCATGTCGGCGATCATGTGGCCGACGGCCTGGAAGTTGGCGATGGGCTGATCGAACTGGATGCGCTGGGTGGCGTATTTGACGGCTTCTTCCACCGCTATCTCCGCGCCCATGTAGGCCAAGGCCGACCCGGACAGCCTCTCCATCTCCAGACCCTGCATCAGGGCGTAAAAACCGCGCCCTTCTTCACCCAACAGATTTTCCTTGGGCACCAGGCAGTCTTCGAAGATCAGTTCGGTCGTGTCCGAAGAATGCAGGCCCATCTTCTCCAGCTTCCGGCTCACGGAAAACCCGGGGGTATTGGTTTCGATGAGCAGCAGGCTGATGCCTGAGTGGCCGGGCCCGCCGGTCCTGACCACGGTGTTGATCACGTCGGCCTGGGTGCCGTTGGTGATGAACATCTTGCTGCCGTTGACCCGGTAATAGTCGCCTTCCCGAACCGCCCTGGTCTTGATGGAAGCCAGGTCCGAACCATGGTTCGGCTCGGTCATGGCGATAGCCAGAAGTTTTTCTCCGGCGCAGATAGGCTTGAGGAATTTTTCCTTCTGCTCGTGGGTGCCCACATGGGCCAGGGAAGGGCTGGCCATATCGGTATGGACGAACAGACTCATGGGAAAACCCAGGGCCCCGCAGCGGCACATCTCTTCCCAAAAGACGAGGCTTGTTTTTATGTCCGCCCCCTGGCCGCCGTATTCCTCGGGGTAACGGAGGCCCAGGAGGCCGAGTTCGCCCATCCTCGGGAAAATAGCCTTATCATAACAGCCTTTTTCCTCCCACTCTTCTATCTTGGGAGCCACCTCCTTCTGGACGAAACGACGGACCGTCTCCCGAAAAATGTGATGTTCTTCCTCAAAGAAATAGTCTTTAATCATGGGCCTTTTTCCTTTCTGTTCGATTATTTCGAGAAGATTGAAAAAACCGTTGTCTCTTGTGAAAGGTGATGAGTATTTTCGGTGAGCTCATTCCGTTCCAGCCCAAACCGGCCCTTAAAAGGCGGGGTATCCTTTGATTGGTTGTTCGAAGGTTTTCATTGTTAATTTAATTACGTACGTCCGTTCATATATCCTTTCCGACCAGTTGTCAAACATTTTCCTGAACCCCCCGATAAGCCTTAACTCCCGGTGATTGGGAAGCCGGGTTTCTCCGGCCCCGGCAGCATAAAAACATGGCGGAAGTCTTTTAACCCTTTTAAAACTTTATCTGAAAATAGGAAAGTCGTATCGGGTTTTCCGCCAAGGCAGGGGCGAAGCCGGCCCGCACAAGCCGGATTGGTCTTCGCCCCGGCCCTTGAGGTTATTTTAACGTTCTGATACCCTTGATTGACGGGTTCTTGGTTCAGTCGACCAAGGTGGGCCGGTTTTTTTTGAGGCTCTGGATTCCCGCTTCCGCCGCCTGAGCGTCGCACCCGGGCAGGCAGGCGCAACCCGGAAAATGAAATCCGGGTCAATGAGGCTTGAGGGTTGTTTTCGTCCGAAATACCCAACCCGTCGTTCCCGCGCCAGAGGGAACCCAATCTTCGATGGGGCTTTTTTCTGGACCCCTGCTTGCCCAGGGGTGACGGGTGGGGCTTCGGGTCAGGTCCAGACAGGACATCGAGGGTGAACTTCCGGTTAAGTGACGGTGTAAGTACGGCTGATGAATTATGATAAAACGAATCACCTGGTCATAGAGCCAAAGTCGTGACCCGGAGACAAAAGAGACCGGTCATGGATTCGGCCATGTTTCAAGGCCATAAAAAGTCTCATTTCGCTGACGACTCATCGCCCGGAGCCATCGAAGACCAAAGCGCCCGGCGGCAGGCGCCATGGCCCCTTAATATACCCACCAGGACCGATATTAATTTTGACCCATTCGGACCGCATTTTAATCAGTCAGCCATGAGGGAAAAAATTTGAAATTCGAAGTCTTTTCCCCTAAATCCACAAGCGCCGGGGCGCCCCAGGCGTCCCAGCCCAAGGTCACTCGTCGACTCTCCTACCGTCAGGCTCGGAACGCCGTTCTCTTAGCCCTGATTCTCGGCTCCTTCTTTGCCGCCGGCCGTCTTTACCTTGGCCTTCGCAATGAACATCAACAAGTCGAAAAAACTCTTTCTCAAGCGGTCAAGATGGCCGAGGAACCGGCCGCTCAGGCCGTAGCCTCGCTCAATGTAGACCTGGGAACAAGATTAGTAACCGGCCTTTTGGAATACCCAGGCATTCAGCAGGCCAAAATCCTGGTTGATGATTCCGACTCTGTTCTGGCTCAAGCCCGGCGGCCCGCGGCGAAGGGCCCGTTTAAACGGCTGATAGCAAAAATATTCGGCCTGGATTTGACTTACTCCGTCCCCCTGCTTAATACCGAGCAGAATAAAACCGCCGGCCGCCTTATGGTCAGACTGGACCATTACGCCATCGCCTTGGATTATCTCCGCTGGGCCGGAATCATAGTGGCCAGCGGTCTCCTTCTGGCCATTGTCCTGGCCTGTGTTTTTTACCTCATGTTTTATTATTCCCTGACCAAACCTCTCCTGGGAATGATCAAGGGTCTGGCCTCCATGGAGCCGGCGGCACCGGGACGGATAGAATATCCTCCAGGACACCAGGACGATGAGATGGGCCTTCTGGTCCGAACGGTCAACCAACTGCTGGCCGGATTGACCGAAAACCTCCAACACCGACGAACCGCCGAAAGCCTGGCCCTGGAACGGGAATCCCGGATCAAGGCCATTATGGACAACGTGCCCGACGCCCTGATGACCATCAACGAACAAGGACTGGTCGAGGATTCCAACCCGGCCGCCGAAAAGCTATTTGGATGCGCGGCCGAGAGACTGGCCGGTCAATCCTTGGGACAGTTGGTGGCCGAACCGGAAAGCCAAGACCTGGTCCTCGCCTTGGACCGCTTTTTGGACAGCGGCGACCCGCAGGCTCTGAACGAAGCCCCGCCGGAAGGGACGGCTTTGAGCGAAGACGGCCTCCGGACGCCCGTGGCCTTTCGCTTCGGCGAAATGCACCTCGGGGAACGACGCCACGTGGTCTGCCTGGTCAGCGACATTTCTCAGCGCAAAGAGTCCGAGGCGGCTTTTCAAGCCCTGGTGGAAACCACGGTGGGGGCCATCGGCCAGGATTTTTTTGACCGAGTTGTGGCCAACTTGTGCCATTGGCTCGGTTGCGACGCGGCCATTATTAGTGAAATAATCGGCGATTCGATGATCAAGGCGTTGGCCATGCAGATAGACGGCCGGATTATTCACGACTACGGCTACAACCTGGCCGGTACTCCTTGTGAGAACGTCTCGGACCGAGGATTCTGCCACTATTTCGAAGGCGTGGCCGGCTTGTTTCCTCGGGATAAAGACCTCGCCGAATTTGGGGCGGAAGGATACGTGGGCGTTCCGGTCAGGGACCGGTCCGGCCAAGCTATCGGCATTCTTTGCGCCATTTCCCGGCAAGGACTGGACTTGCCCGAACGAACCGAGCAGGTCATGAACATCATCGCGGCCAAGGCCGCCGCTGAAATCGAGCGAAAGCGGGCCGAGGAAGCCCGGCGGGAGAGCGAGGAGAAATACCGCATCCTGGTGGAAAAGGCCAACGACGCCATCATGGTGGCCCAAGACGGCCTGGTCAAGTTCCCCAATCCCAAATGCCTGGAAGTAAGCGGCTACTCGGCCGAAGAGCTGACCACCATCCCGTTCGTCAACCTTATCCACCCTGAAGACCGCCAGATGGTTATGGACCGGCATCTGCGCAGGCTGGCCGGGAAAAAGGCCCTCAGTCCCTACGCCTTCAGAATCATAAACAAAACCGGCGAGGTGGTCTGGCTGACCCTCGAGGCCATCCTGATCACCTGGGAAGGCCGGCCGGCCACCCTGAATTTCCTGCGGGACACCACCGAGCAAAGGCGTTTGGAAGCTCAGCTCCTTCAAGCCCAAAAAATGGAGGCCGTAGGCAACCTCGCCGGAGGCGTCGCCCATGATTTCAATAATTTGCTCCAGGCCATTCACGGCTATACCGAAATGCTGCTGCTCAATAAGGCCGAAACCGATGAGGGGTACGCCGAACTGAAGGAGATCGAACGGGCGGCCGAGCGGGCTTCGGAACTGACCCGCCAGCTTTTGACCTTCAGCCGCAAGGTCGAGAGCAGATTGAGGCCTTTGGATTTGAACAGTGAAATAAGGCAGACGGAAAAACTTCTTTCCCGGACCCTGCCCAAGATGATTCAGATAGAGATCCTTCTGGCTGATGATTTGAAAACGGTCCGGGCCGATCCCGCTCAGATCGAACAGATTCTCATGAACCTGGCCGTCAACGCCCGGGACGCCATGCCGAACGGCGGCCGTCTGGTCATCGAAACCGAAAACATAAGTCTGGACGAGGACTACTGCGAAACTCACCTGGGGGCCGATCAGGGCGACTACGTCTTGCTGACCGTTTCCGACACCGGCCACGGCATGGACCGGCAGACCCTCCGGCACATCTTCGAACCGTTTTACACTACTAAAGAAATCGGCAAGGGGACCGGCCTGGGCCTGGCCATGGTCTACGGCCTGGTCAAAAACCACGGCGGATATATCACCTGTTACAGCGAACCTGGTCAGGGGACCATTTTAAAAATCTACCTGCCGGTTATTGACCAGGGCGAGACCCGGGTCGGGGACAAGCCCGGTCCCGAAAGGCCGGGCGGCGGCCGGGAAACCATCCTCCTGGTCGATGACGAAGACAATCTCCGCTCCCTCGGCCGGGATGTCCTCCAGCGGTTCGGCTACACCGTTTTGACCGCCCCGGATGGCGAAACGGCGGTCGCGTTGTTTAATGAAAAATCGGAAGCCATCGATCTGGTCATCCTCGACCTGATCATGCCCGGCATGGGCGGCCGGAAATGTCTCGAGGAGCTGATCCGGCTCGCTCCCCGGGTCAAAATCGTCGTGACCAGCGGGTTTTCCCCCAATGGTTCAGCCAGGGAACTACTGGAGGCCGGGGCCAGGAGTTTCATCGGCAAACCTTATAATGTCAACCAGATGTTGACCACGATCCGCCAGGTCCTTGACGGGGAATAATTTCCGGGTCAATCACGAAACAAATATTAAATCAACAGATTCGACAAGCCGTTTTTCACAGCTCCCGGCATTTATCAATTAAAAGCGCTTTAGTCGCCTGTCATCCGGCGGTTTACGGCCGTGAAAAAAATCGCAGGCCCGGTAATAACGCAAATCCTCAATCCACAGCTTGATATAATGTCCATCCTGCTTGATCTTTTTAATCAGACCCAGGGGGTCGGCCAGGGCTTGGAGGACAGGCCCGAATAGTTCGGACGGGTCCCGGAAGCATTCCCAATCGCATTGCCGGCAGACGGCGTGGTGATCCAATTTTCTGTCGTCCAGGTCCCAATATTTACCCAAATTTTCCTGTCCCCGATACCCGCAGGGGTAAACGTCTCCATCCTTGCAGTCGATAAAGAAATAATCCAGTCCGCCGCGGCAGGGATATGCCGCCGTGAATTCATCGGCGTAATACCGGAATAAGGCGTACAAGGAAGTCCTGGGTGAAAATATCCTGATTTTAGACCGGAACTTCGGCACCGTCTCGAAAAGCGCCTTGAACAGCAAGGCCTTTTCCAATCGGTTGAAGCTGACCAGATCGCTGGCCGAGGTGGCGGCGTAAACCGGGGCCAAAAACCCGTCCTGCTCTTCTTCAATATTCATCGGATAACAGGTGTTGACCATGGTAAAACCCAGATCAATCACAAAACGAAAGAATTTAGCCAAGGCCGCTTCGGCTTTTTGGTAAAAGTCTTTTCTATCGGATTCGGGTCGGCTTGGGGAAACAAAAGGGAGGGCTTGGTCCGAATTTCCTCCGAGGCAGCGATTCAGCCCTAGATTAGCCGAGGGATAGAGACCGTGGTCATGAAAAACCGGCAGGGCCTTTTCGAGGCCGGCGATCACACCGGCCAAACCCCTCATATTTTCATGGACCGCGGGGTCGGCCGAATCCAGGCTGATCCAGAAGTTGCGCAGGGGGACACCGGCCAGTTTTTCGGCGACTTTTTTGATGCGGGATAAAAAATCATGATGTTTGACCTGGGTGAAAAGGAATCCGTTGGTGCCGGTCCGAATGTAATCAATTCCGGCTTCCCCGGCGTATTTAATGAATTCCGTCAAATCATCCAGAAACAGCAGCGGCTCCCCGCCGGTGAAGGAAATCACCCGGACGCCCTTTTGGGCCGCGGCGTCGATGAGGCGCTTGATCTGATCCCCGGCCAGTTTGGACCGGGGGAACTTGTGGGCGGTGCTCATACCGCATTGCGGGCACCTGGCGTTGCAATGGTCGGTGATCTGGACGACCAGTTGACCTGGTGACCGGTGATGGAGAAGACTTAACCACGACTTTCGATTCATGGCGGCGCCCGCAGGGCTGGGTTTTAAGACAGATAACTTCAAACGGCCTGGGCCATGGACTCGGGGCAATCATCCTCCAGACCCTGGGTGTAGAGCTGCCAATGCTGGAGAAAAGCTTGTTCAAATGACCTGGATTCCATGAACTTCCGGGCGGCCCTGGACATCTGCTCTCTTCTGAGAGGATCGAGGGTCAGATCACGCATGGCTTGGAAAAGTTTTTCCGGGTCATTGGCGGGAACGACTATTCCCGTCCGGCCCGGCAGGATGTTCTCCCGAGGTCCGCCGGAGTCGGTGACGATGACCGGAAGGCCGGAGGCCTGGGCTTCTAGAACCACGTTGCCGAAAGTGTCGGTCGTGCTGGGGAAGACAAAGAGGTCGGCCGAGGCATAGGCCTCGGACAGGTCGCGACCTTGAAGGTACCCGGTGAAGGTGACCGGCCATCCGGCCGATTTATCTTTCATGGTCTTCAGATACGGTCCGTCCCCGACCACGATCAAATGGGCCTCGGGAACGATCCGGTTCAATTCCCGGAAAGCCTCCACCAACAAAGGGAGATTTTTCTCCTTGCTGACTCGGCTGACATACAGAAGCTTGATCTTCCGACCCAGATTGTACCGGCGGTCGAAGAAACCGTTCCGGTTGGCCGGATGGAAGGCTTCAATATCGACGCCCCGGGGATAAAGGCGGATTTTGGCCGGATTCAGGCCCTTGGCCGCCAGCTCATCGCCGATGTCTCCGGACGGAACGTAAATAAACTCCATTTGGTCGTAATACCAAAGGGTGTAGCGCCAAACGAGCTGTTCGACGGCTTCGTCGCCGGTCAACTTGGCCGCATATTGAGGAATGGCCGTATGGTAGGTGCCGCTGATCGGCAGATGAAGAATCCGGGCGATGGCCAGGGCGGCCAGTCCCACCGGCCCCGGGGTGGCCGAGTGAATATAGTTGTACCCTTCTTGATAAACATGATCGAGCATTTCCAGAAAGGGAGGAAGAAACAGTTTCTGCTCCGGGTATTCCGGCAGTTCATACGCGGAAACTGGTTTGAAGTTGCGGATATTGTCGAAAGGCGGGCGTCGGTCCTGGGCGCAGGTGATGACGGTCAGGTCCTTGCCCATGACCAGGGCCGTCTTGGCCTGCTGGAGCAAGGTCAGGGCCACGCCGTTGATCTCGTATAAGGTATCGGTGAAATGGGCCGCTTTGATACGATTGTTGTTCAGGGTCAATCCCGGAGCCGATCCGGCGAACCGTCCTTGGACTTGTTGGGTGAGAAGGCGGTCCCGTCCGAAAAGACCGAAAGAGACAAAATAGGGAGCCATGATAGAATACAGGGAAGCGGCGGCCCCGATCGAATCGAAGATACTGAAAAAGTTGACCCCGGAAAGACGTCCGATCAAATTTTCGCCAAAATGGCGTAAAACCTTGTGGCAGACTTGAAGAACGAAATGGAACCACAGCTCTTCCGGAGGCCGGTGCTCCCGCCGCCCCCTTTTCAGGATGGCCATCAGGTCAGGATCGTTGACGACCGCCCTTTCTCCTTCCCGGCGAAGCACGTCCTGGACTTTTTCCCGAGCCCCGAGCCGGCTGGATTGGCGCTGACCCCAAAAGCCTCTTAACCTCACAAAAAAAGAGGCCTGGGAGCGGGCCTCGGGCCGGAGCATACGATCAAGAAAACGCATTAAAAGGTCATGGTTGGAGTATTTGTCCAGATTGAAACGATGACGGTAGAATTGATAGGCGATTCCATACAGATTGTGGGCCAAGGTCAGGGGACTGGCGCCTTGACCCTGGGGACGGCCGTAACCGGCGCTTATACTTTGCAAAAATTCGGTCAGGTTTTTAGCGCCGGGCGCCGCGGTCCACATGCGGGCGACATTGAGGGAGCTGTGATCGTCGGACCCGCCGATGAGATTCTTTTTCCAAGGCTGCTCATAACCGGGCTCTAGGCCGTGTTTGTCGGTCAAACTTTCCAGGTCCTTTGCGGTCAAACTCTCCAAGACCGCCTTGAGCACCAGATTTTGGGTCCGGTCCCTGGCCCCGTTGAGTTCAAAAGTTCTGAACAACACCAAGAGTTTTTCGAAGTGTTCCAGGGTCAAACGATCATTAACCGAAAAGAGAGGATGGGCCAGGGCGTGGACTATTTTTCGCTCGTTAAGAAAGTCGACCAGGTCAAAGATGTTTTCCCGTACTTTTTGGATATCCTGGTGAACCGCTTCATTGACGCCGAAAACCAGGACATGAACCTTACATCGGTCCTCGGGGAAATAGGTCGTCACTTCCTCGCTGATGAAGGTGTCGGGCAGATGGGCGATTTCCAAACAGCCGTTGATGGTGTTGTGATCCGTCAGGGTCATCCCGGACATGCCCTTTTTTTTGGTGATCCGATACAGGGCCAGAGGATCGGTAAAGCTTTCCGGGCAGCCGATCTTCTGCAAAACCCATTGTGAAGGGCGTTTGGAGTGCTTGGAGTGGAGGTGGAGGTCTATTTTCATGTCTTAACTCCTTGGCTGAAAATCCAGGTTACGGCTGACCGAATTTACACCCATTCTTCTTATGATTCAGAAGAGCCGCCTTCGGTTTCATCACCTTTCCTCGCTTTCTTTCGATCAGAAAAAATCCCGAAAAGACCTGATCTTATTGCTCGCTTGTATGACAGGGCTTTTTGGCATTTTTCTTTCGCGTTCATGGAAAATGAGTGAATTTTTCAGGATGGGCGGCTGACAAATAACCGAAAACCTGATGAAAACAATCTCGGCGAGGGCAGATTTTAAATCAGGACTCTATCTTCAACGATCCAACGGAGAGAATGGCGAAGGGTCATCATAAAAGCCTGGCTCCCAGTTCGGCCACCTGGGAGCGTTCTCCTCTGATCAAGGTTACATGTCCACTGATGGTCTCGTTTTTTCCCCAAGAATGGTCAAATCATGACTGGGGTTAGTGGCGTAACCATCGACCATCTTCCTCGCGGATTTTTTCTTTAGGGAGGCTTTCGGTCGGATCGAAATGTTCAAGGACCACGAACTCGGTGGACCGGCATTCCCGGCAGATCAGAATTTGGGGCGAATAGCGGGTCTCATAAATTTCGTGACAGTTTTTGCACTCCACCAGCATCATCATTTTCATTAATTATCTCCTTGATTTAATCTTCGCTGATCAGCCCGACCGGGACCCCCGGACGAACTGCTCTTTTAACTACTCGATAGATTTGATGTTTTTAGTGTCGAAAACATGTCTTTTGTATGACGCTCGAACTAAATCATCCGGCAATATTCATTTAAATCCGGTATGGATTCGAGAGGGCCAGATACCTGGGACTGGGTAATACTAAGCCGCAAACTAGCACTACTACGTTAAGTGCTTGACATTAAATTGGCCTTTTGGTATGATGGAGGCATGAATAATCAAGAACTTCGCCAA
>ENA-OSEO01004500-OSEO01004500.1-sediment-metagenome-genome-assembly--contig:-NODE-4500-length-14539-cov-43.512170_pt1 | contig 14539 bp, 10 predicted proteins | sample MGYA00237883_ERZ534232 | MGnify/ENA metagenome assembly ERZ534232 | reverse complement strand
TGTCCCCATATGACAAAAGCACATGGTATCCTTTCCATGCAGGCCGTTGAAAACTGCTTAAAAAATAGAAAAAACCCAAAAGACGTATCGGGTTTACCGTCGGAGAGCGACGGTTCGAATACGGAAAAGGGGCGAAAAAGGATTGAAAACGATAAGGTATTTGGGTTCCATAGCGGGCTTACTGAAATTCTATGTTCAACTTAGGAAATCTCATTATATAACACGTTCACGGAAGAGGGGCGGGAATGAGTAGCAGTCTGCTCACATCTCAGATCGGGCAGCGGATATTCCTCCCAGGGCACTTCGATGTGCCCGTGGTCCTGGAAGATGCGCGACCGCTCGGTTCTGATGATTCGGCAGGCTATGAGTGTCGCGTTCGTCTTCCCGACGGCTCATTGGAAGAGGCCGTCATCTCCGCGGAAGAGGTCGTGGCCGTCCTTGGAAAGGGGCCTGACGAAGCCAAAGCAGAAACTCCTGTGGACGCCGAGAAGCTTCGACTCCTGATCGAGTCGGCCAGAGTCCGTCTGGCTTACGCGCATGACCAACAGTTTGCCGTAAGCCTTTCGGGCATCCGTACCCTGCCGCACCAGATCGAAGCGGTGTACCAAGCGATGCTTCCGCAGCCCAGGTTGCGGTTTCTGCTGGCGGATGATCCTGGAGCCGGCAAAACGATCATGGCCGGGCTCCTGGTAAAGGAGCTGAAACTTCGCGAGGCGATTGAGCGCATTCTTATCCTGTGCCCCGCTCCGCTCACCATACAGTGGCAGGACGAGATGCTCCGCTGGTTCGGCGAGCCTTTCGACATTATCTTTTCCGCTGTCGACCAACAGCAATTGACCAATCCATGGCAGAGGTCTGCACAGATCATCGCTTCCATTGACTACGCCAAGCAAGATGACGTGCGCGAGCGTGTCTGGCAACAGCGGTGGGACCTCGTCATCATCGACGAGGCCCACAAGTGTTCGGCCAGGACAGCCTCAGGCGGACAGAATCGAGAATCCAAGGTTGCGACAACGAAGCGCTATGATCTGGCGTCGCGTCTCACCTCCCAAGCAGACCATGTCCTCCTCCTGACTGCCACACCCCACCATGGGGATGAAGACAAGTTCGCTCATTTCCTTCGGCTCATTGATCCGGACCTGTTTCCGGAACCACACCGCCTCGGAAAACAGGCCACCGCAATCCGCAAAGACGTTTTCCGCCTCGGCAAGGATTCGCCGTGGTCTCTCCGGAGGCTGAAAGAAGATCTTAAGGACGCGAATGGAAAACGGCTCTTCCCGGACCGGCATACCAACACCGTCACTTTCTGCCTGAACAACGACGAGTACACCCTTTACAAGAGTGTTACCGCTTACATCAACGAGTTTATCCCGCAGCAAACCGGGCAAAGACGTTCCTCCGCAGCGCTGACCCGAACGGTCCTGCAACGCAGATTGGTGAGCTCCACATGTGCCATTCACGAGTCGATCAAGCGGCGGTTGAAAAAGCAGGAAGATCTCCTGGAAGAGCTTGAGGGGCTCACTCCGGCCCAGCGCGCCAAACGGCTGGCCGCTTTGCAGGGTCGCCTGCCTGATGCCGAGCAGGACGAAGACGATCTCGACGATGCGGTACGCGATCAATTGGTCGATGAGTACACGGCCGCGCTGGAACTTGAACAGTTGCGCGCGGAAATCTCCGCCCTTAAGGAGCTCGTCGAGCAGGCGCGAAGGGTTCGTGAAAACGCGAACGATTCCAAGTTGGCCGCATTGAAGAAGTGCCTCGGCGAGGCGCAGTTCATGGACCTGAAGGATGGCCGGGGAAAGCTCCTGATCTTCACGGAACACCGGGATACCCTCGGCTACGTGCGCGATCATCTTGAACGATGGGGTTTCAGCACCTGCGAAATTCACGGGGGCATGAACCCCCATGAACGTAAACGAGCGCAGGAGGTTTTCAGAACTGGTGCGCAGGTATGCATAGCGACGGAGGCCGCCGGTGAAGGTATCAACCTCCAGTTCTGCCACCTGATGATCAACTATGACATGCCCTGGAACCCGACCCGGCTGGAGCAACGATTGGGCCGCATCCACCGCATCGGTCAGGAGCGAGATTGCTACGCCTTCAACTTCGTTGCAACGGATTCCGAGGACGGCCAGCCCATCGTTGAAGGCCGGATTCTCCACCGCCTTCTGGAAAAGCTGGACCAGATGAACGAGGCCCTCGAAGGCCGCGTTTTCGACGTGATCGGCGAAGTGTTGTCGCTGAACGACGTAAACCTCCCGGACATGCTCCGTGACGCGGCCTATGACCCCAGGCGACTCGATGAGTATCTCGACCAGATTGACCGCATCAATCCGGCCAAGCTCAAAGAATACGAGGAAGCCACGGGCATTGCCCTCGCGCGAAGCCACGTGGATTTTTCAGCATTCCAGCGCCGGAACCTCGAGGTCGAAGAGCGTCGGCTCATGCCTCGATATGTGGAAGCGCAGTTCGTCGCTGCTGCTCGGGAAGTGGGTCTTCGGATCGAGCCGAGAGCCGACGGGTTGTGGCGCGTCGAGCATGTCCTTGCGGATCTTCGCTCTGAACGTCTTCGCTCCGTCCAGAAGGTCGGGAAAGCCGAATCGTCCTACCGAAAGATCACCTTCCACAAACACCACCTTGAACAGGATGCTCACGTTGACGCTGTACTGATGGGGCCGGGGCATCCGCTCTATGCGGCAGTGGATGAGAAACTCAACGAGCGGCTGGCGGGGATGATCGCCGGCGTCGGTTTTTTCGTCGATCCTCTGTGCAGAGAACCCTACCGTATCCACCTTTTTGAGATATCGATCCGTGGCAAAGACTCGAAAGGGAACGACGTGCCGCTCTATGGCGAGCTTGTGGCCGTTCGGGAGGAGCACGGGCATTACGAAGTCATCCCGAGCGACATCCTTCTCAACCTTGCGGCGCATCCGCATCCGCCGCAAGAGATCGAACCGACTCCCACTCAGGCGGCTACCGATTTTCTGAAGCGGACCTACCAGCTTGAGTGTCGCGCCCGTTGTCAGAGTGAACGGCAGCATTTCGCGCGAGTTTGCCGGGAATACCTGGAGAAGTCGTTCAAGGCCCGGATCGACCGCGCCCAGGAGCGGGCCATGCTGCTTGCCGCGGAGGTCTTCTCGAAACCGGAATACAAGCTACCTGCGGACGAGGCCAGAAAATATGTAGACGAGCTTCAGCGCGCACGCCAGGAACGTCTCGACGGTCTGAAAAGGCTGGAGATTGCCAGAACCGGGCCGGTCAAGCATGTTGGGACGGCCTTTGTCCTTGCTCCCGATGCCGACACGCAGGCCCAGCTCGCCGATCTGGCCGACGAACTCGATCCGAATATCCGCCGGCAGAGCGAGATCGCCGCAGAAGACAAGGCCATTGAAGCACTGGTCGCGGAGGGCTTCCCCCAGGACCGGATCGAGCGGGTCGGCCATCTGAAGTTGGGGTTCGACATCCGTGCCCACAAGATCGCCGATGAAGCCACCGGCGAGGTCTTCGTCAAGAGAGTCGAGGTCAAAGGACGCCTGCGAGGGCAGCCGGTAAGGCTTACCACGAACGAGTGGTACAAGGCTCAGCAACTGGCCGAGACCTACTGGCTCTATGTGGTCTGGGGCCCCTTGGGCGATTCGCCTGAGCTTGTGCGCATCCACAATCCCGTTGCCAAGCTCGACCACGCCAAACGGGAGATCGTGGCGGCGAGGTTCTATGAAATCTCGGCAGATGCGGTGCAGCAAGCGGCAATGAGGAACGAATGACGACGAAACGAAATAGAGAAAGCCAATGGTAGCTGTTGACGCCTATGAATTGAGAGCTCGATTCGCGCCTGCCCTGGTGATTGCGTCACCGTGGGTGTTGGTCGTTGTGGCGGTTGTACAGGCCTTCGCGTCGACATTACTGACAACTTCGGCGGCTGCTCTCATTTTCCTTGCTTTGCTCTATGCGTTTTCTTTTGTGGTTCGTGGTCTTGGGCGGCGAATTGAAAACGGATTATGGGCCTCATGGGGAGGTCCGCCGTCCGCAACGCTTCTTGGTGATGCCGACTCCACGTTCTCTGCAGAGACAAAGTCACGGTTACGAAGTAGCCTCGCAACCACATTGGGGATTAACGGGGCAACTGAAGCCAGTTGGACCAATGATCTTCATCAAGTCCAAGATGCGTTTCGACTCGTTCGGCAGCACATACGGCAACACGACCATAACGGCCTTTGGTCTGCGCACAACGCCGAATATGGTTTCCTACGAAACCTCTTGGGAAGCTGGTGGCTTTTGTTATTGAACTCCTTACTCTCCGCCGGGGTAACCGGCCTTTTCTGGCATACGCGCGGAGGCAAAACCCTTCTCATCCTCACCATATTGAGCCTTGGCCTGGGGTTGGCAGCAATTGTTGGTCGCATCTTCGTTCTGCCTGGGGCAACTCGAATCGCCGCTATCCGCTACGCCGAATCGGCTTGGACGTCTTTTCTCACAAATTCCCAGAGAGCGGATCAGACCACTCGAGGAAGGGGTGGCGCATGAGCATGGACCTTTGGGTATTTGATGTCGGTCGCGGTTTGTGTGTCGCTGTTAGGTCGCCGAACGGCTACCTTTGCGTCATAGACTGCGGGTGCTCCGATGATTTCTCGCCGATTGAATGGCTTGCGACACAAGAATGGACTCACCACAAGAACTTCAAACTGGCGAAGCTAATAATCACCCATCCGCACGTTGATCACATCGCCGACATTGAGAGCGTAACCAACCGGTTGAAACCGTACATGATTCTTCGCCGAAAGGACTTGGATTGGAAGAAGGTCATTAGCGGTGGCAGTAATCAAAGTACCGCGATGAGGCATTACATGGAAAACTACATGCCCCCGGAGTACAACTCCACGGTCAACGATACAGACAAGCCCGATTGGGGCGATGGTTTTGCGATAAGCTCCTATTGCCTCGGCGAGGCCAAGGCCTCCGAGATCAGCGCAACAGATAATGCGTACGTCAACAACACTTCCTATGTGAACGTCATAACGTATAGGAACTACTGCTTTGCCTTGCCGGGGGATATTGAGTCGGAAGGAATGGCCGCTCTGCTCGGCCAAAGCCAGGGTCTATGCTCCGCAATAAAGTCGGGCGTGGACTTCTATCTTTCACCTCACCACGGCCATCCCTCTGGGTTTTCCACCGAGTGGTTCAACGTGGCTGGTGCAACCAGGATTATGAATATTGCCTCGGAACGACAGAAGAGCGAGAGAGAAGAAGAGTCGCAAACGAAGGCCGATACAAGATACTCGGATAATACCTTCTGTTGTGGAAACAACCGGGAGCAGAAGCGGCTTGTTTCTACGAAAATACATGGCCACATCCGTATTTGGGTAACCGATGACGGCAAATGGGGATGGGAGGCTTCAAAGTGATTGATAGCAGACCGCACATGAACAATTACCAGACCGACGCGCGGTCACAGCAGAGGGCAGAATGACGCTTCAGATGGCCGTCTTCAATGTTGGCAGAGGGTTGTGTGTCGCCTTTATCACTCCCAACCGCTATCTCATCTTGGTGGACTGCGGAAGTTCTGAGGACTTTTCCCCTGTTCGTTTACTACGCGACTGCCAGACAAACTCTGTGCTGGGGCAAGGAAGACTCGCGTTCACTCCTTGGGCAAACGCCGATTTGGCCTATTTCATGATTACGCATCCCTACTCCGACCACATTAGCGACATTGAGAACCTACGAACGCTTCTGAAGCCGTCGATCATAATTCACCGACCTGATTTGGACTGGCAACGCGTAGGGAGTTCGAACCGGGAGAACAGACCATTGGAATCTTACAGGCGGAATTTCTTCTGGCCGTGGGATTACTATCATCAAGTGGTTTCTCAGCCAGCCCTGGGCGGAGACATGTCTTTCCAATACTACTGGCTTCCCTTGGATCTGATTTCCGCCATTTCAAGTACGGACACCGACTATGTAAACAACTCCTCCTACGTCTCAGTCATAAAATACGCTGGCCGCACAATTGCTTTGACCGGCGACATGACTGCGGAGGGGATGAAGTGGCTTCTGGCAATCAATTCCGGGTTCCGCTCCAGCATCACAGGGAATGCCATAAGGCCTGGAGTGGATATCCTTGTGGCACCACACCACGGACACCCGAACGGATTCTGTTCTGAGTGGTTTGATAACACCGGTCCCACACGTTACTTCAACATCGTCTCCGAGAGAACCGCTCGCCCAGGAGAGCAATCGGGTCAGACACAGGTTGATTCCAGGTACTCCCAGCGCGAGTTCAGCCTTGGCCAGAATCAGCATGACCGCCGGATGTTCTCGACCAGAACCGACGGAAGCGTTCTCGTGTGGATTGGGCAGGACGGCACTTGCACATACGAGACCATTGCGAACAGGTGATTCATGGAGCGGAATACAGAATGAACGCGAACAAAAAGGCAATGAGATTGAGAGCAAGCTTTCTGACAGTGGCTTCGGTCGGGACAGCGGTCTTGAACGAACACTCCGCCAAAGGAGGGACCTATGAGCTTTGAGCGACATGGCTACAACTTCGAAGGAGCCTTCACTTCAGCGAATCAACTGGAAGCGCGGGCTGGCTTGTACGTGATCTGGTGCAAGAACGGCGAGACATGGACGTGCCTAGATGTTGGCGAGTCGCACAATGTGCAGGAGCGTGTGCTCAATCACGACCGCGCCGGTCAGTGGCGACAGAACTGCCGAGGCACGATCTACTATGCGGCGCATTACACGCCGAACCTCCAGCAGACCGGACGAATCCAGATTGAAAGCAGGCTCCGTCAGCTTGAAAGACCTCTTTGTGGAGAACGCTGAATTGAACGACCGCAGACTCATAGAAGATTACCTGCCGATCCAGGCCATCAGCGCCGAGGCGTCGCGGGAGAAATCCGTCCGCAAGGGGCACATTTCGACCCTTCACCTCTGGTGGGCGCGACGGCCTCTTGTGGCGTGTCGCGCCGCGGTGTATGGCGCGCTTGTCCCGGCGTCGCGGTTCATCCCGGAGAACGGGCCTGACAACAAGAAGCAAAGTCTGGGCAGGGCCAATGCGGCCAAGTTCATCGAGCGGCTCTGCAAGTATCCGGGCAATCCAACCGTTATCAAAGACGCGCAGAGGCACATCCTCGAAGCCCATGCCGAGCGGCTGACCAAAGAGACCGGCAAGAAGGTCACCGTCGAGGACATCGAGGAAGACCGCGCCCCTCGTCCGAAGGTGCTCGACATGTTCGCGGGCGGCGGGGCAATTCCCCTGGAAGCCCTACGCCTGGGTTGTGAAGCCTACGCCCTCGACCTCAACCCGGTAGCGCACATCATTGAACTTTGCACCCTGGTCTATCCGCAGAAATACGGCAAACCCGACCTGAATGCCCGAGGTATGACCGGTCCCAGGAACGCGAAGGGGGAAACCACATGGGGCGGCCTGGCCAGCGAGGTCCGTTACTGGGGCGAATGGGTGCTCAAGAAGGTCAAGGCCGCGATCGGCGACTCTTACCCACTTATTCCCGATCCCGAATATAAGGGGAACAGGCCGGCCGTCCAGGCCGAGATGTGGCAATCTTCAGACAAGGAAAGCATCCCTCCCGGATACCTCATGCCGGTTGCTTACCTCTGGACACGGACCGTTCGATGCAAAAATCCTTCGTGCGGGGCAACTGTTCCGCTGGTCAGGCAGACATGGTTATGCAAGAAAAGTGGCGGTAAGAGGAGTGATCCTAAGTATGTAGCCGTGAAGATTTGCGGAGATCGCGAAAACAAGGACATTCGTTTCGAGGTTGTTGAAGCAAGGTCTGAGGCAGGGTTGGGATTTAACCCTTCGGCAGGTTCAAAAGGAGGTGACGCAACGTGTTCGCTTTGTGGGACTGTTGCTGATAGCGACTATGTGAAGGCCGAAGGTTGTGCGAAGCGGTTTGGGCATCGTCTCATGGCCGTCGTCGCTACCCGCACGAGAAGTGACGGAAAGACATATCTCTCACCGTCTGACGTTCCCCATCAAGCCTTGGATGATAGCAGCCTCCATAAGCGTGCAGAAGAAGCTGCTGCTGCATACGGGGTGATCGTACCCACCGAACCTCTTGAGCCGAATCCCCGATCTTTCGATGTTCAGCATTACGGCTTCACTCACTGGCGCGACATCCTTTCACCGCGCCAGCTTCATGCAATGACATGTTTCGCCGGGCAAATCCGGAAAGCCCATGCCGAGTTGGTCAACGCGATGGGAGATGCTGATATTGCTACGGCCATGGCAACCTGCCTCAGCATGGCGCTCGGCCGGCTGGCAGACTATTGCACTTCGTTCTGTACCTGGCAGCCCGAATTCATTAAGAACACATTTAATTCGGCTGGAATGCCAATGATTATGGATTTCGCCGAAGCCAACCCCGTTGTCGACACCTCTGGAAGTTGGCCAAGCGCCATTGGCTATGTTGCCGCGGCACTCGATGAATTCGCCGTGGCGGGTTACCCCGGTATCGTGGCCCGTGGTTCAGCTCTCAAATCGCCTTGGCCGGAGGATGCTTTTGATGCAATTATCACAGACCCTCCCTATTACGACAGTCGATCCTACTCCAACTTGGCGGATCATTTCTTTGTATGGCACAAACGATCTCTTGGAAACATCCACTCGGAGCATTTCGCTTCTGAACTGACGCCGAAGAAGAACGAAGCCATTGCGGCGAAGTACCGGCACAAAGGATCGAAGGAACTCGCCGACCGGGCATACGAAAAGATGATGGAGGAAGCCTTTGTCGAATGCAACCGTGTCCTTCGTCCTGGTATGCCGCTGGTTTGCGTATACGCTCATAAAACAACTGCCGGTTGGTCAACACTCATCAATGCCTTGATGAAGGCGGGGTTCGTGGTTGTGGAGGCCTGGCCGGTCGATATGGAACGAAAAGTACGTCAGAACGCGCAAAACACGGCGGCGCTCGCGTCCAGCATCTTTCTGGTTGCCCGCAAACGTGAAGGTGCATTGACCGGCTCTTATGAGGACGAAGTACGGTCCGAGCTCGATAAGATCGTCCGAGAGCGGGTCGATTCGCTCTGGAAGATGGGCATCACCGGCGCGGACCTGGTCATTGCCGCGGTAGGTGCAGGGCTCCGCGCCTTCACCAAATTTGCCCGCGTGGAGTACGCAAACGGCGAGGAGGTCCCGGCCGAGAAGTTCCTGGCGGAGGTGGAAGGGGTCGTGCTGGAGACGCTTCTCGAAAAGATCTTCGGCGTGAGCGGCAGCGGGGTCGCCGCCGTTGACGGCCCGAGCCGGTTCTACGTGCTCTGGCGCTACGCATACAAGGCGGCCGAGATGGACGCGGGCGAGGCCATCGTATTCACCTACGGCCAGAATGTGGAATTGGATGGCCAGAACGGCCTTTCGTCCGGAAGCCGCGCGCTGGTCGAAAAGAAGAAGGGCAAGTACCGACTGCTGGACTTTTCCGAACGGGGGGACGACGAGAAATTGGGCATGCCCAAGGATGACGACAAACCCGCCCCGCTGATCGATATCCTGCACCGTATCCTCTGGCTCGTGGAAAACGAGCCCCGCAACCTGAATAGTTTCCTCGACGAGGCGCGGCCGGACCGGGAGCGTTTACGCCTGGTGGCTCAAGCCCTGGCCGGGACCGCGTTGGCCGGCAGGAAGGACGACGGGCCGGAACACAACGTGGCGACCACACCTGCGGAAGCCGCCGCGCTCAACAAACTCGTCGCCAACTGGCGGGCCCTTATCGAAGCGAGACTTTCGGATGTGGATATCAAAACAGGACAGCGCAAATTGTTTTCGAGAGGTGTCACATGAAAGCATCTTCGACCCATCGACAGTGGGAAATCACGCCGGACAAGGTTGAATCCGCTATCCGAAAAATCATCGAAGTCGGGCAACCCAGGAAGATCATCCTGTTTGGTTCCTATTTACTCAACAAGACCCACGCTCACAGCGATGTGGATTTCCTTGTCATCGTCGGCGATGACACTAAAAACCCCCGTAAGGAAAGTGTCCGAATTCGCAGAGCGCTTCGAGACATCTCGATGCCGATGGATATCATCGTTGTGCCGGAAAGAACATGGAACCGACTTAAGGACCAGCCCGGAATGATTTATCGCGAAGCCTCGCGAAAGGGGAGGATCGTTCATGAATCCTAAAGGCAAGGGAAGAGTTCCAGGTTTTCCTGAGGAATGGTTAAGCCATGCGAAAAGCGATTTGAGGCTCGCGCACCTTGCCGCCGGCGATGAACTGGTAAGGCGAGAACAGGTTTGCTTTCATGCTCAGCAAGCTGCCGAAAAAGCGATCAAGGCCGTTTTGTTGTCGCGTGAGATCGAATTCCCACTGACCCATGACATCGAACAGCTTCTGGACATTGTGGAAAGCAACGACGTCACGCTGCCGAGAATATCCAGGAAGTCGGACTTCTCACCCCCTACGCCGTCGAATCCCGCTATCCCGGTTACTGGTTCGAAATCACGGAAGCCGACGTTACGGAAGCCATCGAGGCGGCCGAACGCACCGTGGCATGGGCCGAAAAAGAACTAAAAAGCACTGAAGGAGCCGACTCATGACCATCCACACCCTTCGTCCCTGGACCGACCTGGTCAAGCTCCATCCCGACGTGGAAGCGGGGGCGCTTACCGAGGCGGTGTTCGCCATCGATCTGGGAGCCATCGCCGCGAACGATCCCAACGTGCCCGTGGTCAACCGGGACCCGGAGGCCTTCTTCCGGGCGACCTACCTGACGGTTGATCTTCAAAAGCTCCTTGACGAGGTGCTGGCATCCCTCTCCGGCAAGGCCGGCTACAACCGAGTCTTGAAGCTCCGGGTTCCATTTGGCGGTGGTAAATCGCACACTTTGGCGGCGCTTTTCCATGCCGCGCGAAAGCGCGAAGCCCTGGACGGCATCTCGGAGGGGAAGGGGTTCGCCCGCCCCGGTGATGTGGCCGTGGCCGTTTTCGACGGCGAGAAGTTCGATGCTCGCAACGGCAAGACACTGGATGACGGCCGGACAATCCAAACCATGTGGGGTTGGATCGCCTGGCAGATCGATCCCGAAAAGGCTTTCCCCATCGTTGCCGAGCACGACAAAGACCGCGTGTCTCCGGGTGGCGATGTGATCCGCGCCCTGCTCACGAAAGGAGCCGGTGGCCGACCGGTTCTCATTCTCCTGGACGAGGTGCTCAAGTACATGGAGCGGTCCGCAGCGGTCAGTGTTCTCGATTCCACACTCCAGCGACAGGCCAAGGACTTTTTTCAGAACCTGACCGTCGAGGTCGCCGGGAGCGAGAAGGCGGCGCTCGTCTATTCCCTGACCTGGAGCGCCAGGGAAGCCTTGGGGAATGTGGGACTGCTCGCCGAGATCGACAAGCTCGCTTCTCGGGTTGACCAGTTGAGGGAGCCTGTTTCGGGAGATGAAGTCCTGCCCATTCTGCAACGCCGTCTCCTGGGCGGCGCTCCAGATACTTCCTCAGCCATTGAGGTGTCTACGGCATATCAGGACGTAGTAACCGGCATGCAGAGGGCTCATGCGGAGACGCCGTCCGAGCGTCAGCAAGCCGACGAAGAAGGCCGCCTGATGCGTGACCGGATGCGGGCGGCATATCCCTTCCATCCCGCGCTCATTGACATCATGAGGGAGCGCTGGACGGCGGCGGATGCCTTCCAGCGGACACGCGGAGCCCTGCGGTTCCTGGCTTCCTGCATGCATTCCCTCAAGAAGAACGGTGGGGCCAAAGCGCTCCTTGGACCCGGAGACATACCTGTGAAGGACGTGGATGTCCGCGTGAAAATGCTCAAAGAGCTGGGGGTCCAGAATGATTATGATCCGGTCATCACAGCGGACATTGATGGTCCCAACGCCCGGGCAAAGCGCATCGACGAGCGGATGGCGAGAGAGACTCCTGCGCTTGCCAGTGTGAAGCCCGCCACCAGCATCGCCACGGCAATTCTCCTGTTCTCGTTCGGCGGGCTGAGGCGCGAAGGTTCAGGCAACGACGAGACACTTCCATCCGGTGTTACCGAAAACGAACTTCTTGCCGCATGTGTCGGTCCCGACCTGGACAACATCACGGCCACCGCCGTCTTGTCCGAGCTTCGCAACACATGCCTGTACCTGCATTATGATGGCGTTCGGTACTGCTTCAAGAAGGACCCGAATGTCACCAAGCTGATCGAGGACGCGGAGCAGACCGTTGCCCGCGAGGATTCCCAGACGCGAGGCCACGGCCCGGTCCGAAGCCAAATCAAGGAAATGCTGGATGCCCGGCTGGCCGGACACCACACGGCCATCGTGTGGCCGGCGAAGAGCCAGGACATTCCCGATGAGGACCCGCGCTTCCTCGTTGCCTACCTGCCTCTTGAATTCGCCGCCGAGGGCAAGGCGGAACAGGAACGTCAGGCAAAGGAGTACCTCACCAAGTACGGAGATCGCCCCAGGCGCTTCCGCAACGGTCTCGGATTGGCAATACCGGATAAGAAGCAAATCGAGGCCCTGCGGCGCGCTGTCCGATACCTGCTGGCCATCGACCGCGTTGAAGTCAAAAAGCAGCAGATCCGGCTCACCAAGGACCAGCTTGATCAACTCCGGGAGAGGAAACGCACCGAACAGGCTGCCGCTGAGTCATGCTTCCGGGAGCTTTACACGGCCACGTGGTTGCCTCGGGTCCAGGACGGTGAACTAGAGATCGAGAAGGTGGAGCGGGGGGGACGTCCGCTTCAGGCGATCGGAGTTCACGAGCGGATCATGGAGCTTCTCACCAGCTTGGGAATGCCGCGGATTCACGGATCGGTGACGCCACGGAAAATCACCGAGCGAGCGCGGCTCGGCGAACCCTTAGTAGATGGGGATCCGCCGCTCATGGGCATCAAGGCATCCGATGTCCTCGAGTCGTTTTTCCGGGATATCTCGCCGCCCCGGTTGGAATCTGGATCGGTCCTGCGCAAGGGGATCGCTCGCGGTGTATCGGAAAGCGTCTTCGCCTATGCGAGCGGAGGCATTCCCGTTCTTGGTCCTGATGGAAGATACCAGGTGAGTCGCGACAAGGTGATTCTCGGTCGTTCCATTGCCGATGACGAAGTCGATTTTGATTCCGGCTTCCTTATGATGCCCGCAGCGGTCCCGGAAGCTCCCGCGGCCCAACCCCCAGGCGCATTTCCTGTCGATACAGGCGCAGTTCTCCCACCAAGTGTCCATGAGGCCCCGACCGGAATCGGATCGGAAACCGATACAGGACCAGTAACGACGGGCACGGAAGTTGCCGGTCGAAGGAAACGGGTCGCCATGACATTCGAAGCCACCAGGGAACAGGTGTTCAAGGCTTTTCCGGCTATTGCGAATTTGGCGGACAAATCCGATGGTGCCAAAGTGAGAATCCGTATTGAGGGTTCCTCGGCTGCCGGTTTCGATCCGTCCTGGCTCCGCAACGCCGTGGACGAGCCGCTCGACGAAGCAGATATTGAACGGACTACCGAGGAATAGCAGATGGAAAGTGACTAATTCTGCCGATCTCGCTCCTGAAAGCACGTTATTGTTCTATCGGGAGTTTTTTCGGTTTTTAAATTAAACTGATAACAAGAGATGGAGGTGGATAAATGGCAGATGTACAATTGGAAGTTGGCTCAAAAGAGCATGCGGAAATGATGAACCTGATATACGGCGACCTAAATCTTCAGTTGGCCAATATCATGGAAAATGACTTTTTCGGAGTCATAGCAACGGAAGGTGTTACTTTTGTGGGAGAGAAACTGGAATTAAGCCAAGATGACCATATGTTGGAAATCGGTTCGGGGATCGGTGGCCCAGCTCGCTTTTTCGCCAAGAAGTATGGCTGTAAGGTCACCGGGATTGATATTTCAGAACGGAATTACAAGGTTGCCCTAATAAAGACCAAGGAAGCCGGCCTGGAGCATCTGGTGAATTTTGTTCATGGGAATGCTCTTAATGCTCCTTTCCCGGACCAGAGCTTTTCCCATGTCTTCGGCTGCGATGCCTGGTGCTACTTCCCGGATAAAGTCGAGCTTTATGAAACCGCATATGGGCTTTTGAAACCAGGAGGAATCATCTGTTTTCTGGAAGCGGTTCATGAAAGACCGAGGCGATATCTCTTGGATAAACTTATTGGCCGGTTCTATTTGGAAACCATATCAGACTAAATCTCGAAGCTAAAGGAGGCCGAGTTTGACTCAATTCAGTATTTTGATGTCACGGAGCTTGGCCGCAAGGATATCATCAGTCGTGACTATAAGATGCTAAGACAAAAGAACAAAATCGAATCCCTCCGGTCTGGTATGTTTTACAGATGTATTGAAGCTGATGTAGAGATTTTAGGCCTTTATGCAGAAGGGAAGCTGAGTCATTGCTTTTTTACTGCCCAGAAGAAATAAAAAAACGCCTGATTTTGATTCTGAAAAGATCTCATAAGAATGCTATGATACACGAAAAGAAGAGGAGTTAATTCTTTCGCAGTTGAAGGCGAGGAAACACTATCTAAATCTGTAAATCTGGGGACACCTTACTTAATTCCAGCCAGCAGCCTCCCTCTGGCCGCACGA
>ENA-OSEO01004499-OSEO01004499.1-sediment-metagenome-genome-assembly--contig:-NODE-4499-length-14543-cov-2.653394_pt1 | contig 14543 bp, 14 predicted proteins | sample MGYA00237883_ERZ534232 | MGnify/ENA metagenome assembly ERZ534232 | reverse complement strand
TGTGTTGATGAGGACGGCATTGACCCCTTTTCCCTGAAGCTCATGCCGCACAGCCACAAGATAGAGATCCACCAGGTCCACCTTTTTGATGGCCCGGAGGACATCGAAGACACCCCTGGGGAACAGGCGCCCCCGGCACTTCTGCATGGCTCTGGACAGAGACGGCATGGTGATTCCCACACCGGCCACCTTCTCCTCCTCATCGATGATGACGCAGATATAATCCAGCCGCAGAAAGCCGAGATACTGGTCGATATATTGATTGATCTGCTCTTCAGTCAGTGTGACAAATCCGTAGAGATGGCCGTAGGCGTCATTGATCAGGGTGAATAGTTCATGGCCGTAGCGTTTCACCAGCTCTTTTTTGTTTTTCGGCTTGTAGATGGACAGTCTGTTTTTTTTCAGGACAATGTCCGTGAGCCGCTCCAGTTTTTCTACAGGTTTGTCAGGAACAGTGATCTCATATTCCACCCAGTCCGTATCTTTGACGTAGCCCAGCTTTTCCAGATGCCGGGCATAGTAGGGGTGGTTATAGATGGTGGCAAAGGTCCCCAGCTCTTCAAAGCCCTGGACCAGGACGCCTTCTTTATCCATATCGGTAAATCCCAGGGGGCCGTGAAGAGCATCCATGCCCTTTTGAAAGGCCCACTTTTCAACAGTATCCAGAAGAGCCCTGGTGACCTCCGCATCATCAATGACGTCAAACCATCCGAACCTGGCCTGTTTGCTTCCCCATTGTTCTATGAAGCGGTTGTTGATGATCCCCGCGATCCGTCCGGCGGGTTTTCCGTCTTTGTAGGCCATCCAGTAGGCTGCATCACAAAATTCAAGAGCTGCGTTCTTTCCCGGTGTCAATGTGTTGATCTCATCCATCAAGAGAGGAGGAACCCAGTAGTCGTTCCCTTTATAGAGGGAAAAAGGAAATTTAATAAACTTTTTCAGGTCTTTTTTGCTTTTCATCTCTTTTATCGTGATGCTCACGGCTCATCCTTCCTGCGCCTTCTGTTCGACGCTTATTTCAGCCCTTTTTGTATCACCCAGCACTGATGAGGCCTGTGCTGCTGAAAATCTGCAGGTATCGTCTCTTCAGTGATCTCCCGGATCTCTGCCTCTTTTAACAGGGCGGGATCCATTTTAAATTTCCTGGCATTAGTGGAGAAGAGGATGATTCCCTCTCTTTTCAACAGCGTAAAAGCTTTCCTGATGAGGCGGGAATGATCCTTTTTGATATCGAAGACATAGTCCATCTTCTTGCTCGTGGAAAATGTAGGCGGGTCGATAATGATCATATCCCACAACCTCCCCGGGGCGCTTTCAAGAAACGCAAAGACGTCACTGTTTTCCACTCCATGCTCCTTTTCCGTAATCCCGTTGAGTTGCAGGTTGCGCCCGGCCCACAGACAATAGGGCCGGGAAAGATCCACAGAGAGCGTGGAAGAGGCCTCTCCCAGCGCAGCATAGACCGAAAAAGCTCCGGTATAGGCATAGAGGTTCAGCACATCTTTTCCCGACGCCCGGTCACGCACCCACTGACGCGTGAGACGGTGGTCGGAGAAAAGCCCTGTATCTACATAGCTTCCCAGTTTCACCAGAAACCTGGCTCCCTGCTCACGGACGATGATTTCCTCAGGAGAGTTTTCCCTTTTTTTGTATTGGCCGCCTGCCCGTGAATGCCTCTCATTAAGAAAACAGCGGGACTCGGGACATCCTGTGGCCTCGAGAACAGCCGCTTTCATCCCTTCGAGCCAGCCCCGGTCTCTCTTGTCTTTCCGAAAATCATGAACGGCCACATAGTCTCCGTAAATATCCACCGTGAGGGGGACTTCAGGAAGGTCTCTGTCATAGAGGCGAAAGGCATCGAGCCCGTGCCGTTCCGCCCACGGAATGAGAAGACGCTTCTTCTTCTTTAAGCGGTTGTAGAAAAATCCGGCGTGTTCTTCCCCCGCGGTCATCCTCAGCGGCCTTCCCGTTCTCCTTCTGCCAGAAGAGCTTTCATAAACTGAAGACGCTCGATCTCTTCGGGATAACGCGCTTTGTCTTTACTGAGCCGGCCCCGGAAGGCCTCCAGGGAAGCAAACCCATGGTTATCCATCCATCGGGAGAGCCCGGCATTCAGTTTTTGGAGATGATCCAGCCCGTTTCGGTAGAGGGCGGAGCAGACCTGAACTGTGGTGGCCCCGGCCAGAAGCTGTTTAATAACATCTTCAGACGAATGGATCCCGGTGGCTGCAGCAAGGTCACAATCAGCCACTCCATAGAGAAGGGCGATCCACCTCAGGGTATTGGACATCTCAGAGGGAGTGCTTAAAAACCCTCCGTAAGTCAGGCTGATCTTTTCAATATCAAAATCAAACTGATAAAACCGGTTAAAAAGGACCAGGGCTTGGGCTCCCGCAGCGGAAAGCCTGTCTGCTATACGAAAGACAGAAGTGAAGTAGGGGCCGATCTTCAAGGCAAGAGGAAGAGAGACCTCTTTTTTCACCGTTTTGACAATATCCACATAGCGCTTTTCGATCTCCTCAGCTGTCTCGTAGGGAGAAACCGGAAGAAGAGCTGTATTCAGCTCGAGAGCGTCAGCCCCCGCCTCCTCCACATGCCGGGCATACTCGGTCCATCCCCGGGATGAATAGGCGTTGATGCTCGCGATCACAGGAATATCCACAGCCTTTTTCACATCCTTGATCAGGCGAAGATACGCCTCCTGTCCCCGATGAGCGATCATCTGCTCCACATAGTCGAACGCTTCGGCATATTGGGGGTATCCCGACTCCAGCTCTGTTTTAATGCTTTCTGCTGTAAATTCCTCCTGAAAAATTGATTTGAGGACTACGGCTCCGGCACCGAAGTCCCGGCACTTTTTAATCTGGTCGACGCTTTTGGTAAAATCACTGCTGGCGACGATGACCGGGCTTTTCAGCTCCAGGCCCATGTATTTCGTTTTTAAATCAGCCATTTTTCCTCCTCATCTTCTCTATAACAATACCTCCGGGAACAAGTCAACTCTTTTCCTGCAGGATCTCCACCGTGCTTTTATCAAAACGGGCAAAATGCTCATTATAGCGGACAAGGTTTTCCAGAGTCGCGTAGAAGTTCTCTCCCAGGAATCCGTCCCTGGCATCCACAGAGAACCCTTTTTGAACAAGGTCGATGGACCGGCGGGCCATGAGGACAGCAGCAGAGGCTTTTACAGCGCAGCTCCCTTTCGCCCCGTCACAGAATATACCGCAAATGGAAGAGATATAATTCCTGAAAGCATCAAAAAAGAGAGGAAGGCTCTTATCCAGGTAAAGAAGCCCTGCCATAGCGCCTGTCCCCGCCCCGTACACACCGCCGCAGATGGAAGAGACTGCCCCGAATTTCAGAGTGATCAGCATGGTGACCAATGTGGAAAGGAGGACACTCTTCTCGATCTCCTCCTGTGAAGCCTTGATCTCCGCCCCGTACCGGGCCGGCGGGATGATGCTGATCAGCCCTTTGTTTCCGGAACCGGCCACACTCATGACCGGAATGGTGTCTCCGTGCATCCGGGCATAGACAGCGCCGGCCACGCCGAAATCATCAGGACTCTTATCATAACGGGTCCCGTATGAGGCTGCATTCAGGTTTATTTCGATTCCCTTTCGAAGTTTTGCCATGAGAGTCAGGTCACGTGAGAGTTTTTCCACAATATCGGTCCAGTACTCATCATGAAAGCAGGCTTCGTCGGGGTGATAAGGATCGCTGTTTTTCTGTTCCTTATCCCCTTTCTGACGCCAGGGGAGAGGACGGGATACACCGTTTAATCGGATATCTGTAATATTAAGATGGTTTTCATGAGTTTCCACGACGATCTCAGATGCCCCGGCCCGGATCGTGGTCCTGATAAAGAGAGACTCCTTTTCAAGGACATGGACACGGACCTTGTGGTTCTCCAGAAATGTTTTGGCCTTGAGGACGATATCATTGTCCAAACCGTTGAAGATCTCCAGTTTCAGCTGGGGACGCGCTGTGAGATAACCGTAAAGGGCGGCCCAAATTGTGCCGTGCTCCCCTTCCCCGTTGGGGATCCCTGCATTGTAGGCATTTTTATAGGTGAGCAGGTCGATCTCTATCTCAAATGAATCGGGGGAATCCTCCCCGAGGTAATACCCGGCTATTGCGGCATTCAGCCCGATGGCTGCCGGTTCTGTACATCCCGAAGTAAATTGATACGCTTGCCTGAGCAATGAGGCCAGTGAATGTCCCACGTCTGAACTTCCTTTCTATGCGCCTGTCAGGAATCTGCACTTTCTATTCTTTTTCTTCTCTCACTTCATAGGGCAGAAACCCGTCGTGTTTATCCAGATAATCATAATAGAGAGAGACCCCTTTTTTCAGCTCTGTAAAGGGACGGCTGTATCCGGCCTTTCTCAAAGCACTGGTATCTGCCTCTGTAAAAGCCTGATATTTCCCTTTGAGAGCATCCGGGAAAGGAACCGAGACCAGCGTCCCGCGCCCCATGCGTTCTGTCAATGTGCGGGCGATAAGGGTAAAGCTCTCAGCCTTACCTGTCCCGCAGTTATAGATCCCGCTCGTCCGGGGATGATTGAGCAAAAAGAGGTTCACATCTACCACATCATCCACATAGATAAAATCACGCCGGAAGGTATCACTTCCCTCGAAGAGCCGCGCTTCGCCGGTCTCTTTCAGCTGGTGATAAAAATGATAGACCGTGGACGCCATACGCCCTTTATGGTTTTCCTGCTGGCCGTAGACATTAAAATAACGCAAACCTGCAGCCTGGACAGGACAACGATGAAGATGTCTTCTCAAATAACGATCAAAAAGATACTTGGAGAAAGCATAGACATTGAGAGGGTTTTCATTGCAGGGGTCTTCGCTGAATCCGCGGACTCCGTTACCATAGACCGAAGCCGAAGAAGCATAGATAAAACGCACCTTTTTCGTCATGGACGCTTCAAACAGTTTTTTTGTATAGTCATAATTCATGGACATCATCTTCATCCCGTCATGTTCCATGGTGTCGGTGCAGGCACCCTGATGGATCACCGCCTCTGTCTTTCGGGTGAGAAAGTCCTTAAGATGAGCGAGAAAGACCTCTTTATCCACATAATCGCTGAACCGGAGAGCATTCATATTCCGGCTCTTTTCCCCCTTATGCAGATCATCCACAATAAGGATATCCCGATACCCTAGCCGGTTCAGGCCCCTGACGATGTTACTTCCGATAAAGCCCGCTCCGCCTGTGACTATGATCATAAACTCCTCCTCACCTTTCACCATATTGTGAAAGGAAAATGGCTTATTGTCAAGTCATCCTTCTTCTCTTTTCACACCTCTCATATAAGAGGGCCGGCCTCTCCCTCTCCTCTTCCGAAACACTTCAGATCTATGACTCCGCGTGGACTCACGATGACACCCTCCTCTTCCAGAAGCCTCTTCTGTTCCTCAAATCCCTCTCCCTTCAAAGAAATATGGCCTCCCGAGCCCACCACTCTGTGCCAGGGAAGATGATGGCTCCTGCTGCAAGTGTGAAGGACACGGGCTACCTGCCTGGCCGCTTTGGGATTCCCGGCCCGGGCAGCGATCTCACCATAGGTGGCCACAAAGCCCTCGGGGATCTCACGGATAACGCAGATTATTCTTTGGGTCAACGGATTCACAAGACCTCCCTTCTCCCCTTATGAAAAGATCAGGTTGAAAAGAGCGATCATAAAGGGGACGGCAATACTGAGGACAAGTCCGCTCACAAAAGAGAGCGGAGCATACTCAGATCCTGAAAACCGTGTCACAGCAGGAAGAGTGACATCCATGGATGTGGCCCCTCCCGCCATGATGGGCCCCAGGGGGGTGAGAAAACGCGCCATAAACCCTGCTCCGGCTAACGTGATCAATTCACGCATCATATTAGACACAAGGGCGACTGCTCCGAGAACCGGATCTCCCTGCTCGGTGATCAGGATCGCCGAAAGGCTGTAGTAGCCGTACCCCGCCCCTCCCAGAAGAGCCTCACGAAGGCTCATCCCTGAAAAGAGCAGCGCGGCGATGATATTACCCGCAGCAGTCCCGAGGATCACTCCCAGGGGGATGAGAAAAATACGCCCTTTCATCTTTTTCACTAAATTCAGGATCCCCGGGGTCCCTCCCACACTCAACCCCACAAGAAAGACAAGAAAACAGAGAACGGCCATCCCGCCGCGTTCAACAGGAGCAAAGCCCAGTTTCGCTGCCCCGATACCCGCGCCGAAGGCCAGGAGAGGGATGAGGTTTTCTCTGATCACGTTCATTTTTTCATCACCCTTTTCCAGATAAGAAAACCGGCGCCGAAGCTCCCTAAGAGGGATGAGACCGCGATCACCACTGCCTCTCCGCTGATACGGCTCCATTGCTGTAAAACAGCTTTATCCGAACCGATATCCATTCCCATGAAAAAGAGCAGGACCCAGATCGCCAGGGTGAGGACCTCATGGATGACCTTCAGGACTCTTCCCCGCGGTTTGAGTCTCCATCCGATAAGAAGCCCTAAAACAAGAAAGAAAATGACGATCATACGTTCTCTCCTCTTTCGTTTACTGCATCAGACAGGCCCGATTTTCTCATACCGGTTGATTTTACGGTACTCCTGCCACCGGGAAAAGGAGAAAAGCATGATCCCGGCCCAGATGAGAGAAAAACTGGCTGTATGGAGAGGGGTAAAGGGTTCTTTGTAGAGAAGGGTTGCCAGCATGAGATTGATCGTGGGAGTGAGGTATTGGAGGAAGGCGATGGTGCTCAAAGGGATCCTGTTCGCGGCCAGTGCAAAAAGAAAAAGGGGAAAAGCCGTGACGATCCCTGAAAAGAAGAGAAGAAGGTGAATGTGAACCGGGGCATTGCCCAGAGCAGCCCCGGGGCCTGCGATGAAAAGGATAAAGAACAAGGCCGGCGGCGCAGCCAGGGCCGTTTCAAGAGCTAAAGCCGGCAGGGCTTCAGCACGGGCCTTTTTCTTCATCAAACCGTAAAGAGCAAAACTGAACGCCAGTGTCAGGGAGATCCAGGGAGGGCGTCCGCTTCCCACGGTGATAAGAGCCACTCCTCCCAGAGCCAGGACAATGGAAATCCTCTTGAGCCTGTCTGCGGCTTCGCCCAGAACCAACACTCCGATGAGAAAACTGATGAGGGGGTTGATATAGTAGCCCAGGCTGGCTTCGACGATCCGGCTATGGTTCACTGCCCAGATATAGACAAGCCAGTTCACACTCACAAAGAAGGCTCCCAAAGCAATAAACGGCATTCTGCGCCTGTCACGGCAGAGGATATGAAGGCTCTTTCCCCTTCCTGTGAAAAAGAGAAAGCCCGCTGTGAAGAGAAAAGACCAGATGATCCGGTGTGAGAGGGTTTCAGCTGCAGAAACCCGGCTCAAAAGTTTCCAGTAGACCGGAAGAATGCCCCATAAGGCGAACGCGGCGGCGGCAAAAAGGCTTCCCTGAAGCTCCTTTTTGGTGTCCATTCACCGGCCGTCCCCGGTTTCTGTCAAAGACTGGATCCGGTTTTTCCCTTTCCTTTTCCCCAGATAGAGGGCCTGATCCGCGTCAATTATCGTCTGGGCCAAAGTGGTTTTCCCCTCGTACACACTCACCCCCAGGGTAATGGTCACTTTGAGAGACTCTCCCCTGTAATCAAAGAGAGAATGCTCCAAGGTATGCCGGATCTTTTCGGCTGTCACTTCTCCCCCCTTGAGGCCTGTCTCGGGAAGGAGGAGGATAAACTCTTCACCGCCCCACCTGGCGGCAACGTCTTGTTTTCGTAAAACCTTTTGTATAGTCCGGGCTACATTCTGAAGGAGAAAATCCCCGCAATCGTGTCCGTACTGGTCATTGTATCGTTTGAACCCGTCAAGGTCTCCCACAATAATGACAAAGCTCTTGCGATTTCGCTCAAACCTGATGAGTTCACTCTCCACCTGCTCCATAAAATAGCGCCGGTTGGCCATTCCTGTCAAAGTATCATGGTTGGCCAGTTCCTGAAGCCGGGCATAGGCGATTTCCAGCTCCCGTTTCTTTTTCTGGAGCATGGTCTTGGCTTTGGTCAGTTCGATGTTCCTCAGCCTGAAGATCTCCGCCTCCTGCCTTTTGCGTTGGATCTCATGCTGCATCATGATCTTTTCAAGGGTATCTTCTTTATTCCGGGTCATCAGCTTTTCGTTCTCCTCGTGAAACGCTTTGAAATGCTCCAGGGCATGAACTGTGTCATGGATCTTTTCATAGGAGAAAGCGACTTTTTCCTGCAGGTCACGGTGCATTTCAGGAAGATTCAGCTTTTCAGCCAATGTCAGGGCCCATTGATAGAGATGAAGGGCACGGACATCCCGGCCCTCGTTCTGAAAGCAACCCGCCAGGGCTTCCAGGTTTTTAGCGATGGCATAGGAGTCATTCCGCTTATGAAAAATGTGCAGAGACCTCCTGTAATGCCTCCGGGACTCCGTAAAGTTTTCTTTCCTCAACTCGATGAGTCCCAGGTTATGCTCAGAGATCCCGATTCCCTTTTCATCTTTGGCCTGGGTGCGCAGTTCCAGGGAACGCTGTACATATTCAGCTGCTGAGTCATACTGGCCCAGGTCGCAGAATATCAGCCCTATATTGCAGAGGGTATCGTTGTACCCCCTCTCCTCTTTTGCCAGCTCATAGAGATCCAGGGCTTTGAAATAAAATTCAAGCGTCTTTTCCCGCTCCTCAAGATGACGGTAGACCACCCCGATATTGTTGTAGGTCACGGCGATTCTCTTATAGTCATCCTTTTTCTCATAGAGGGGCAGAAGGCGGAAATATTCACGCAAAGCATTTTCATAGTCTCCGAGATGACGGTAGACGATCCCCAGGCCGTTGAGGGCATCGGTCACGATCTCATGAAATCCCTTTTTTTCACCCAGCTCAAGGGCCTCCTGATATGATTCCAGGGCCCGGCGAAACTGCGAAGTATGCCGATAAGACCGGGCTGCCTCAATGAGCAGACGGGCCTTCTCCTTTTGGGGAAGCCGGGGAGTCTTGAGCAGTTCCTCCAGGAGAAGGGATGCTCTCCGGGGTTCACTCCCCATGAGAGACTGGGCTTCTTCCATCTGTTGTTCAAAGAGTTTCTTTTTCATTGATTCTCTTTTCTGTCTGGTTCACTATCATCTCTTTCAGCATATCAAAAAGCAAGGGTCACTTCAACTCTCAATCTACGCCATGGAGAATTTCTCAACATGGATCCTTTTCTCCTCCACACCCAGCTCTTTCAGGGCCCTGACCATGTTTTTCCTCAATCCTGCCGGTCCGCAGATGAAATAATTCGCTCTGAGAGGCTGCTCCACATATTTACGGATCCGTTCCATGTCCACATGCCCCTTTTCACCCCGTTTTGTTTTTTCTCTGGAAAGGATATGGACAGTTTTAAACCGCTCCATATCCAGGGTCATCTGTTTGAGTTCCTGGCGGAAGATGATATCGTCTTTCCGTTTATTTCCCCAAAGGAGAAGGATGGGGTGACGGCTTTTCACGGCATGAGCGTATCTGAGCATGGAAAAGAGAGGAGTGATCCCGATCCCCCCGGCGATAAAGACCATTTCAGAGGAATCATATTTAAGAAAACTGAACTCTCCGTAAGGGCCGTCGATGATCAGAGAGTCACCGGGTTTCAGGTGATGGATGGTGGAAGTGAAATCACCCACCCACTTCACTGTGAAGGCGATCCTGTTCTCTCTGGGCTGTGATGTCATGGAAAAAGGATGGGGCGCGGATATCCGTCCGTTATGGACCGTTCGGACAAAAGCATATTGGCCGGGAATATACTTGAATCCCTTCTTTTCGCAGACCACAGTCCAGACTTCATGATTCTCCTTGATCACATCAAGGACGCGGTGTGCCTCCTTTTTCAATCTGCGGCTTCTTTTCACCCGGCATCCCACGAGAGCTGCAAAAAGGACAAAAAGAGTGATATAGTAGAGTGCCATGGGAGAGATGAAATCCCCCTGGTAGATGAGGATCCCGTGAAGGAAAAAGAAAGGAAAGACCAGCCCGGCGCTCTTATGAGACTCTGCCCAGAGCTGATATCCCACTATTCCGGCCTTGGCCCCGTAACTCAAAATAATATTGATGCAAAGCAGGACAAACCCGATATGGGCCGGCCAGAGAAAAAGGTCCCTGGGAAGCTCTCCGTAGACAGCAGCCAGAAGAAACCCGTGAGCCAGGAGGGCAGTGAGAGCCATGAGCCCTAACTTTTCATGGATATCATAACTTCCCTGAGTTCCTAAAAGAGATTCAGTCCAGGGGAATGCGATGATGACAACCGACTGAAGAAAGAGAAAAGCATAACCAAGATGGCCTAAAAGCCCGGCAACATCCAGAATGGCCACTTCCCCTCCCTGGGCAGCCATGCTTGCACTCCAGAAATAGAGGGGAACAGCTGCACAAAGGCTCCAACTGATAAAAAGGATCATTTTTTTCATAACGCTCCTTTTTGACTCCCCGGTTCTCCTGATGCGGGGAATTCGGGCCTGAAACAGTTATTCATAAATCGATCCTCTGTAGTAGGCCGTGTGGACATAGAAGACTTCACAAGCTCCGTCTCCTGTATCTTTACGGCTCAGGCTGGATCGCCAGAAGACTTCCTTCCCTTTGACAAAACCGTGAGCATAGACAAGAAACCCTGTGAGCCGTATGACCTCTCCTTTTTTCAGGCGTTTCAAAAGGTATCTGAGGTTGAGGGTCGCAGGAATAATATGGTGATTGGAAGAGTGGAGTGCCACATACCCCGGGCTGAAGGGACTCTCCTCCCTGAGCCTGTAATAATACCATCTCCCGGACTGGCTGAACCGTACAGTCTCACGGGCCTCTTCTACAGCCAGAGTCCCCCATCCCAGCGCATAATCGAAGGGTACCATCTCTGCGCTCCAACCGAAATAATATCTCTTTTTCGATAAGACGGCAGCAGTGATATCATATTCGGCCAGGGGAGTGAGCATCATGGTTCCGTGGGAGATCCGAATCGGGAATTCCTTTTCCGATGTCTCCCTCTGAACCGGATCCTCTTCAGGGTCGAGGACAAAGTCATAGGATCCCGTGGGCACCGGTTCAGGAGTCTTCATCACTGTTATGAGCAGAAGGACGATAAGAAGTCCCGCCAGGACAAACACAAGAGTTTTCACAAAGCCCCCCTTTCAGCCAGCCGTCTTTTCCTTTTACGCGTGAGAAGATAACCTCCCGCCATGATAAGCAGTCCCCCTGCCACAAGGAACTTATTCAGCTCCAGATGGAGAAACAGGATCTCATTCACCGTTGTAAAGAGGATGGTCATGAGAAAGAGGATGGATGTCTGGTTTGTGGGAAGAAGGGAGAGAGCATAATTCCAGAGGATATAAGCGGCTCCCGACTGGAAGATCCCCATCTCGATGAGCCAGAACCACTCCCAAAAACTCTGCGGCCACCTTCCGGGGATAAGCAGAAGGGGTGACATGAGTACGGCTGTAATGGTGAAGATCTTCATGAGAAAGGCGACGATATCTTCAGGCCGTCCCCTCAGAGGCCTCACCAGGACTGCTGAAAAATAGACATACACTCCGAAGGTCATTCCTGTAAGGATCCCCAGGAAGATCCCGAAATAAAAGAGAGAATGGAGGTTATGAAAATGCTCTTTCCCAAGGACGATGAGAAGGACGCCCCCGAGAGACAGCACCAGAGAAAGAAGTTCCACCAACCTGGGCCTTACCCGTTCCAGCAGAAAAGAGAAGAGAAGGACAAAGACCGGGGAGAGGTTTTCCAGGATCATCACCAGAGTACCGGGCAGATAGATCAGTGTCAGGTGATAAAAAAGAGAATTGAGAGCCACCCCGACAAAGGCGATGAGCAGTACAAGCCTCAAACGTTCCTTGAACCGGACTTTCCGAAGATGGCCGCGGCGGAGCGTGTAGAGGAAAAAGACAAAAGCCCCCAGCCAGAAGCGTAAGGCCGTTACAACATACATATTTACACCCTGAAGAGCAAGGTAGCGGCCTGCAGGCCCGTGGATCCCCCACAGGAAAAGGGCAGCGAAGGCATAGATAAGCCCGAGTCGATGGGGATGGATCTCTTTTGCCATCAGGAGGTCCTGACCTCTCGGATGAGAATATCTTCCAGGGGAAAATCCCTGTGAGGGCCTCTTGTACCTGTGGGCATTCCGGCAATACGCTCCACGACATCCATGCCGGACACCACACGCCCGAAGACGCAATAGCCGAATCCGGCCCCGGACTCATCTTTATGATCCAGAAAAGCATTATCGGCCAGATTGATGAAAAACTGCGAAGTCGCACTGTCGATTACCGATGTCCTCGCCATAGCCAGGGTCCCCCGCTCGTTTTTCAGTCCGTTTCCCGCCTCGTTCTTTACCGGAGGCCGGGTCTCTTTGGGTTTTCCCGAGACATCCAGGCCGCCGCCCTGAATCACGAATCCGGGAATGATCCTGTGAAACAGAGTCCCTTGGTAAAAACCCTCCCGGACATAGGCCAGGAAATTATCTACTGTCTCCGGCGCCTGGTCGCGAAAAAGCTCCGCTTTGATCTCTCCCAAACCGGTGACGATCTCGACGATGATATTTTTTCCCATAATGGCTCCTTTAGGTTGTTGTTAACTTTCTGTCAATAATATACCACAACAGTGCCGAAATAGGGACCCCGAGAAAGAGTCCGAAGATCCCCAGAAACCGCGACAAGATGAGAAGCATGACCATGACGGCCACAGGATAGAGCCCCACCATCTTTCCCACGATCCGGGGATAAAGAAAAATGCTTTCGATCATCTGAACAGCAAAATAGATGAGAGCCATAATGAGGATCATCTGAATCCCCAGCCCGGAAGAGAGGACGATGATCACGGAAAGACCGAAAGAGAGCCATATTCCCACATAAGGGATGAGATTGAAGATAAAGGTGATGATCCCGATGAAAAGGGCATAGGGGATCCCCACGATAAACAGCCCGATAAAAGTGAGTGTTCCCACAATGAGAGAATCAAGGAGCACCCCCCTGACATAACGGCCGAAGATCCTGTTGAAATGAGTGTAACCGGCCTGAACTTTCTCCTTCTTCTTCTCAACACGGGAAAAGGCCCATACGCGGATCTTGTCAAAATCCCTCAGCAGGTAAAATGTCACAACAGGGATGATGACCAGGTTGAACAGTTGTTTGAAAAGGGCTGAAAACCCGGTAAAAAGGAGCGAGATCTGCTTTGTGAGATTGTTCATGAATTCTTTGATAGATGCCAGAAGCGCCTGGGTATCCACCAGGCCGCTCTTCTCCACGGCCTGCCAGTATTTTTTCGCAAAGTTCAGGATCTGATCCTGGTTTTTCCCTATGGTATTTACAAGCTGAGTCATCTGTTCGATGACTTTGGGAACCACTACAAGAAGCGCCAGTGCACTGACTCCTACGATGAGCGCCATAATGATCAGGACTGCCACCGACCGTTTCATCCATTTCTCAAGGAGATCGGCCACAGGATCCAGCAGATAAGCCAGGAAAAGGGCGATGACAAAGGGGATCAGGATCCCTTTGAGCTCTCTCCAGAGCCAAAAAACCAAAAAAAAGGCGGCTAAGCTGAACGCTCTTTTGACAAAAGCACTCTCTGAGAGAAAGGGATAAAAAAAGTAAAAAAAAGCAAGCGCCAGAAGGGGTGGCGCCAGGACAGGAGAAAAGACAAAGGCGAGAAGGATCAGTGTGGCTGTCACGGCGAGAAACAACGCATTATTCTTTTCCATAGAGCAGATCCCCTTTCTTCAATTTAAGGACAGGTACAAGACCCAGGGCCGCGGGAAGAAGAATATTCAGAATGTAGATGAAGAGGGCGGCTCCCAGGGCGATTTCAGAGGAGAGGCCGAAAAACATATAGAACTCCATGAGCGAGACTTCTTTGATCCCCCAGTCTGCCACAGTGAGAGGGAGAGCTGTCTTCAGAAAGAGAGAGATGACATATCCGTTAAGGGCCACGATGAAGCTGCCCGGTGCCAGGGCCATGGAAAAAAAGACAAACTCCGCCAGATAGGAGAGATACATGGCCAGGGTCATAAGAAAGATGACAATATTGTCCTTTTTATTGCTGTTCTTCACGGCGATGAGAAATTCTTCCCCTTTTCCTTTACGGAGAAAAGAGATCCGGGAGAGAAGACTGTAGAGGAGTCTTGGATACCTGGTATAAAGGACAATAAAAGTCAGGATGAGAAGCGAAAAGAAATAGACGATGATCTTCACCGTGAGAGGATAGGGGATCGGCATAAACTGGAGGAAAAAGACGCCGAGAAATGTGGTGATGGAGACATTGAACATCTTGTCGATCCCCACAAGGGAGACTGTCTTGCGTTTTTCCAGGGCGGATATGAAAAAACAGCGCCCCACTTCGCCCAGCCGTGCAGGAGTCAGCAGGGAGAGGGTGTATCCCCCCATCATAGACCTTGCCGCATCTCGAAAGGAGACCGGGATATAGCGGGAGAGAAGAAAATGCCATTTCGAAATATTGAACAGCATTCCCGCCAGAAAGGCGCCTGTCCCTAAGAAGAACCAGTGCAGTTTCAAGTTTCTCATG
>ENA-OSEO01004495-OSEO01004495.1-sediment-metagenome-genome-assembly--contig:-NODE-4495-length-14553-cov-3.370890_pt1 | contig 14553 bp, 11 predicted proteins | sample MGYA00237883_ERZ534232 | MGnify/ENA metagenome assembly ERZ534232 | reverse complement strand
CTCTAGTCAACATTTGGCTATTCGACTGTTAAGGTGCTGACTCTAATATACAAGACGCGAAATTTCGCGTCTCTACGGCATTGTGGGGGCACGGCATGCCGTGCCCCGAATCCGGCGTGGGTGGAACCGCGCGGGAAGGGGGCCGGCGGTCGATCCGGCCACGGGGGCGGCGGTGACCTAACCCCCGAACCCCCTTCCCGACGCGGGAAGGGGGCCGGCGCCAATCCGGCCACGGGGTCTGCCCCTACGCGGGCGGGCGTCGCGGCAGCGCGCCGTGGCAAACGATGCAGGGGCGCGACCCAGGGCGCCCATTCGCCGCGCGGGTCGTGGCGGTCAGTGGGCCGGCGGGATGGCGAAGCCGGAGCGGAGCCGGTTGTCCGGGTCGTATTTCGCTTTGAGCTGCGCTAGACGATGGTACGTGGCGGTGGAGAAACCGTCGCGCGTGCGCTGCTGCGATTCCTCGCCTTCCAGGAAGTTCAGGTACACGCCACCGGTCAGCGCGGGGCGCAGCGTGTGCTGCAGGTCGTCGATGTAGTGGCGGGCGTGCTGGTAGGCCTCCGGGGTCGGGGTGATGGCGATGAGCTGCAGGCTGAGCGAGGCGTCGCGGTTGCTGTAGGCGGTGCTGTCGGGCGGGACGCGCGAGATCGCGCCGCCGGCATGCCGCACCTCGGTCGCGAGGAGCGTATTCGGCCCGCGCTCGACGTGGCCGAAGCGGACGAGCGTGTCGATCGCCGCGTCGCTCAGCTCGCGCAGCCAGGCGCCGCTGCTGAGTCCGGGCAGCGGATCCTCCGGATCGTTGCTGATCGTGCCGACTTGACCAAAGGGCAGCTCGTGGAACAGGTCGAAGGCCGGCGTTCGCCAGTCACGCCACGGCTGGAGCAGCGCCTTGCCGTCCTCGACTGCGCCACAGTAGCAGCCGCGGATGAAGACGACCGATTGGCCGCGCAGCGGCTCGGGGACGATGGGCAGCGATGGCAGGTTCATCAGGGCAATGGAAGACGTCAGCTCGTCGGGCGCGGTGGCGATCCACTCGCGGAAGCGGTGGAAGGCCTCCGTGGCGAGCTGTGCGGGGTAGATCAGGTTGCCGCCGTAGACGGTGGAGACCGGAAAGATCTGGATCTCCATGCCGGTGACGATGCCCAGGCCGCCACCCCCGCCGCGCAGCGCCCAGAACAGATCGGGATTCTCGGTGGCGCTGGCGCGGAGCAGCTCGCCGTCCACTGTGACCAGCTCGAAGTGATGGACGTGGTCCGCGGCGAGTCCATATTTGCGCGCCAGCCAGCCCATGCCGCCGCCGAGGGTGTAGCCGACGACGCCGACGTCGGGTGACGAGCCGAGCAACGGTGCCAAGCCGACCGCCTGTGCGTGGTCCAACACCGCGGCCCACTTCGCACCGGCGCCGACCCACGCGGTGTGTGTCTCGACGTCGACGCGCACGCCGGACAGACGTGACGTCACGATGAGCAGGTCGTCAGCGGCGGCGGGACGCACGGTCCCGTGCCCGGTCGATTGGACGGCGATGCCCAGGTCGTGGGCACGCGCATAGCGCACTGCCTCCGCGACATCGGCGGCCGTGGCGGCGACGACGAGCAGCGCCGGGTGCTGATCCACGCGCAGGTTCCAGCCCTGCCGCATCTGGTCGTAACACGGGTCAGCGGGGCTCACAACCGCCCCGCGCACGCGCTGTTGCAGCTCTGCCCACGGCGCGTCGACGACAGCGACCGCAGGTGATGCACATTCCGGGTTCATTTTTGGCCTCCTGTTTCTTTTTTTTCGGCTGCACGTCCCCACAGAACGAGTTCCCGCCCGGCTGGGTCGTGCTTTTCGCTTTTTTCTTCCCAGTTTCCGCGCGGCCCGCGGTAGCTCACCGGCCGGACTCCGTGCGAAATGGAGCCTGCATAGCCTGAACCGAGGAAGTCACGGGCGTGGCGAGCGAAGATGTGGCGACGGGGTCGCGCTGGTGGCTGGCTCGGCGCAGTCGGGCGCTCTATGCTCGATTCTCTAATTGTATCACGGCGCTGCACGGGTGGGCTATGACCGCGGTCATGCCCGCGGGTGGGCGCTTCCGGACGCCGTTCGCGCTCGAGCCGGACCTCGTCATGTGGGCGCCGCAGGGACCGAGCGCTGCGGCGATTTCGGCACGCTCGGAGGCGATCTTCCAGGCCACGGCGGAGCAGGGAGTACACGCAGCGACCTGCAAGCACCCGAGTGCATTACTGCATAAGGTGTGGCCCGACGTGGAGTGGGACCGGCCCGCCGTGACCGCTCTGCGCTCGTGCCCGACGAAGCGGGAGCATTGCGACCGGCCGGCGCGCATCTGGGCCGTTTCGGACAGGGTCACGGCTGCGTGTTGTGAGTGAGCGTCGCCGTGGTGTGTACGAAGCAGTACTTGACTTTTCAGATATTTGTGATATAATAGCTGTATTTGAGTAAACCGAGATATCTAGAGGGAGGGGAAAGATGAAGTCAGGAAAGAGTCTGTTGATGGCAGCGGTGCTGTTGGTGTTGGCCCTGGTCCCGGCCTATGCCGCGACTCCGAACACGGCGGTGATCTTCCACGATGCGTTCATGACGTACACCGATGTTTCGGCGACTGTCGGGCAGGAGAGCCGTGCGCCGTTCAAGACGTATGTCGTCGGAATCTACGACCAGGATGTGGCCCCGTGGATGGATGTCCTGGTGCAGCTCGAAGACGGCAAGTGGTACGGCCCTGAGCGGAACGAAGATGGGATAACCGCCCAGCCTCTGCCGGAAGGCTATCACTGGGAGTTCGTCGGCGGATTCTCCGGCACGCCTGGTGGCGAGATGTGGTGGAAAGGCAACGAGCTCGACGTGGATGGCGAGGCTACGCTGTTTGATGCGGATGGCAACGTGGTGATTGCGGTGCCCGTACGCATCGAGCTGCACATCCCCGGAACTTCTGACGGCGGCGCGGTGCTGAGAGGAGTTGCCTAGGCGGAATCTGGGCGCAGCGCAACCGGCGGAGCGCGGCGTGCTCGCCGGCGGTTGTAACGGAATCAGAGGTGGTCGTGAGCCCGGCTCGAATCGTCGAGCCGGGCTGTTTTTTTGCATGCGCGTGGAATTACGGATGTTTGCATGCTGTTGGCCGGTGTGCTACAATGCTACGAGTTGCACCGTGGGTGGGCGGTGCGGAAGCGGAGGGATTTCACTTGATTTGATGACTTATCGGCGGTATCGTGTTGAGGGCGTGGCGTGATTGGCAGCGCCCGTGAATGCAAGCGAGCGTGAAGGAGGAGCAGATGAGTGCGTTGGGCGGAATGGTCATAGCCATCGTCGACGACCAGTTGCATGCGGACACGTCTACCGGCCGGGTGATGCGGGAGATCGTCGCGCGGCTGGAGGGCAGAGGTCTGGTGGTCGTCGGCTTACCCTCGGTGGCGGACGCGTTGACGAGCGTCGTGGCGTTGCCGGCTGTGCACGCGGCGGTGATCGATTGGGACTCGGCTGAGCCGTCCGGGCGGGGGGCGACGGCGGAGCTGATCGCGCTGGTGCGCGCGCGTAACGACCGGGTGCCGCTGTTCCTGAGCGCGGACCCTGCGGTGCTGAACGCGCTGCCGTTGGAGGTGATCGCCGAGGTCGACGAATACGTGTGGGTGCTGCAGGACACGCCCGATTTCATCACCGGGCGCATCGAGGCGGCGGCACAGCGCTACCAGCAGCGGTTGCTGCCACCGATGTTCGGTGCGTTGGTGAACTTCGCCACCGATCACGAATACTCGTGGCACACGCCCGGGCACGCGGGCGGGACGGCGTTCGAGAAATCGCCGGCAGGCCGGTTGTTCCATCGCTTCTTCGGCGAGCAACTGCTGCGCTCCGATCTGTCGATCTCCGTCGGGGAGCTGGGCTCGCTGCTCGACCATTCCGGGCCGATCGGGGAGGCGGAGCGCTTCGCGGCGAAAGTCTTCGGCGCCGATATGACCTTCTTCGTGACCAACGGCACGTCATCGGCGAACAAGATTGTCTACCTGGGGGCCGTCTCGACGGACGACATCGTCTTGGTCGACCGGAACTGCCACAAATCGAGCGAACATGCGATGACGATGACCCATTCGCTGCCGCTGTACATGATGCCGACGCGCAACCACTACGGGATCATCGGCCCGATCCCGCCGGGCGAGATGACGCCCGACGCGGTGCGTGCCAAGGTGACAGCCAGCCCACTGATCGCCGACAAGCGTGCACGGCCGGTCCACGCGGTGGTCACCAATTCGACCTACGACGGTCTGTGCTACGATGCGGTGTACGTTGAGGAGGCGCTGGGCGCGAACGTGGACCGCATTCACTTCGATGAGGCGTGGTATGCCTACGCACGCTTCAACCCGCTCTATCGCAATCGCTTTGCGATGCGCGATGAGGCACGCAAGCCCGGGGCGCCGACGGTGTTCGCCACGCAATCGACGCACAAACTGCTCGCCGCGCTCTCGCAGGCGTCGATGGTGCACGTGCGCAACGGCCGCGCAGCGATCGACCATACGCGTTTCAACGAGTCATTCATGATGCAGAGCTCCACTTCGCCGCTGTATACGATCATCGCCTCGCTCGATGTTGCCGCGAAGATGATGGAGGGGCCGATGGGCCTGAGCCTGACCAACGAATGTATCGCCGAGGCGGTCGATTTCCGCCAGATGATGGCGCGCATCACACGGGAGATCGAATCCGGCGACGGGAAGGATTGGTGGTTCGGCACGTGGCAGCCGGATGCGGTGCGTGATGCCAGGACTGGCGTACGTACTCCGTTCGCCGATATGACCAAAGAGTGGCTGTGCAGCGATCCGGATTGCTGGGTCTTGCACCCCGGCGAGTCGTGGCACGGGTTCGAGGGGCTCCCCGACGGCTACTGCATGCTCGATCCGATCAAGGTGACCGTGGTGACGCCCGGCGTCAACGAAGATGGCTCGCTGGCGGAGTGGGGCATCCCGGCACCGATCGTCGTCAAGTATCTCGACACGCAGGGCACAATCAACGAGAAGTCCGGTGACTACATTATCCTGTTCCTGTTCTCGATGGGGGTGACACAGGGGAAATGGGGCACGCTGGTGAACCAATTCTTCGAATTCAAGCGACTGTTCGATCGCAACGCGCCGCTGGAGGACGTGTTCCCCGATCTGACTACGAACTACGCGGCGCGTTACGGTGGGATGACGCTGTGCGACCTGGCGAGGGAGATGCACGAGTTCAAGCGCAGCAGCCGGCAGACGATTGTGCAAAGCGAGGCGTTCGCGCGGCTGCCGGAGCCGGCGATGAGCTATGCGGATGCGTACCGGCAACTGGTGCGTGGGACGGTAGAACAGGTGCCCGTTACCGCGATGGCCGGACGCACGGTGGCGACAGGAGTCGTGCCGTATCCGCCCGGGATCCCATTGCTGATGCCCGGCGAGAAAGCCGGCGCCGCGGACGAGCCGTTCCTGCAATATCTCGTATCGCTGCACGAGTTCGACCTGCGTTTCCCCGGTTTCGAGCACGACATCCACGGCGTCGAGTTCGCGGACGGAAAACACCTGGTCTATTGCATCAAAGAAAGCTGAGTGACACCATAGCTCCGCCGGATTGGGTGAAACAGTCCGGCGGAGCTACGGTTTGGGTGGGGCAGTCGGCCCTCACCCCCGGCCTCTCTCGCAGCATTGCGAGAGAGGCCGGATTGGGCACGGGGGGAGGCGCGAGCCCCTGCTGTCCGCGAATAGCACGCAGTGCCCGCGTATCGCGGGCCAGGTTCACACGAATATCTGCGTGGCGGTCAAGACTGTGAATCCGCTGCGGAGCTGAAGCCCCACGCTAAGGAGACGAACTCCTGCGGATTGGCACAGTCTGTTGCAGTGGGCGTGTTCTCCGCTCCACTTGTCATCAAAAATCCTGGCTACACCTGCCGAAAGTGGGCTTTTGACAGCGGTTCGGCGCGATAGTATAATGTTTGTGTTGTGTTTGCGGGCAATGAGACGATGCTGAGTTCGGTGGGAGGGGAAAGGAGATTCGAGCAATGAAACGGCTGATCGTCGCGACATTGTCAGGTCTGCTCTTCGGGTTCGTGTGTTTCGGGTTTGCATCGAGTGGTCCTGCGCCGCTGCCCTGGCCCGTGGTACTGCAGATCATCACGAGCCGTACGCTGATCGGGTTGGCGATCGGCATCAGTGCGTTGTCTCTGGGACATTGGACCGTCCACGGACTGGTGATGGGATTTCTGTTCAGTCTGCCGCTGGCCTTCGGCGGGCTGTTGGCGGAAGAAACCTCCGGCTTCAGTCCGGCCGCCATGTGGATATCGACGGTGGTCCTCGGCATGATCTATGGGCTGTTGATCGAGCTCATTACCTCGGTGCTATTCAAGGCCCGGCAGCAGACGTAATCACCTTCGTCTTACCCTGTGTGCATTGCCTGCTCTTTTCGTCTGTTGGGAAAACGGTGGTTCCATCCTGCAGCCGGTCTCAAACCCGAATTGTGGGGCGAGTTGCAGCTGTAAATGGAAGGGAGTGAAACGCACCCCACATTCGTTGGCGGGCCGTGACAACTTATCGAAAGCATGTAAGACCCATGAAGGAGGTAATCTGATGAGTCTCTCTGCTCCGAAACAGGTCACTTGGTGGATTGCCCTGATTGTTGGTGTGGTGGGTATCGTAGCCAGTTTGACGACGATCCCCGTCCTGAGTGCGTATGCGTTCTGGTTGGTCGTGATTGCCTTCGTGTTGTTGCTGCTGGCCTCGTTGCTGAAGGGTCTCTAGTAGAAGCGGGGTGCGGGCCTGAACGTGGATAACGGCCCGGTTCACGGGATAGCCCGCACTTTCCGTCACTCGCGACGAACGTCTGAGCAATTTTTTCGTTACCGTGATGTTTCTGCTCTCTCCAGGTTATCCCTCTCGCAAATCGACACGGGAACAGACAAAGATGCCACATGTTGACTCGCTGCGGAGCACGCATGCCGCAGGTTCAGTGCGACATCTCCGTGGTTCAATCACAGGCTGTGGGTTCGACCGGTGATTCATCGCCGGTCTATTGCGCGGCGCCGGATGAACCCGGTTTTGCCGTGTGACCCTGGGTCCAATGCATCGTGACGGGGACCGGGTCGTCCAGCGCTGAAGCCCGCTTCAGCGGGCGCAGGCGCATAGCGTGGCAACTTCAGCGCCGCGCGGGCGTGCGCGAACCGTGCCGGGTGGCGGAATACCGGCGGTCGCCAGCAGCGGCACACGCCAATTACCACACCCATGCGCATTCCGCCCACACGGGGCCGGATTCCAGGCATCGCCGCCACAACTCGCCTTTCGGCCAGACTTCTAGATGCCGCGAATGCCGAGAACGGCGCCGCGCAGGGCTTCGGCGTTGCCGGCGTGACGGGCGATATGCGCGAGATAGTAGATGAGGTCGGAGCCAACGGTCGATTCTGCGCCGGGCGCGGCGACGATCGTATTGCCTTCCAGGCGATATTCGCGCACACTGATGCGCGGACTCTCCAGCCGGGCTACGTCGGGAGCGGCGATGGCTGCTTCGACTGCGGCGAAGGTGCGGTTAGCGTAATCGAGGAGAACCTCGCGGCCCACGCGTGCAACGGAGACAGCCACATCGACTGACATACCCATGCCTGTCTCATACAAGCCCAGCGTAGCGGGGTCCAGCCCCCAGCGCGGCGCAAGCCCTTCCGCAAGCCAGAGCTGGCTGCTCAGATCGAGCATTTGCCCCGGCATGGTGGCGTTGCTGTGGAAACTCGCCTGAAGGCGATCGGCAAAGCGCGCCGCGTGCCACAGGTGCCAGCCGATGGGTGGCGCATCGGGACCCGGCTGGTGGGCCAACTGCGCGTCAGTAAGGTCACTCGTGATTTCCAGCATGAGCTTGTGCGTCCCCTGCACTCTTTGGGCAATTGCGCTGCCAATCGTATCAGTCATCTTTCACCTCCAGGAACAACGATGAATAGGCTCGCTCTCACGGTCTCGCTTGATAGTCGCCGATACAGATCTGGTGTTATGGATATACTACCGCATGTGCGCGGATATCACAAACTTAACGAGAGATCTGTGGGGTGTTGCCGGCGCAGGGTTGGGTGAAGGGTGGGTGAACCCCAGCTTCGTACCCCCTGCGCACCGAACCAGTCTGTAGCGGACCGGCCGCGGGGGTCACGAAAAGGGTCTTGATGCCAGGCGTTTGGGGGCCGGTATACCCACCACGCGCGGAGAGAACCCCACTGATTTTGTCATGCGGTGGCTTCGGGCAGGTAGACCGTGTATGCAGTTCCCCGGCCGATGCCGGAACGGACGGTGATGTGGCCACCGCTCTGCCGTACGAACCCGTAAGCGGCGGCGAGCCTCAGCCCGGGGCCGCGATCGAGGGTGAGGAAGAACGGCTCGAAAATCCGTTTCGCGATGCCGTTCGCCATGCCGGGGCCGGTGTCACTGACGGTTAGTGTGACATAATTGCCAGGTGCGACTTCAGGATGAGCGGCGGTATCGGTCTCCGTAAGGTAGATGTTGCGCGTCTCGATGATTAGTTCGCCCCCTTGGGGCATGCTTTCACACGACTGCGCGACGAGATCGAAGATCATCTGCTCGAGTCCGCCGGGATCGACTGTAATCAGGCCGAGGTCAGGCTGCAATATCAGTGTGGTCACGATGTGTTGTCCGATGTAATGTCGCAAGATGTGGCGTCGGGCCGAGATAAACTCCGTCAGATTCAGAACGCTTGGTTTGACAATCTGTTTGCTGCTGAAGGCGAGCAATTGGCGGGTCGATTCGGCGGCCAAACGGGCGGCCTGCTGGATACTCAGTACATCCTGGCGTATCGGGTCGTCGTCTGCCAGGTCAGCCAAGAGCACAGAGGTCGTGCCGGTGATGACGGTTAGCAGGTTGTTGAAGTCATGGCACATGCCGCCGGCCATGCGCTCCAGTGCTTCCATCCTTTGCGATGCGTGGAGTTGTTCCTCAAGCGCCTTGCGTTCGGTGAGGTCGCGGCTGTTGACTACGATACCGCCGATTGCCGGGTGATGGACCAGGTTCGTTCCGGTACTCTCGTAGGTGCGCCACGAACCGTCCCGATGCCGCAGACGGCCTTCGCGCGTCATGCTGCCGCCGGCTTCCAGGTTGGCCAGAGCAGCGGCGGTCGCCGCGACGTCGTCGGGATGGACCAGTTCCAACGCACTACTACCGACCAGCTCTGCGGGCCGGTAGCCGAGCGCCTGTTCGGCGCTGGGGCTCACGTAACGGATGATCCCGTTCGCGTCGACGATGCTGATCAGGTCCAGGCTGTTCTCGATCAAGGCGCGGAAACGTTCTTCGCTGCGCTGCAGGGCCTCTTCGGCCTGGCGGCGCTGCGCCAGCTCGTTTCGAGCTTCTTCGAACAGGTGTGCGTTTGCGACGGCGAGGGCAGCGTGGTTGGCGAGCAGCGTCAGGAGATCCATCTCCGCGCGCGAGAAACGCCGTTCCTCGTCGTGGTGTATGAGGTGGATGACACCGCTGACCTGTCCTTGCCAGATCATCGGCACGCTGAGGATGCCCACGAACGGCTGCTCCTCGACATCGGTCTCGGCGCGGCCTTCCCATCTGTAGTAGTCATCGATGATCAACGGTTGGCCAGTGCGCGCCACCTTTCCGGCGGCGCCAGCGCCATACTTGAGGACGAGTCCCTTGTAGTCACGCGTCGTATTGTAGCTGACCACGCAGCGTACCTCTTCGCGTTCAGGGTCACACAGATACAGCGCGCCACCGGCCGTGTCCAGCAACAGTGCAGCGCGCTCGACAATCGTTTGCAGTAGCGTGGGCAGTTCGTGTGGGGCCGCGATCTCCAGCACCGTTTGTTCGAGCGCCTCTAGCTCGCGCACGCGGCGGCCCAGGTCCCGTTCGGCGCGCAGGCGGACGATTGCCCCGCCCATCTGCGCGACGATGGTTTCGACAGCATCGCGAGCCGAAAGAGGCAGCTCGTCGATTTCGTGAGACGCCAGGTTTACGCAGCCGATGACGCGATCGTGATAGTGGACCGGGATGATGGCGGACGCCCGTATGCCCTCCCGCTCCATGTCGGCGTTGATAGGCAGGTCAAGTTCCCGTAAGGGAATATACACTGGCTCACCAGCCATGACGAGACGCACTGGAGCCGAATCAGCGGCGAAGTGCGTCGTGTTTTCAATAAATTGCGAGCGCAGACGTCCCGTGTAGAAGGCAAGGTCCAGGTCGCCCGTTTGTTCATCGACCAGGTAGACGCCGCCGCTGTCCATGCCAGACGCATGCAGGGCGGCTTCCAGACAGAGACGCAGCCCCTCGCGGAGCTCCGTAGTGGCACTCAGCTTGACCGCGAGGTCGCGTTGCGTGCGCATCTGCGGGTCTGCCTGCACCTGTTCGTTGATCTCGCGGGACATGCACAGCAACGCATCGTGACCATCCCATTGCCCCCGCGTGACCCGGCTCTCGACCGGGAGCAGCGTTCCGTCCTTCGCCAGCAATGGGACGTTGCACGGCGCGGATTTCCCCGCCAATACGGCGCTGATGTGGGCGATGACCTCATCTGCGCGGTCAGGTGGGTGCACACGGATAAACGGCGCACCGCGCAGCTCCTGTTCGGCGTAACCCAGCCGTGCCGTTACCACTGCATTGGCGCGGATGATTGTGCCTTGCGGGTCGAGGATGAAGAGGCAGTCGCCGATGCGGTGAAGCAGTGTTTGTAGGTTCTCCTCTGCTTTCTCCAGCAGCGCCTTCCGCCGGGTTTGGCTTTCAGTTTCGTGGCCGGTTCTGCGGTTTCCGGCTGCTTTCGATTTCTTCCCCACCGACAATACGACTCCTAACGCGATCCGGAATAAAGATGCTGCAGAACGATACCTTTTGCACATAATTCCGGGTTGGTCAATTGCGAGGTATTATATCATAGAAGTACGATAGTGTCAATATTGTGATGTTAAAAGAAAAAAAGATGCGAATAATATCGCAATACATGCTGAAAAGCGGGTTGCGGTTTGCCATTTCTGTTCGGTAGACTTCTTGGCGATGCCCGGATGCGGATGTGTCGATCATTCACGGTGGCAGTATGAAGAGGTTCTGACCTTGACCGCTGAACGGGTGGTGTGGGGGACGGCGTGTTTAGCCGGCGAACGACAGAGAGAACGCGCAATGTGCAGGCATTGTGTGCGCGATCAGTGCCGATGATGGGACAGCGGATGGTCCGGATACGTCCGGCATGGGCGCACGTGTCGAGTCAAGCAAGCGGCACAGCGTTTCCACGATAGCTGACGAATTGGCAGAGTACGGAGGAAGGGCGCCCACACCAGGTCTTTTTGCCGCGTCTTTTACATCCTCTGCGGTTGAGCAGCGGCCGGCGGAGGGGTCCGTGCCTTTCGCCCTTGCGCTGCAGGTGTCTGGGCGAGTGGACTAACCCGGCTCGGCCGGGATCAGTGTCACCTGGTCAGGCGAGAAGGCGAGCCAGACTGTCTGGCCCGGCTCCAGGCGCCGATCCGTACTGGTCTGCGCGCGGAGGATCCAATCGCGGATCTGCAGGCGGTAGTCGAGCGCGTTGCCCAGATATGCCGACTGCACCACTGTCGCTGCGAGCAGGTTGGTTTCGGCCATAGCTTCCGCTGTGCGCTCGAGATACAGCCTGATATGCTCCGGTCTGACTGCCAGCGTCACCCGTTGTCCGATTTTCGGCTCGGCGGCATGGGCGCGGATGGTCAGACCCTCGCCGAGCTGCACCAGTGCGAATTGGCCGCCTTCCTCCGCCTGGACGATAACGCCTTCCAGGAAGCTCGTCAGGCCGATGAAGCCGGCCACGAAGCGGTTGCCGGGGTGGGTGTAGATGTCTGAGGGGGAGCCGATCTGCACGAGTTTTCCCTGATGCAGGATGGTGATGCGGTCGGACAGGGCGAGTGCCTCGGCCTGGTCGTGGGTTACGTAGATAGCCGTCACGCCGAGCTTCTTCTGCAGCTCGCGAATTTCGAAGCGCATCTCTTCGCGCAATTGCGCGTCCAGGTTGCTCAACGGCTCGTCCAGCAGCAGCAAGCGTGGTTCGATGACCAGCGCTCGCGCCAATGCCACGCGTTGTTGCTGTCCGCCGCTCAGTTGGCGCGGATATCTTTCCTGGAGCCCAGACAGCCTGACCAGCGCCAGCGCGTTGTCGATGCGCTGTTTGCTCTCCGCACTGGAGATACCCCGCAATTGCAGGCCGAAGACCAGGTTCCCGTAGACGGTCATGTGCGGCCACAGGGCATAGTTCTGAAAGACCAACCCGATTCCGCGCCGTTCCGGCGGCAGGTCCGTCAGTCGTCGTTCGCCCAGATAAATCTCACCGGAATCCGGTTTGAGCAGTCCCGCAACGCAGCGCAAAGTTGTCGTCTTACCGCAGCCGCTCGGCCCCAGCAGGGTCATGAGTTCGCCGTCGCGTATCTCCAGGCTGAGGTCCAGAACACCTACAGCCTTGCCAAATCGTTTGGTCAGATTCTTCAGGTATAGGCCAGGCACGTTATTCTACCCTCCAATTCTATGCGCCCATCCCGCCCACGTAGGCCCCTTTGAGAAAGCGCTCGATGATGACCATGAACAGGATGCTGGGAATCAGCAGGACAATCGCGATCACGGAAGCGAACTGGGCATTGTAGCCGCTGGAAGAATACAGGAGCATGGGCAGTGTGGTCACAAACGGCAGGCCGATGAAGAAGGTGCCGGTGAATTCGTCCAGTGACGTCAGGAACACGAAGACCGCACTCGCCAGCAGTCCGGGCGCAGCCAGGGGCAGGGTTATCCGCACGAACGTCCTGAAACCGGATGCACCCACGCTCCGCGCGGCCTGCTCCAGCTCGGGCGGGATCGACTTGAACGCGGCGCTGGATATCCAGACGGCGAATACGAGACAGACCATGAGGTGTACCAGGACGACGCCTGGAATCTTCCCGGACAGACCGATGCGGTTGAATGTCAACAACAGGTTGACGAACACGGGCTGTTGGGGAAAGGCCTGCGGCATCAAGAACAGGAGCATGATGAGTGCCTTGAACGGAATCTTGTACCGTGCCAGCACGTAGCCTACCGGCGTCGCGATGACCATCACGATGACAACGACGATCAGGGCGATGACGACGCTCGTGTTGAATGCATCGGTGATGCTTACCGCGCCGATGGCGAGGCTCCGTTCGATGCCCAGCGCCTGTTTCCAGTAGTCCAGGCCGATGTCTTGTGGCAACACGTGTGGCCAGTACCAGCGGATGGCGATTGACCACAGGGCTAATCCCAACATCGGGGCGAAAACGACGAAACACAGCACCACCAGCAGAATGGTTTCCAACGTTTTGGTGAACACTGTCCTTGGGATCATGGCAACCCTCTTCAGTCGAGGCGAGATTCTTCGCCGCCACTTCACTACGTTCAGTGCTTCGGCTGATCATGACGCAGCATGGAGATTCTGTCATGCTGAACGTAGTGAAGCATCTCCTGCTCGCACGCGGTAGAGAGATTCTTCGCCGCCGCGTCACTACGTTCGGTGCGTCGCCTCGGAACGCTGCGGACGAGGCGAGGTTCTTCGCTGTGCTCAGAATGACACGGACGAGGCGGGATGCTGCGCCTGCACTTCACTGCGTTCGGTGCGTCGGCGCAGAATGACCTGAAGCCTACCCCTCCTCGGTCGCGTAGATACTCCGGCGCAGGGCGTAACGCAGATAGTAGATGGCAGCCACCAGCACCATCAGGTAGGTGATGGTCCCCAGCGCGTTGGCTACGCCGTAGTCGCCGAAATAGTTCACGCGATGGGCGATGTCCACCGTCACCGTGGTGGGCTCGCCGGCGACAATCATGAACGGCAGGGTAAACGTGCCCATCGTACTCGTGAATACCAGAATGGCCCCCACGGCGATCGAAGTCACGCTCATTGGCACGAGGATCCGGACGATAATGCGCAGCAGATTAGCGCCGATGCTTCGTGCCGCCTCGATGTAGCTGTTGTCGACCATCTCGAATCCGCCGAGGACGATGAGCGTCGTGAAAGCTGTCTGTTTCCAGACGAATGCAAAGGTGAGCCCCTGCCAGTTGAACATGCGCAGGGGCGCGCTCAGATCGATCAGCCCCAGCTGGGCCAGGAAGATGTTCAGCAGGCCGTGTGGGGCCAGGAACGTGTTCATCATCTGCGCGACGACGACGAAGGGAATGAAGATCGGGATGCGGTAGATCAGCGCGATCAGGCGGTGGACGCGGCCCGTGCGCAGTCGCAGGTAGGCGGCCAGGACGATGCTCAGCGCAACCGAGATGGCGGTGCTGAGCACCGTTACACCCAGTGAGAAGAAGATGTCCCGCAGGTACAGATCCCACGCCTTGACATAGTTGGCGAACGTCAGGGTCCCCTGCTTGTCCAGAAAACTGCGGTACATGGACGCAGTAAAGGGATACAGGTACAGGACTACCATGAGCCCTACGGCGGGCATAAGCAGGAGAAAGGGAAGCCCCCCTCTCCAGCGTTCAGTGAAGGTCGCCGCGCGGCCTCCGCTCTCTCCATGCTCCATCGCTCTTACCTCACCCGCTGCTGACCCATTGCTCATAGGCTTCCAGCATGGCGTCGAAGTATTCGACGATTGGGAAGGACAACCCATACTGC
>ENA-OSEO01004494-OSEO01004494.1-sediment-metagenome-genome-assembly--contig:-NODE-4494-length-14553-cov-3.741849_pt1 | contig 14553 bp, 13 predicted proteins | sample MGYA00237883_ERZ534232 | MGnify/ENA metagenome assembly ERZ534232 | reverse complement strand
AGTGCTGGCCTCTTTGAGCGCCGCGTCCTGGTGGATGCCCGACTCGTGGGCAAAGGCGTTGGCCCCCACAATGGCCTTGTTGGGCTGCACCACCAACCCCGTGAGTTTGCTCACCAGGCGGCTGGTGGGATAGATGTACTGGGTGACGATATCCGTATGGTAATCGTACAAGTCTTTCCGGGTGGCCAAAGCCATGACCACTTCTTCCATGGAGGCGTTGCCGGCCCGCTCGCCGATGCCGTTGATGGTCACCTCCACCTGGCGGGCGCCGTTTCTGATGGCGGCCAGGGTGTTGGCCACGGCCAGGCCCAAATCGTTGTGGCAATGGACGGAGATGATGGCCTTATGGATATTGGGGATATGCTCCATCAGGTACTTGATCTTGGCCCCGAACTCTTCGGGTATGCCGTAGCCCACGGTATCCGGGAAGTTCAAGGTCTTGGCCCCCGCCTCGATGACCGCGCTGAATACCTGGGCCACGTAGGCCGGATCGCTCCGGGAGGCGTCCATGGCCGAAAACTCCACATTGCCGGTGTAGCGGGAGGCGTGCTTCACCGCGGCCACCGCCATCTCCAGGACCTCTTCCCGGCTCTTTTTCATCTGGTACTTCAGGTGATTGTCGGAGGTGGAAATAAACGTGTGAATCCGGGGGGCGGTGGCCTCTTTGACGGCCTCCCAGGCCGCGTCGATGTCCTTCTCGAAGGCCCGGGCCAAACCCGCAACCTGACAGCCTCGAATCTCCCGGGCCACGGCTTTCACCGCCTCGAAATCCCCCCGGGAGGCGATGGGAAAGCCGGCCTCGATGACGTCCACGTTCAACAGCTCCAGGTTCCGGGCGATCTGGAGTTTTTCGTCCACGTTGAGGGACGCCCCGGGGGTCTGTTCCCCATCCCGGAGGGTGGTGTCGAAGATATAGATTTTATCAGACATATGCGTCTCCTCTCCCCAAGCCGCGGCCGGGGAAGCAAAAAGCATTATAACAGGTGTCCGCCTCAAAAAGAAGCAGTTAAAACAATATCTTTGCCGAATTGTGTGGGTAATAATAGATGCCTGCCTAAGCAGGCAGCAGCAGAACCAGGGCCAGACCCTGGCGGGCGGAGACTAAAGAGCGGATAGAGGGTGAAGTAGTCATGGGCTTACGCTTAATTTCAAGTAAATAAATTATATATAAACCTTAATCGGAAGGAAAGGGGAAAATGTTCACCTTTAATTTAGTGATCAAGGTGGGGGAAGAGATAGAGAAAAAGATTAACCGCAAAGACGCAGAGGGGTAAAGAGTAAAGTAAAAAAGAAGTGTGGCTTTTTGCGCACCCTTCTTTTTTATTCCTAATGTGAATCTTTGCGCTCTTTGTGTCTTTGTGGTTAATACTTTCCTCTGATCCCTCTCTCAAATCTTCTTTCCTCACGGCCCCGTGGGCCCGGGGGCCGGAGCCTCCTCTTCCGGTTTTTCCGGCAAGGCGGGACGCCGGTAGTACTGATAGGTGCTTAAGGGGCCGGAAACCACGTAGGCGCACATCAGGGGAAAACCCATAAGCTCCGGGGCCGCGGCCACCGCCACGAAAAGGAGCACCGCGGCCACCAGGGTCTGAAAGGGGTGGCGCTGAAAGAGCTGCACCTTCTTAAAGCTGAAGTATTTGATATTGCTGACCATCAGGAAGGAGAGGACATAGATCATCACCAGGACCAGCTTATGCTTCTCCGGGGCCCAGGCGCCGATCTGGTAATAAAAGGCGATGCAGGTGGCCACCACCATGGCCGCCGCAGGGATGGGCAGGCCGTTGAAATAGCGGGGGTCCAGGGAGCCGCTCTGGACGTTGAACCGGGCTAACCTCAGAGCCCCACAGACCACGAACAGAAAGGCCGCCACCCAACCGAATTGCTTGAAGGGTTTCAGGGCCCAGAGATAGACGAGCAGGGCCGGGGCCACTCCGAAGGCCACCAGATCGGCCAGGGAATCGTATTGCACCCCGAAGCTCGAGGTGCTTTGGGTCATGCGGGCGATGCGGCCGTCGAGGCCGTCCAGGATCAGGGCAATGAAAATGGCCCAGGCCGCGGCCAGGAACTTGCCGTCAATCGCGGCCACAATGGCGAAAAAGCCGGCGAACAGGCTGGCGGAGGTGATCAGGTTGGGGAGGAGATATACTCCCCGGAAGCGCCGGCGGTCCTTCTTCTTCCGTTTGCGGCGTAAAGACATCTCTTCTTCCCGTGTTGCTACGGCAGGGTATCTAATGTCTCCCTACCGCTCAAGCGGCATCCGGCCACCACCGGGCCAAGACGCTGCTCCCGGCCTGGACCCGGTCCCCCACCTGCACCATAATTTCGGCCTCCGGCGGCAGGTACAAGTCCACCCGGGAGCCGAAACAGATCATCCCCAGGCGTTCCCCCTTGGCCAGGGTCTGGCCGGGGTGCACATAGGGGATGATGCGCCGGGCCAGAATGCCGGCGATCTGCACCACCAGCAGCTGGCGGCCTTCTGCGCCCTCCAGCAGGGTGGTTTGTTTTTCGTTCACTTCTTCCGCGCCCTTCCAGCAAACCGGCTGGCACAGCCCCGGCTGATGCGTGGTAGCCACCACCGTCGCCGCCACCGGCGACCGGTTCACGTGGACATCCAGGACGTTCATAAAGATGCCCACCCGTTTGGCCGGCCGGCCCAGGAACTTATCTTCCTGAACCTCATCCACGGCCACCACCTTGCCGTCCGCGGGGGCGACGATGACATCGGGCTCCTGGGGCACGGCCCGTTCCGGGTCCCGAAAAAAATAGGCGAAAAATCCGGCGCCCACCAATCCCAGGAGGGACAGCCAGGTGGAATTTAAGGCCAGACCCAGAAGAAACACAACGGCCAGGGGAAGGATGAAGCGGTATCCAGGGGAGGCGATAAGTCCTTGTCTTTCAACTGGTGTTTGATTGGGCGTTTTCATGCTTTTCCTTTAAAGGCTCCTGCAAAATTTATTCTGTCATCCTGAGCTAAGGATATAGTGTCGCGCTCCAAGCATTATATGGCAGTTATTGAACCTGTAGGTTCAAAAAACTGGTTTTTAAGTCCCCCTTTTTAAAGGGGGATTTAGGGGGATTTTCGAGGTCTGACAAAATCCCCCCCGCCCCCTTTAAAAAAAAGGGGGGGGAAGACAGGTTTCTTTTGAGGCTTTTTCCTTAAAAAGGAAACCCTCTTATTTGCAAATCTCCACGCCAGATTCTTCGCTCGCTTCGCTCCCTCAAATGACAGTATTACTTTTTCAGCCAGCCCATCATGGCCCGCAATTTTTTGCCCACTTCTTCGATGGGATGGGCCGCTTCCTGACGTCTCAGGGCATTGAACACCGGCCGCCGGGCCTGGTTTTCCAGGATCCATTCCCGGGCGAACTCGCCGGTCTGCACCTCATAGAGAATCTGGCGCATCTCGTCCCGGGTCTCCTCGGTGATGACGCGGTTGCCCCGGGTGTAGTCGCCGAACTCCGCGGTGTCGCTCACTGAATAGCGCATATAGCTCAAGCCGCCCTGGTAAAAAAGGTCCACAATGAGTTTTAACTCATGCATGCACTCGAAGTAGGCGATCTCCGGAGCATAGCCCGCTTCCACCAAGGTGTCGAAACCGGCCTTGACCAGTTCGGAGACGCCGCCGCAGAGCACCGCCTGTTCGCCGAAGAGATCCGTTTCCGTCTCTTCCCGAAACGTGGTCTCCAGGACCCCGGCCCGGGTGGCGCCGATGCCCTTGGCGTAAGCCAACGCGGTTTTGAGAGCATTACCCGAGGCGTCCTGTTCCACCGCCACCAGGGAAGGCACGCCCGCGCCCTTCTCATATTCGCTGCGCACCAGATGCCCCGGGCCCTTGGGGGCTACCATCACCACGTCCACGTCCGGGGCCGGCATGATCTGGCCGAAGTGGATGTTGAAACCGTGGGAGAACAGGAGCGTCTTGCCGCCCATGTGAGGCTTGAGGTCGTTCTCATAGAGCTGGGCCTGGACGTGGTCCTGGGTGAGAATCTGCACCACCTGGGCCTTTTTGGCCGCGTCCGCGGCGGCCACCGGCTTGAACTTGTACTTCAGCGCCGCCTCATAATTGGGCGTCCCCGGCATCTCGGAGACAATGACGTCAACGCCGCTGTCCCTTAAGTTCAACGCCTGGGCGTGCCCCTGGGAGCCGAAGCCGATGATGGCCACTTTTTTGCCTTGAAGAACTTTTAAATCCGCATCTTTGTCGTAGTAGGTCTTGATCGCCATGTAATTTCCTTTCCCGTAAGCTGTCAGCTGTCAGCGATCAGCTTTCAGCTTTCAGCTTAATTTTTCGCAGTGTCAATTCGAATGCTCATGATGTCCCCTGCTGGTTGCTAAGCTACCTATGAATGGCTCAAATTATTGCATTCCTAAGAACATCTAACGAAATGTCTTTACAGTTATCTGCTAAGAAAAAAAGCAGAAAGCTGACCGCTGATCGCTGGCAGCTTCTTTTAATCCTTCTTCGGCCTCTGGATGGCCAGGGTGCCGCTGCGCACCACGTCCAGGATGCCGTGGTTTTTTAACAAGCCGAGCACGGCTCCGATCTTTTCATAGTTGCCGGTAATCTCCAGGGAGTAGGTATGGGGGCTGACGTCCACCACCCGGCAGCGGAAGATATCGGCGATCCGCAAGACTTCGGCCCGGGACTTATCCTCCGCCTTCACGGTGACCAGGGCCATCTCCCGCTCCACGTGCTCTTTTTCGCTTAAGTCCACCACCGTGACGACGTTGATGAGCTTGTGCAACTGTTTGATGATCTGCTCGGTGATCTGCTCATCCCCGGTGGAGACGATGGTGATGCGGGAAACCTGGGGGTCCATGGTCTCGGCCACGCACAGGCTTTCGATGTTAAAACCCCGGCCGGAAAAGAGGCCGGTAACCCGGGAAAGAACTCCTGGAGTATTATCCACCCAAACGGAAATCGTGTGTCGCGGTTCCATCATTCGCTCCTAGGCCAATAGCATCTCGTGCATGGCTTTCCCTGCGGGCACCATGGGCATAACGCACTCTTCCGGCTCCACCCGGAAGTCCATAATCACCGGCTTGGGGGTCTCCAGGGCCTTTTTGATCACCGGTTCCACTTCTTCGGGCTTGGTGGCCCTTAAGCCCACCGCGCCGTAGGCCTCGGCCAGCTTGACAAAATCGGGGGCGCGCATGGGCGTGGAGCTGTAGCGTTTTTCGTAAAACAACTGCTGCCACTGGCGCACCATGCCCAGGAACGAATTGTTGAGGATGGCGATCTTCACCGGCAAGTCGTTTTCCACCACCGTGATCAGTTCCTGGATGTTCATCTGGATACTGCCGTCACCGGCGATATCGATGACCGTGGCCCCGGGCTGGGCCACCTGTACCCCCATGGCCGCGGGGAAGCCGTAGCCCATGACACCCAGGCCGCCTGAGGTCATCAGTTGCCGGGGGCGCTTGAACTTATAGAACTGCGCGGCCCACATCTGGTTCTGTCCCACTTCCGTGGTGATGAAGGCCTCACCTTTGGTCAACTCCCACAGTTTTTGCACCACGTACTGGGGTTTGATGACGGTATCGCTCCAGGCGTAAGTGAGGGGGTGTTTCTTCTCCCAGTCCTTGACGGTGTCCAGCCACGGGGCCCGGACTGCGGCCCAATCCTGGGCTTCCTTTTCCTTAAGCTGGTTATTCATTTGCTGCAGGGCATCCTTGCAGTCGCCGACGATGGGAATGTCCACCACCACGTTTTTACTGATGGAACTGGGGTCGATATCGATGTGGATGATCTTGGCATGGGGCGCGAATTCCGACAGTTTGCCGGTGATCCGGTCATCGAAGCGGGCTCCCACCGCAATCAGGACGTCCGTCTCGGAGATGGCCATATTGGCGCAGTAGGTGCCGTGCATGCCCAGCATCCCCATCCACAGAGGGTTATCCCCGGGGAAGCCCCCCAGGCCCATAAGGGTGCTGGTCACCGGAATCTGCAAAAATTCCGCGAACTTCCTCAGCTCCTCGGAGGCACTGGACATGATGATGCCGCCCCCGGTATAGAGCACCGGTTTCTTGGCATTCAAGATCATTTCCAGGGCCCGTTTCACCTGCCTGGGGTTGGCGTGGTAGGTGGGCTGGTAACTCTTGATCTTGATTTCCTTGGGGAAGTCCGGGACCGTCCGGGCCTGGATGACGTCTTTGGGCAGATCCACCAGCACCGGCCCCGGGCGTCCGGAGCGGGCGATGTGAAAAGCCGCATGGATGGTATAGGCCAGGTCCTTCACGTCCTTCACCAGGTAATTGTGCTTGGTGCAAGGCCGGGTAATGCCGACGATGTCCACTTCCTGAAAAGCATCGTTGCCGATGAGCGCGGTGGGCACCTGGCCGGTGAAGACCACGATGGGAATGGAATCCATGTAGGCCGAGGCGATCCCGGTCACGGTATTGGTGGCGCCGGGACCCGAGGTTACCAGAGCCACTCCCACTTTGGCTGAGGCCCGGGCATAGCCGTCCGCGGCGTGGGCCGCAGCCTGCTCGTGGCGCACCAGGATATGATGGATATCCGGATGCCGGGTCAGTTCATCGTAAATGTCCAGCACCACCCCGCCGGGATAGCCAAAGATATCTTTGACTTTTTCCCGTTTCAGACATTCAAGGAAGATTTCCGCGCCTGTCATTTTCTTCATCACGCGCTTTCCTTCTGACGATATTTGGCCAGGATTTGCTCTATCTTGTCCCGGCCGGCCAGTTTCAGTTTTTGCAGCCTTTTGCGCTCCACAGCTTCGGCCGCGGTGAGATATGGCCGGCGGTTGAATTCCTCCAACTGCCGTTCATATTCCTCGTGTTCATCCAAGTAACGTTTTAACTCGGGGTCCTGCCCCTTCCAGGTGGCAATAATCTCTAGATCCTGTCTTTCCATGCCTGTCCTCTGACCTTGATTTTCTCAAAATTAAATACAAAATGCTAAAATAATGTGAGAAATTTGTCAATTACAGGTCGTCCCCGCCGCAAAAAAAACTCGGTTATGGGAGGACGCCCACTTCCCAGGGCCCCGGCGAAAAAAAAACAGGGCCGCATGCGGCCCTGCCTGGGAATCTCGGTTACGGGGGTGCTGCTATCTCCGAGAGGTCCTCCTCCACCCCACCGGAGCCGAAACCGACAGGCAGGCCGCGGCGCCTACACCTACGCCGGCTACTACCAGCAGCAATTCAGTTTCCCAACGGGGAAGGTGACCATGTGCCATTATCAGGCCCTCTTGGCTAATAGCTGGTTATTCATAACTTAAGCAAAAAAACCTGTCAAGAATTTCCAAAAAAAAGCCGTACATTTCTGTACGGCTTCTTTCGACAACAGCCTGGCGGGACTGCAACCCCCGCATCCTTCTCCTTCCAGTCGCAAAGCTTGTGGAGGGCCGGAGGCAGATTTTCCGGTCATCGGGCTGTTTCAATTATTTAGTAATCATCCTTTTGCCTGGAGTCAAGGGGAGAAGCCCCATCAGGTAAGTAATTATCCGCATTGCCTGGAAAAGCTGTGCCGCCAAAAACGAGATTCACTGCGCTTCGCTACCTTCAGAATGACAAAAGAGGGACTTTCGCAGAGCTCTTAGCCTGGAACTCTCCAACCCCGAGTGCCTCTCCGCCAGGGGAGCGTGCAACGGCTTGCTCCCGGGGAGGATTTGCCCCGCCACCTTCCCGAACCTCAGTATTTGGCTCCAGCCCTTAGAAGGGACCCATTTCTCATCGAAAATGACGAAGACCACCACTCCCTCATCGTTGAATACCCGGTTGATTAGGCTCACCATGACCTTGCGGCCCTGTTTCTCCCTCTGGCCGATCTGAATGACGATGTCCTCCGGCCGGGGATAGGGAATACCCTTGAGCCGCACCCTCTCCCCGGCCCGGGGCTGGCCCAGCGCGCCCAGGCGGAAATTGTAGAACGCGCTCAATGGGTCATAGATGGGCTCTTTCTTCAAAGCCGTCTCCCATTTGCGCACCAGGCCTTTCCCTTCTTTTTGCTGCCACAACTCCAGGCGGCCCTTCTTATAGTCGAAGCGGTATTCCTTGAGGTGGTGTTTTCCCCACCGCCGGCTCTCTTCCCGGTAAACCAGGGGTACCAGAAGGCCCCGGCGCCAGACCATCTCCGTGGCATATTTGTCCTGGCGCTGGCCGCTTAACAGCTTGGCCAGCCCTTGGGCCTTAGCGGCCACTTCCGCCCGGTAGCGGCCCTGGCCCAGTCTGGTAAAAGTGACCCGGGCCCGGGCCGCGTCAGTCAGCACCCAGATGTCCGCCCGGTATTGCAGATCCTCCAGCACCTTCTCCCGGCCCGCCGCCGGCAGGAGAAACCACACCTGCACGACGAAAATTGCCAGCAGAAGGGTTAATCCCCGGACCTTCAGGGAAAAGTAGTGGTAAAGATAACTGCTGAACTTCATGATGTGGCTGGTTTCTCTCTCAGGTGACGGGCCTGAAGAAAAGGATTTATTACCCCCCCTTTTCCTAAAGGTGACCCTGAATATCTAATCATGATCCACATAAAGTCTTGACTGTTTTTCCCCCTCCCCCCTCGAGGGGGGGAGGGCTGGGGTGGGGGTGGCGACTTGGGCCGATTTCAGCCACTTGACCAACTAGCCCCCCCAACGTCTTGCCGTCCTAAAGAAAGGGATTTTTCAAGAAACGATATTTTCAGGTATTCCCGGGGCCCGGCACTAGCGCTTTTCTCCCCCCGGCGGGAGACTTGGGAGAGCTGTCCCAAGCCCTCCTGTCATAATCTCCCCGGGGTTGAGCAACTGCCCCGCCAGCTTCCCGAAGACCATTACCCGGACCCAGGCCTGAAGGGGCACCCTCTGGGCATTGGCAAAAACAAAATAGGGGCCGTCTTTGGTGCCGTCCTCTTTACGGAGCGACACCATCACCTTGTGGCCCTGGGGGGTGTTGGGGCCGATATTCAGCAGCATTTCCCGGCGTTCCGGGGTAGGGACCAGGGTCACTCTCAAGGTCTGGCCCGGCGTCACCGGCCCCACGGCCCCCAGGCGAAGATTGTAAAAGAGGGTCAAGGGATCATAGACCGGTCCCTGTAAGGGGCCTTGCCAGTCTTTCTTCGCGGGGCGGCCGTCCACTCCCCGCCAGATTTCCAGGACCCCCCGGGAATAATCGAAGCGATATTCCTTGGAGATGTGTTTGCCGTGGGAGTAGAACTTCTCCCGGTAGCGCAGGGGCTTGAGCCTGCCGTCCTCCAGGGCCATGTCGCTTTCGTAGCTCTCCGGCAGCCAGCGTTGCAGGAGACTCCAGAATCCCTGGGCCGCGCCCCCAAATTGGGCCCGGTAGCGGTCCGGCCCCACCCGGCTGAGGCGCAGGTGCACCAGGGCCACTTCTTCCCAGGGGCCCAGGCTTACCCGGTAACGCAGCTCCTCCAGCTTCTGCGGGGCCGCGGCCGCAGAGGAAGCCAGGCCGAGCCAGCCCAGGGCCAGGCACAATAGCAAAACGCCGCTTAAGCGCCTCAATCCTGATCTTCTCCCGCATCCCGGGGCGGAGGCGGCCCCCAGACACCTGTAGCGAAGCGCTTGTTCCACCACTCCTGGAGATCCTCGGGGTCAGCCTTCTCCACCAGCTCAAAGCGGTATTCTTCCATAAATTGGACCAGCTTCTGGTGGGCGGCGTTAACCTCCTGCATCCGCTGCCGGTAAGTTTCTTCCTGGCCCGCCGGCGCCCGGTCGGGATGCCAGCGCCTGGCGGTGCGGCGGTACGCAGCCCGGATTTCTTTACGCGTCGCTTGCTGAGCCAGACCCAGCAACTCCCGGGCTTTATCCATAGTCATGGCTCATTATAAATGAAAACCCCGGTGGCCGCCAACTCCAGTCTTCCTCCGGGTTCCGTTTACCCTTTATGGTCACTTGTCTTATCGGCGTGTGCATGATAGGTTATTAGTCTAATACCTAAATTTGCAAAGGAAAGCCGGTTCCATGACCCCTGAAAAGAGTCTGGCCACTCCCGGCCAGGAAGTGGACCTCACCCTGGAGAATCTGACGCAGCAGATACTGGCCCGTCACCAAAACCTGGAGGACCTGGTTCTGGTGGGCATCCGCACCGGCGGCGCCTTCCTGGCCCAGCGCCTGGCGGACAAAATCCTCAAGCATTCTTTCCGGGCGGTACGGGTGGGCGTGCTGGATATCACCCTCTACCGGGACGACTGGACCCAGCTCAGCCACAAGCCCCTGGTGGGCAAGACGGAACTGCCGGGCTCCATCGACGACCAGGAAGTAGTCCTGGTGGATGACGTCTTGTTCACCGGCCGCACGGTCCGGGCCGCGCTGGACGCCCTCATCGATTATGGCCGCCCCCGGCGCATCGAACTGGCCGTCCTGGTGGACCGGGGAGGCCGGGAACTCCCTATCCATGCCGATTATGTGGGGCAGACGGTGGAACTGGCCCCCAGCCAGAGGGTCAACGTCTATCTCCAGGAAATGGGGCGGCCGGACCTGGTGGCCATCGAGTCCGGACCTCCGGCCAGATAACCATGGCGAAAGGGAAAAAAGCTTCCAGAAGCGGCGCCCCGGGGCTGCCGCCTTTGGCCGCGGACCAGGCACCCCAACTCCAAGACCTGAGGGCCCAAGTGGCCGCGGGCCTGGACGCGGGCCAGGACCCGGACAGCCTGCGGCAGATGGTGGCCGCGGCCACCGGGGAGCTCTCCTATGACCTGCACCTCCTCGCCGCCTTAAGCTCCCTGGCCCACCCCGGCGTCCCCGCCCTCCTGGCCGCCCTCTTCGGCACCGCCGCGGATAAACCCCGGAAGAAGGCCCTGAAACGGGCCCTGCACCTCCTCAAGACCCGGGGAGTGCCTATCCCTAAGGACCTCCTGCCCCGGGAGGAAGCCGGGCCTCGCCCCTCCCCGGGCCGCGGCCCCACCCTGGCCCACCTCTCCCAAATCCTGGGGAACGGCGAAGGCTACGTCATCCTGGAAGGCCCCAAAGAGCTCCTGGGGGGGAACTTTTTGGTCTCCCGGGTCAGCGACACCGAAGGTTTCCGGGAATGCCATCTCCTGGCCCTTAAAAGCCGCCAGCACCGGGAATTCTGGGATCATTTCCGGGAGCAGGGCCTGGCGGAGTTTGCCTCCCCCCCACCCGCCTACGCGGTACGCCTCCTGGAAGAAGCCGACGCCCTGAAACCCGATGCCGAAGGGGCCAGCCGTTACCGTTCCCTGAAGCCCAAAATCCTGCAGGAGTGGGGCCGCCCGGAGGAAGCGCCGGATCTGGAGGCCCTCCTGCCGCCTCTAAATCCCGGGGAGCAGAGCCGTTTGCTGGACCAATCCCGGTCTCTGGCCCTGCACCCCCTGTTCCTCACCTGGCTGCCGGGGCTGGAGGAACTTACCCCCTGGCTCAACAAACTCCGGGAAGTCCAGGAAAGCCGTTTAGTCCTTAACGAACAGCAGCGCCAGGCCCGCCTGGAAGACGTGGTGGAGGAAGCCGTCCTGGCCCTTTATCCCCCGGAAGAGCGGCATTTATGGCGCGGCCGCCTCCTGGCCATGGCTTATTTCCTGGACCTTAAGGGCCAGGGAACGGAAGCCCGGTGGGCCCAGGCTGCGGCCCAGGACCTGGACACGGAAATCCGGGGTTCTTTGGCCGGGGAAAATCCCTTCCTCAAGGCCCTGGTATGGGAGTCTTTGCAGCTGGCCCAGGAATATCTGGAAAAGCCTGGGAAGGAAGAAGCCTCTTCCCCGCTTCTGGCTCCCCCCACTGACTCTCTGTTAATCCGGAGGTGAGCATGTTCGAGACCCTGACCGTCCCCACCAATCACCGCACCGAACTCCTGGACCTGACCTCCCAGGTGCAAAAGGTGGTCAAGCAAAGCGGCGTCAGCGAAGGCCTTTGCCACGTCTTCGTGCCCCACACCACCGCGGCGGTGACCATCAACGAAAGCGCCGATCCCAGCGTCAAGGCCGACATTCTCATGGTCCTCGATAAAATCATCAGCGAGAAGGAGCCTTACCGCCACCAGGAGGGAAATTCCCCGGCCCACATCAAGTCTTCGGTCATCGGCTGCCAACTTACCGTTTTGGTGAGCAAGGGACGCCTGGTTTTGGGCACCTGGCAGGGCATCTTCTTCTGCGAATTCGACGGCCCCCGCTCCCGCCGCCTGCACGTGAAGGTGGTGGAGGGGTAAGGGCAGTTTTCTGTTTTCTGTTTTTAAAATCTGCCTGATCCCTGGTAGCCGCAGGCTTCAGCCTGCACCCGGCTAACGCCTCTCCCTGGCAAGACTGATTAAAAAAGAAGCACGATCGAAAATCTTTGCTTTCGCTTTAGAAGGATAACCGCAGAATGCCCCAAGTGCCCAAACCCCAAAGGGAAAGCTGGTTCCACCAGAACCCCAAGAAGACCCTGGCCTTGATTCTCGGCGTGGTCCTGCTCCTCAACGTCTTCGCCGCGGAAAAAATCCTGCAATTTTATAACCACCGGCACGGCGTCTACCTGGAAACGGAACCCCGGTATATCCGCCTGAAGGAATACCGGCCCTTAACCAGGCTCATGCTCCCCTTTCCCCGGGACTACCAGCCCTTTACGGAGCACGTTTTCACCAAAAAATACCCTCTGCGGATAGATGGTGACGGCTTCATCATGCCCTCCCGGAAGTATGCCCACCCGGACCTGAGCCTCGTCTTTTTGGGGGGGTCCACCACCGAGTGTTTATTCGTGGATGAACCAAAACGCTTTCCTGTCCTGGTGGGGACCATCCTGGGGAAAGAAACCGGAAAGAAGATCAATTCCTTTAACGCCGGCATGTCCGGTATTAATACCCTGAATTGTATCGACATCCTGGTAAACAAAGTGATTCCCTTGCATCCCCGGGTGGTGGTCTTCATGGAGAATATCAATGACTTGAGCACCCTGCTCTATGAAGGCGCCTATTGGAGCAAAAACACCACCCGCGCGCCCATCGAGACTTTGAAAAAATCGAAGCTCCTGGGCAAGCTCCTCAAAGAAGCCACCATTCCCAACCTCAATTATGCCTATAAAAACTTGAAAACCTGGTTGTCTCAAAAGGAGGAAGATGAATTCGCCGCCGCCCGGGGCAAGAAACTTAAGGTGGATCAAGCCCGGTTCAACCGGGAGTTTGCCATGAACTTGCAGATCATCATCGATATCTGCAAGGCCCGGGGGATAACGCCGGTGCTCATGACCCAGGCCAACCGCATCACTGCCAAGCCGGACCGGGTGGTAAAGGATTACGTGGACCGCTTCGGCCGGGACTCGGGCCTCAGTTACCGGGAATTCAAAGAGCTCTACGACTCTTTCAACGCCACCATCCGCAGGGTGGGCCGGGAAAATCAGGTGATGGTCATTGATCTGGCCGCGGAGGTTCCCCCGGATAAGAAATATCTCTATGATATGGTGCACTTTAACGACGCGGGCTGCCAATACGCCGCGGGCCTCATCGCCGCCAGATTAAAGGATATTATCACCCCTCCGAAAAAGAGTTGAGGGTAGGATTACCCAGGTCGCAACTTTGCACTAGTAAACAAGGGAAGCTCAAAACCTTGCAATACTTTGCCGAAGTCAATGTGGGCGGCAACACCCTGGAGGCTTACAAGAAAGGCGCGGCCATCGGGGACCGTTACGTCCTCAAAGACTATCTGGAATATCTTCACATCAAGCAAGGCCTGCTGGCTCCTTACGACCGTTCGTACCCACTGGTGGAACCCCGGGAACTGCTGCCCTCCTTTGAGAAGAACTTCGCCGAATACCGCCATCTGCCTTCCTTCAGCCTGGTGGCCTTCAACCGGCCCCTGTCTTATCAAGAGGAAATCTTTCAGTTCGATCTTCTCCATCCTTTGGCAGATGGGGGCAAACGGGCGGCCCGGGAAAACCTGGAGCGGATCGCCCCCCACCTGGACCGGGATTTGCGCCCCACCCTGAAACAGCACTTTACCGTCAAAGACCTTACCGATCTGGCCCATTACGATGAGTTGATGAGGTTCCTTTTTCATATGGACCGGGCCGAAGTGGTGGCCAAGGACGCCCAGGGGAATTTCCGCCTCCTGGGGGTCTACGCCTCCTTTCCCTCCGATCTGGACGCCGAAATCAAGACCTTGGGCCGCCGTTTAGGCAAGTTTAAGAAGCTGGACAACGCCGTCTATGAACGGGAGCGGGATTTCGTCTATCAATTCCTCATGGAGCTTTACGGCTTTCCCATCGCCTCGGAAAGGCGCACCTCCGCAGCCCTATTCGCCCGCAAGTTGAGCCGCCTCAAGGAACAGTATCTCATCAAGGTCCTGGGCCAATCCGACCGCACCATCACCAGTCTCTCGGGCTTTGAGCAGAAAAAGTACCCCCTGGTGGAGAAGACCGCCCTGATCTCCCTCCCCAAGGCCATCGCCGACTCCTCCCCCCATCTTCGGGAGCAAGGCTTTTACGTGGACCGGCGGCGGCGGGTGGTCATCCTGAAAGTGACTTACCAGCAGCACAAGTACAACCGCTTCAACGTCCTGGAGGACCGGGCCCTCTCAGTCATCAAACAGGAAATCATCCACCCGTACCACGGGGGCCGGGATCTCAGCCTCAATATTTTAAAAGATACCAAGCGGTTCCTCAAGGAACTCCAAGACATCGTC
>ENA-OSEO01004493-OSEO01004493.1-sediment-metagenome-genome-assembly--contig:-NODE-4493-length-14557-cov-8.164779_pt1 | contig 14557 bp, 16 predicted proteins | sample MGYA00237883_ERZ534232 | MGnify/ENA metagenome assembly ERZ534232 | reverse complement strand
ACGATGCCGGGGCTGCCGAAGCGCCCCGCGGCGGAATCCATCGACGTGGACGACCAGGGACGCATCACCGGGCTGTTTTAGGAGGAGAGAAGTGGCGCAGATATTGGATGGAAAGGAAACGGCCCGGGCAATCAGGGAAGACTTGAAAGCCCGCTGCGCGGAATTGAAGACGGGGGGTATCACGCCGGGCCTGGCCGTGGTGCTGGTGGGCAATGATCCTGCATCGGCCATCTACGTCGGCCAGAAGGAGAAAGCCTGCAGCGAAGTTGGCTTTAACTCTTACCGTCATGAATTGCCGGCTTCGGCTACGGAGAAGGAACTATTCGTCCTCATCGAACGCCTCAACGGGGACCCGAAGGTCCACGGGATCCTGGTCCAGCTTCCGCTGCCGAAGGGATTATCGGCGGACCGGGTCATCGGGAGGATCGCCCCGGGCAAGGATGTTGACGGGTTCCACCCCCTTAACGCGGGAAGCCTGGCCTGCGGGTTGCCGGGTGTCGTTCCCTGCACTCCCAAGGGCGTGATGCGGATCCTGGAAAGGTACGCCATCCCCCTTGCGGGGCGCAAGGCCGTAGTGGTCGGCCGAAGCAACATCGTCGGTAAACCGATGGCCCAGCTTTTGCTTGCGGCGAACATGACCGTTACGGTGTGCCACAGCCGGACACCCGACCTTGCGAAGGAAAGCCTGCAGGCCGACGTGCTGGTCGTGGCAGCCGGCAAACCGGGCATCATCGATGCCTCGATGGTGAGGGAAGGCGTGGTCGTGGTGGACGTGGGAATCCATCGGACACCCGCAGGGCTTGTCGGTGACGTAAAGTTCGAGGAGGTTGCGGAAAAGGCGTCGTGGATCACCCCCGTCCCGGGGGGAGCCGGTCCCCTGACCATCGCCATGCTGATGGAGAACACCCTGGAGCTTGCCGTTCGAACGTTTTCTAGATAGCTTTCGGGGAAGGCATGCCCTTTGGGAACGAACACAAGGAAAAATGGAGGGGGTTCCGGTTTTATCAACCGGAACCCCCTCTAACCGTAAAAGGTTATAGTGCCCGGGATCGTGCTTAGGCTTCCCCGGAAGTTTTTACCTTGGCAGCGTGTGCCATGAACAGTGAACCCAGGACAAGGCCGGCGATTGTCGGAACGACCCAGGGGAATCCCTGCTGGCTCAGGGGCATCGCGGCAACGACCTGCTGCATCCAGGAAACTTCGAAACCGGCAACTTTCACGGCATCAAAGAATCCGAAAATGATGGCCATGCCGACTCCGCCGAGAAGCATGGGACGGAATTTCGGCACATCGAGGAAGTAGGTCCCGAGGATGATCACGATCAGGGCGGGGTAGAGCAGCATAAGGAAGGGAACCGTGTAGCCGACAATCCGTGAAAGTCCCACAAGCCCAAGAGCGAAACCGCAGGCGCTCGAGGCAAGGACCACCGTTTTGTAGCTCAGTTTTCCGTCCGTGATCTGTTCGAAGAACGTTCCCGCGGTTGCGGTCAAGCCTGCGGAAGTGGTGAAGCAGGCCAGAGCCATGAGCAGTGCAAAGATCATCATGCCCGGTGCCCCGAACAGGTGGGTCGTCACCTTCAAGGGCAACTCTCCCAGGCTTGCTCCCGGGTAAACCGCTCCCGCGCTGGCGCCGAGCCAGGTGAGGCTCATCTGGGTCAGGCCGAGGAGAACGACCGTCACCAGCCCGACGCGGACCAGGTTCCTTTGCTGGGCGCCTTCATCGGTGATCCCTTTCAGGGAGAACACGTTCAGGATCCAGCCTCCCATCAGGACGGCCGCGATGGCGTTCATCGTGTTGAAGCCGAAATTGAAGCCCACCCCGAACGCGGCTTTCGAGGTGACCGTGCTGGCAACGGGCATGGCGATCGGGGAGATGACCCCCTTGAAGGCGATTGCCGTGATGAAGATGACCAGGGCCGGGGACAGCACGTGCCCGAGGCGATCGACGACGGCGGTGCGGTTCAGGCAGACATAGGCGTTCAAGGCGAAGAAGATTCCCAGGGTGAGCGCGATCGCGGTACCCGGGAAGAAAGGCAGGATCGACATTTCATGGGTGGCGGAAGCCACGCGCGGCAGGATGAAGACAGGTCCGACCACCAGCATCAGGATGGCCCCGAATAACTTGCCCCAGAAGGGGGTGATGATTTCACCGGCCATGTGGGCGATGCCCACCCGGTCCTTGGCCATGGCCAGGTAGCCGAGGTACGCGATGACCGTGTTCACGAAGAAGTAACCCAGGCCGGCGATGAGCCAAAGCGATCCCGTATCCAGGCCCAGCTTGCCCGGGAAAATGATGTCTCCCACCCCGAAGTGGGCGCTGAACAACGCCAGCCCGATCGTGAGAATTCCTGTTAACTTCAGGTCCTGTTCCGACATGGATGATTTCCCTCCTATTCGTTTCTCAGAAACGGAAAACGGTTCCCGAACCCATAGTGGCAAACTTCTTGCCAAATTTTGCGTACAGGGCGGCTTGGGCCCTGAACCCTGTGCAATGTCCCGCCGCAACGAGGGAAGGCGAGAACCCGGCAAGGGCCGAAGCGGTTTTCTCGATTCTTTCTTCGGATGCTTCCACCAGGTGCAGGCCTCCGATCACTCCTTCCACACGTTCATTTGGGACGACAGCATGTTTCAGGATGTTGATGATCCCCGCATGGCTGCAGCCGGTGATGATGACGAGTCCCTTACCCTCTATCCTTGCTGCAAGGGAAAGATCGTCCGGCATGCTGTCCGGGACCACCCGGCCGTTTTCGTCCAACGTGGAAAGCGCGATGCCCACTTCTTCGAAATCCGTGACACGGGGAACTTCCCCTGTGGTGGAAAGCCCCGGCATGAGCTGAAGCGGGCCTGAAACCAGGACAAGTTCAGCGCCTGCCGCCCTGAGGTCCTCGGGTTTATCGCCCTGCATCACGCCGACGTGCTGGAAAAACGGATCCGTGACGAAATTTAGCCTGAAAAGGGCCGGGTGGGCGATGACAGGCACGTCCTTCCTGCCGATGGCTTCCAGGATCCGGGTCAACCCTTGCGTGTGGTCGTAGTGGCAATGGGTCAGCACGACCGCATCGGTTTCGGCGAGAGGGACACCGAGTTTCTCAACATTGAAAAGCAGGGCTTCCGGGTTCTGCCCGACGTCAACCAGGACCTTTTTGGTGATTCCATTCCTTTCCGCCTCCAGCCAGAAGGACACCCCGTGCTGGCCGAGAAGCGGGCTTTCGTAAGGAACACTGTCTTCCGCCAATACAGTTACGGTCAACTTGTCCAACACCATTCCCACCCCCTTCGGATTTAATGAAACGCAATGGAGAAAGTTTTGGGCATATGCCCCAATTTGTCAATATGTCACTTTAGATTAATGATATTATAATGATACTCATTATCATAAATAAATGACAGGGTATGGGTTGGAGGAGCGGGAAGGCTTTCATCGAATTGGTGTGAAAAATCCCTCGCGTTCGATTAACAGGGCACAGCCCCTGACAAGGGCTTCCGCGGTTTTCTGCCTTGCGGAGGAAAGGATGCGGCCGAAGGTCTGCCTGGATATACCCATGCGTTCGGCCGCTTGGGCGTGGTATTGCCTTTCAAGGTCTGCGAGGCGCAAAGCTTCGAATTCATCGGCATGAAGGACCACCTCTTCCAAATCTTTCTTTGGCACTCCGGCAGGCTTGAAAACCCAGGCAACCGGGCTTCCTTCTATCTGCGGACAACAGCGTGGCCTCGGCAAGATCTTCCCTCCAATCGGGATATTTTCGCGGGGATCATCGGGCTTGCAGGTTTCCATTCTAGCAAGCCCGAGAAAAATGAGTGGGGCGAAAGGCTGCTCCGGATCCGGCTTCCAGGTTTTTTTGACTTGACAGAATATTTTGGTCGTGCCATTATTCAACCGATATATCGGTTGAATAATGGCTTCGTTTATGAACCGATCCTGGACAGCGGGGGGCGATCACTTGGCTGAAAAAACGGACAAGGCCTACGAAATGATCAAGCAGGGGATCCTTAACGGGCGTATTTCAAGCAAACAGCCCATCTCGGTAGGATCGCTCTCTTCGGAACTGGGGGTAAGCAGGACGCCGGTAAGGGAAGCCCTCCAGAAACTCCAGACCGAGGGGTTTGTCCAGATCTTCCCCAACCAGGGAGTCATCGTCAGGGAACTGACCTCAACCGAGGCCACCCAGATGTACGAATTGCGAATCGCGCTGGAGGGTTATCTCCTCCGCAGGAGTATCTCCCTCTTCAGCAAGGGAGACATCGCCTTTCTCAGGGAATTGCTGGAACGGCAGCGGGAAGCCATGGAAAACAACGACCCCTTCGCCTTCATGCGTTATGACAACGAACAGCACCTTTTCATCCATAAGGTCTACTACAACCCGTTCATTTATGACGTGCTGAACCGTATGGCCGACCGCATCTACTACGGGGGGGTCCAGGCCCTGAAGATGCCCGGACGGATGCGGGCGACCCTGGAGGAACATGAGTTGCTGATCGAGGCGATCGAGGCAGGGGATACGGATAAGGCAATCCAGGCATTGGAGATCCACTTCAACCGCGGCTTGACTTCGACGATCAGTTCTTTCGATCAGGCTTGAAACCTGACTGCCGATAGAAGAGACAACCCGAGGAGGTGCACGAAGAGATGATGAAGAGAAAGTCCCTGGTTATCGCAGCCTTGTTTGCAGTTGTTGCCCTTCTGTATTCCGTCCAGTCGTCGGAGGCAGCCCCGCAGAGGTTGAAGTTCGGGATCGCGGTTTCGGAGAATTCCACCTGGTACAAGGGAGCGGAAAAGTTTGCGGAGTTGGTCAAGGAGCGCACCGGAGGCAGGTACACGGTTGACCTTTTCGCGAGCGACCAACTGGCTGCCGGCAACATCATCAAGGGCTTGGAGTTGCTCAGGATGGGCGGCACGGACATCGACATGCGGTCCACCATCATCTATACAACGGTCGATCCCAAGTTCACCGTTCCCCTGATGCCATGGCTTGTGCCTTCCTACAAGGAAGCCGACAAGGCCATGGAAGGCAAGGGCGGAAAGATGCTCTTCGACCTGGTCCGCAAGAATGGCATCGAACCCCTGGCATTTGGTGAATCCGGTTTCCGGCAAGTGACGAACAACAAGCGTCCCATTCTGGCCCCTGAAGATTTGAACGGCCTGAAGATCCGCATACCGACCAACAAGATGTACATCGCCCTTTTCAAGGCATTGAAAGCGGACCCCACTTCGATCAACTTCGGGGAACTTTTCGCCGCTCTCCAGCAAGGAACCGTGGACGGCCAGGAAAACCCGCCTGACGTCATCGCATCGGCCCGCGTACAGGAAGTCCAGAAGTACATGACGCTATGGAACGCCTCCTATGATCCCATCATCATGACTTCAAGCAGGAAATTCTGGGATTCCCTGTCGGCAGGGGATAAGGAAATCTTTGCAAAAGCGGCCCGTGAGGCTATGGCTTTCCAGAAAAAGCTGGCCAGGGAAAAGAATGCGGAACTCGTGAAGAGTTTCAGGGAAAAGATGCAGGTCGTGGACCTTACCCCGAAGCAGGTCGAGGCATTCCGAAAGGCATCTGCGCCCGTTTACGCCGAGTACGAGGAAATTCTCGGCAAAGACCTGCTCGAAGCTTTCGGTTACAAGAACAAATAGGTGAATAACGGGCCTTCGGGGGTTCCCGGTACCCGAAGGCCCGCCTTCTCACTGGAGGTCAAGCCATGAAAGCCCTGGATTACCTTGAAGAGGGCCTTATCGCCCTTTCACTTGCGGTGATGGTCATGATCAATTTCGGAAACGTCTTGTCAAGATATGTCTTTCATGCCTCCTGGTCCTTTTCCGAGGAACTGATGGTTATCCTCTTCGTTTACAACAGCTTCCTGGGTGCGGCACTGGCTTACAGGAGGGGTGCGCACATGGGCTTCACCATCCTGACGGATTCCCTGGGGGGGCGGGCGAGGAAGGCCATCGTCGTTATCACGACAGCCTTGACCCTGGCTCTCATGGCACTGCTCGCGAATTACGGTGCGGAAATGGTCCGGGGCCAGATGGAATATGGACAGAGAACACCGGCTCTTGGCCTTCCTGAAGCACTGGCGGGCATGGCGGTTCCGCTTGGGGCCCTGCTCATCTCTTTCAGGGTCATTCAGGCCTGCATCCGGGAGATTTCGCAATCGGAAGGGTCGCTGTTCAAAGCACGAACGGAGCTGGAAAAATGAGCCTCGGCATAAGCTTGTTCGGTGTTTTCTTCCTCCTCCTGTTCGCCGGCATGCCGATTTCCATTTCTTTAGGCATTGCCGCGGTGGGGAGCATCCTGATGCAGGGCTTCCCCCCTTCCGTCCTGCCAACCGTCATCTATGCCTCTCTGGGCAAGTTTACGCTGCTGGCAATCCCGTTTTTCATCCTGGCGGGTGTCATCATGGAATACGCAGGGATTTCGAAGAGACTGGTTCGCCTTGCGAATGTCCTCGTCGGGCATATCGAGGGCGGGCTTGCTATCGTTACCGTCGTGGTGGCTTGCTTCTTTGCGGCGATTTCCGGTTCCGGCCCGGCTACGGTAGCGGCCATAGGAGCCATCCTGATTCCGGCCATGGTGAAAGCCGGCTATGACAAGGGTTTTGCCGCCTCCCTCATGGCCGCTTCCGGCAATGTGGGGATTATCATTCCCCCGAGTATTGCCTTTGTCGTTTATGGTGTCCTTGCAGAAGTTTCCATTGGTCGCCTTTTTACCGCCGGGATTATCCCGGGCATACTTCTAGGCCTTTGCCTTATTGCCGTTAGCCTTTTCCTCCTGCGAAACCGGAAAGGGGAACTGGCGCGTTTCAAGCCCAGCACGCTTGGTGAGAAATGGCAGGCTTTCAAGGAAGCCTCCTGGGGTTTGATGGCCCCGGTGATCATCCTTGGAGGAATTTACGGTGGCATCGTCACTCCGACAGAGGCTGCGGGAATTGCAGTTGTTTACGGGCTATTCGTCGGCGTATTCATTTACCGTGAAATTAAATGGAAAGACCTGTGGCGGCTCCTGGTTGACGCTTCGGTGGGGTCAGCCGTCGTGATGTTCATCATTGCCTTCGCAAGTGTTTTCGCCTGGGTCCTGACGACCAGCCATTTTGCCACCGACCTTTCCGAAAAATTGCTGTCCATCACTTCCAATAAAACGATCCTTTTGCTCCTGATCAATGGAATTCTGCTGATAGCCGGATGTTTCATCGATGCCGCATCGGCTTACTACATTTTCCTGCCCATCATGTTACCGGTGATTCGGCAACTAGGGGTCGATCCGATCGTTTTCGGGGTTTTCATGACCATGAACCTTGCGATCGGAATGACAACGCCTCCGGTCGGGCTGGATATTTTCATGGCAAGCAACATCTCCGGTGTCCCGCTCAAGGAGGTTTCAGTCAAGGTCGTCCCTTTCATCGTGGCCAGCCTGGTCGCCCTTGCCCTTGTGACCTTCATTCCCACACTTTCCCTGTGGCTGCCCAATTTGATGGGTATCAAGTAAAAAGTTGAAAAAGAAAAAGAGGCGATGTGCACCATGCGTCTTTCAATAATTGCAGAAAACTCCACCCGTTCCCCGTTTATCCAGCCCGAATACGGGCTTAGCCTGCACGTGTCGACAGGAAAAGCTTCCATCCTCGTCGACACGGCCCAGGGAATGGGTCTTTTCGCGAACGCAGGGAGAATGGGTATTGACCTCGCAGCCCTGGACATGCTGGCCTTGAGTCATGGTCATTTCGACCACGTCGGTGGGGTGGCTTCACTCTATTCCTTTCACGGGCCGATGCCGCTTTGGGCGCACCCGGCTGTTGATGGAAGGCACTCCAGGTTGAAGAACGGAAAAGTGCATTTCATCGGTTTTCACGTCAACAAGGCGGCCATCGATTTTCGCCCCGTGACAGGCCAGGTGGAGATCGCATCCCGGTTCTGGGCACTGGAAGTTCCGATGGAACGGAGAGACCCGGAGTTCATGAAAAACCCTTCGCACCTTGTCCTGGACGGTTCAGGAGGCCCGATCTTCGATCCTTTCGAAGATGATTTGTCTTTCGTGGTTGAAGGGGAGAAGGGGATCAGCGTACTCCTGGGGTGTGCCCATGCGGGAGTGGTGAACATCCTCGAAGAAATTGCCCGGGTATTCGGGACACGGGCCTTTTTCTCCGTTGCAGGCGGGATGCACATGGCGGACCAGAACGAAGATTTCACGGAAAAAGTCGTGGGGGTCCTGGCAGGACGCTTCTCGGTGCGAAAATGGTACCCTTGCCACTGTACGGGCTTCAAGGCCGCTTCTTTACTGGCTTCCCGGGGACAAAACGTGGATTGGGGCTACGCCGGGACATCGATAGAGCTTTAGAGAATGATCAATGTTTCTATTTGTCCTGAAGGGCAACTCCCGGCAAAAAAACCGGGGATTGCCCTTTTTCATTCATATTCAAGGGTTTTCCCCGGTTCACAGGTCCTCGTAGAGATCCGTGCTGAGGTACTTCAGCCCGCTGTCGTTTAGCGTCAGGACGATGTTTTTGCCCCGCTCCGGTCCCTGGAGGAGCTTGATCGCGGCGCAGACGTTCGCACCGGAGGAGAATCCGGCGAATACGCCCTCGACGCGTGCCAGGGTTCTTGCCGTTTCTATCGCTTCCTCGTCGGAAACCTGGATGAAACCGTCGATAAGGGTCCTGTCGACGAGCGGCAGGTTCATGCTGTACCCGCCACCCTGGATCTTGTGGGCCCCGCCGGAGATCGGATGTCCCGCGTAGATTGCCGCGGCGCACGGTTCGACTGCGTAGCAGCGAATATCGTTTTTGAATTTTTTCAGGCCAAGGGCGCAGCCCTGGAAAGTGCTTCCGCTTCCCAGGAAATCGACAAATACGTCGATGTTCCCGGATGCCTGCTCCCACATCTCGACAGCCGTATGCCGTTCATGGGCATGGATCGTGGCGACCAGGGTAAACTGGTCTGCGCGGAATGCGCCGCGTTCCTCAGTGATCCTTTTCGCGGTTTCCTCCACTCTGGCGAGGTCTTCGCCCGACACCTGTCCCTTGACGGATCCCGGTGCCTGGTCGACCAGCACGACCTCGGCCCCGAGTGCCTTCATCATTCGCGCCCTTTCCGTGGAATTGCCCTTCGACATGCACGCGATGAAGCGGTATCCCTTCACGGCACAGACGATGGCAAGGCCTGTCCCGGTGTTGCCGCTTGTCAGCTCGACGACGGACTGCCCCTTCCTGAGCATCCCCGCTTCTTCAGCTTCTTCGATCATCTGCAGGGCGATCCGGTCTTTCTTGCTGAATCCGGGGTTCAGGTACTCCATCTTGGCGAAGATATTCCCATGGACGCCGGCATGCGCGGCGATGCGGGAAAGGTGGACCATGTGCGTGTTGCCGATTGCCTCGTGCACGCCGCTTAAAATTTTCGACATGATGCGCTGTCCCCCCAATGACTGTTCTCCGGATTCTCCGACCACTTAATCATAATGCCGAAACCGCGATAAGGCACGAAATTTCACGAAGTGGATGCATCGGCCGGTGTTCCACATTAAGATAAGAGAGCGGCAAACGAATTCAGGATGAAAAGAGGCGACCAGGGATGAGGAGGAGCGACAGGGCAATCACCGACCCGGCCGAACTGGAATCGATACTCAGGGAAGCCCTTGTCTGCAGGATGGGGATCTGCGATGGAGAGGTCCCCTACGTGGTTCCCATGAATTACGGCTATCGTGACGGCAGCGTGTTCCTTCACTCCGCACTGGAGGGACGGAAAATCGAGGTCCTGCGCAAGAACCCGAACGTGTGCCTGGAGTTCGAGAAGGACGTGGAACTGGTTGCCGCCGAAGAGCCTTGCAGTTTCAGCATGAAATACCGTAGCGTCATCGCTTCCGGTAAGGCGGTTTTTCTCGAAGGTGCGGAAGAGAAGACCCGGGGGCTGAACGCCATCATGGCCCAGTACACGGGTAAGGAATATGCCTTTCCGCAGCAGGCCCTTGAACGGATCGTCGTCATCCGGGTCGACCTGGACGAGGTCTCTGGGAAACACAACCGTTGTTGAAGAATCGACCGGGGAAGGGTGAGTCGTCCGTGAAGAAGATCTGCCTGCTTCTTGCCGATGGCTTCGAAGCCGTCGAAGCCAGTGTCTTTACCGATGTCCTGGGCTGGAACCTTTTCGAGGGCGACAAGTCCACGAAAGTGGTCACCTGCGGGACGAAGCCTGAACTGAAATGTACCTGGAACTTCACCGTGATTCCGGAGATGGTGCTCGAAGACCTTAACGTGGAAGAGTTTGACGCCCTTGCCATTCCCGGCGGTTTCGAGGAAGCCCATTTTTACCGGGGGGCCTTCAGCGAACCCTTCCTGGAGGCCATACGGGAGTTCGACCGGCAGGGAAAGGTCATCGCCACCGTTTGCGTCGCAGCTCTTGCGGTTGCGAAAAGCGGGGTGTTGAAGGGGCGCAGGGCCACCACGTACAACATCGGGGGGTGGAGGCAGAAGCAGCTGGCGGAGCTGGGTGCCATCGTGGTTCCCGACAGTCCCATCGTCGTGGACGGGAACATCATCACCTCATACAACCCTTCTACGGCCTTCGATGTCGCCTTCCACCTGCTCGAGAAACTGACGTCAAGGGAGAACACGGACAAGGTCAAGGCCCTGATGGGCTTCAAGTAGGCCGAAAAGCCCTATTTCTCCAGGAGCTTTCCCACGAGCAGGCTCCCCTCGAAGAGCAGGTAGAGGGGGACTCCCAGGAGGATTTGTGAAACCACGTCAGGCGGCGTGAGCAGGGCCGCCGCCAGGGCGATGGCCATGATGACCCACGGGCGCAGGCGGGAAAGGGTTCGGGTCGAGACGAGTCCTGTCCCGACCAGGAGCAGCAGTAGGAGGGGGAGCAGGAACACGAGCCCCGCGGCGACCATGAGGGCGAAGAGGAAGGATGCGTATTCACCGAATCCCCAGAAGGGCAGGACATTGTCTCCCGGAGAGAAGGAGAGGAAGAACCTGAACGCCAGGGGGGCGATCACCCGGTAGGCGAAAGCCGATCCCAAGGCGAACAGCAGGGGGGCGGCCAATATGGCAAAGAGGAAAAAGCGGACCTCGTTTTTCCTGAGTGCCGGGTAGATGAAAAGGCTTGCCTGGAGGATGGCCAGGGGTAGCGAGAGGATCACCCCGCCCCAGAAGGCGATCCTCATGTAAGTCAGGAATTTCTCATAGGGTTTGAAATAGTAGAGAGACAGCCCGAATCCCTCGAGGGGGGCCTGCAGGAAAGCCACGAGGTGACCGGAGAAGAAAAACAGGAGGACGAAGGCTGCGAGGAAAAAGAGCAGGACAGCCAGGATCCTGTGGCGGAGTTCCTCCAGGTGTTCGGTGAAGTCTCCTTCACTCTTCACGTTTGCTCTCCCGATCTTCCTTTTCCCTTTCTTCCGGTTCCCCAGACTCGAAACCTTTCTTGAATTCGCGTATGGCGCTTCCCGCAGATCTTCCGATTTCGGGTAGCCTTTTTGCCCCGAACAGCAGCAGGGCTAGAGCCAGAAGCACGAGGATCTCTCCCATTCCGAGATTCATTCCGGTCACTCCTTTCCCTGGTTTGCCCCTTCAGCCTAAAAGGGGAATTCCTTCAGCGGGTCCAGTATCGGTCCCTCGCCAGGGGCCGTCACCGGTCTTGCGGTTCCGTGGTAAGGCAGTCCCCTGACCGTCATCGCCTTCGGGGAGGCCGGGCAGGCGAAATGGCACGCACCGCAGCCGATGCAGACGGAAGGGTCGACTCTGGGGATCGTTAGGCCATCCCGGTAAGGAACCATATGGGCGGCCTGGGTGGGGCAGTGTTCGGCGCATGCCCCGCAGGCCGTGCCGTTTTTCACCACGATGCAGGCGTTCCTGTGAAACTGGGCCCGGCCGATCTGTACCCGCTGCTTGGCCTTGAGGGACAACGGTTCGATGGCCCCGGTCGGGCAGACCGTGGTACAGGAATTGCATTCGAACTGGCAGTAGCCGAAATCGTAGTCAAGGCGCGGCTGGAAAAGCCCGGAAGCCCCCCAGGCCAACAGGGCAGGGCGGATGATCCCAGCAGGGCAGGCCTTCACGCAGGCGGAGCAGGCGATGCACTTCCGGCTGAAGTTTTCATGGCTTCGCGAACCGGGAGGAGAGATGGGGGGGCCCGTCGGCTCGGCGGAGGCCGATGCCCCCAAAGGTTTCACGTTCCTGCGGACGAAGGTAAGGCCCAACGCGGTCCCCAAGCCGCCTGCGATTCGAAGGAAAGACCTTCTTTGAAGCCCTTCCTTTCCTGGCAGGACCGCCAGCCGGAGAGCGCCGCCCGGGCAGGCTTCGATGCAGGAAAGGCATAGCACGCAGCGATCGTAGTCTATTTTCCTTTCGAGTGAGGAAAGGCAGGCGACGGGGCAGGCGGTCTCGCATCGGCCGCAATTCGAGCAGGAATTTTCGTCGAAACGGATTCTCAATAAAGAATGGGAGGAGAAAAGCCCCAGGAAGGTTCCCACGGGGCACAGCCCGTCGCAGTAAGGACGCCCCCGGAAAACGGACCAGGCCGCGAGGGCGGCAAGGAAAACTCCCGTTGCTGCGGCGACGAGAGGGGTCACGGGTGCGGGGGGAAGAGTGTGGAGAAATCGTGACGGGCCGCCGGGAAGGGGTAGGGTGGCCAAGCTGTTGTTTGCCGCCACGATGACGGGACGGAGGATTTGCGTGACTCCCCTGCCGAAGTTGGCGAACGGATCGAGAAGGTGAAGAAGTCCCAGGGTTCCTCCCGCCATGGAGATTACGGTGGCCGCCAAAATCCAGTATCGAAGGGTGGTTCCCCGGCGATACCCGGCCAACCGGTGCTTTCCGAGCCCGTGAGCGGCTTCCTGGAAAAGTCCCAGGGGACACAGGAGGGAACAATAGAATCGTCCTGCCAGAAGGGCCATCCCGGCGAATAGGAAGATCGTGATTCCCTCCCTCAGGAGTGCTGGAAAAACCTGGATCCTAGCCGGAAACTGCAGGATTGGGACAGTCCCGCCGTTCCTCAGGAGAAAGAGGGCGAAAAATCCCGCCATGAAACCCCAAACGAGCAGTGGCCGCAAGCGAAGTTTTCTCAAGGTCTCCGATCCTTTCAGATGGAGATCCGTTCGACCTTGAGCCGTTCCAGGTCCATGGTCCCTGCTTTGAGAGCGGCTCCTAGCCGGATGTAATCCACGGAGTTCGGCTCAGTGCCGAAAATTTTCGCAGCTGCCGTGTCTGCCGCTACGATGTCGGTTGAGAGGACCTGCGCCTTCCTGATCGTGATGTCCCTTTCCGACGTTCCCCTGGGGCCGCTCCGGGTCATGACCCGGTAGGCGTCAACCACGTTGAGGTCGGGTTTCCTGAGGAGGCTCAGATCCGCGATACATTGGTGAAGGCCTTTGGAGTGCAATTCACCGCGGTTCCACACGATTCCCATGAGGTTTTTCATTGAGATCGTGAGCCCTGCGCCTCCATGGTTTTTCAGCACCGGAACGTTGATGAAAACGTCGCTTTGCAGGATCAGTTCGTGCACCAGGGTTTCCTTGAGAACGCGGGCCCCTGCAATGGGAGTGTTCCGGTAATACCTCGTCTGATCGGCCGGGACGACCGTTGCCCCCGCACGCCTGGCCGCTTCCTCGATTCCGCTTGTGACGTAACTTCTCTTCCAGAGGTCGCAGGTATGGTCGAACACGTAGACCTTGGATGCACCGGCCTCGATGCATCTCCTGACGATCCTTCCCACCAGGCCGGGATTCGTGTTGGCTCCAAGCTCCGGGCGCACGTCCCATGCCATGTTCGGTTTCACAACGACGGTTTGCCCTTTCGAAACGAATCGTTTCATACCTCCCATGGAGGCGATGCCGCGATCGAACATTTCCTCGGGTTCCCCTCCCCGGACTGCCGCGAGGTCCGCGGGGCCTGAGACGATCGCTCCAATGGCACGGCCGGCGTTAACGGGAAGAAGAAGAGCGCCCGTTCCGGCGGCGAGGGCCATGCTTTTCTTCAGGAACTCTCTCCGATTCACGGCAACTCCCTCCTGTCCTGGAGCGGTAGAGTAGGATGAAAAGTGCAATAATTCAAATAATTATAAATAAGAAAGAATTGCTTGGGAAGAGCCCTGCCCCGAATCCAGGGGATATAATTCAAAAGTTGAAATTCCTGCAATAGGGAAAAATGGGGGGTTGCGAGGTGCCAAGGTGCTCCAGGGTCTCCGTGGTGATCTTTTTTGGTTTTTTCCTTCTTTCGTGCATCTTTTCTCCCGCTGCAAGAGCCCTTGAGCCTTTAGGCCCGGTTTCCTCTTACAACATGGAGGAGTACTGGTATTGGCCCACCTACCATTCCACAGTCGAATCGGCTCTTGGGGCGCTCAAGAACCTTCAGGGCAAGGTGGTCGGCTGGCAGGGTTCCTTCGTCACGCAATGGGATGCGGACGCTTTCGGAGTACGGGCGCTCGGCACGGTCGTGGAGGTGCAGCAAAGCAGCCTTTTCTTCTCCAACACCGTACAGGTGCCGCAGGTGGAGTCGACGGTCATTCCTTTCGAGGAAGTCACGGGCCTGCACCTTGTGCATGTTTTCGTTGACAGGCAATATGTTTTCGGGGTTCGGTGCGA
>ENA-OSEO01004492-OSEO01004492.1-sediment-metagenome-genome-assembly--contig:-NODE-4492-length-14560-cov-9.136574_pt1 | contig 14560 bp, 11 predicted proteins | sample MGYA00237883_ERZ534232 | MGnify/ENA metagenome assembly ERZ534232 | reverse complement strand
TATAATGCTGGGGCATAAGGCTTCATGGATAAATCCTGTGCAAAACGGGCAAGTTATTCTCGATAACATCTGTTTTATTGACGCAAAGACACAGCACTTGTAAGGCAAAAAAAGAGTATAAAATCAATACCAGTCAATTGGCGTCGTTGCGAGCCGCCTTTTTTATCCCCGGGCTGTCCGGCAGGGAAAGGCAGGAGCGACATCCTCGCGGCCGAGAGATGGAGGTCCCTGTTGAGAAAGGAGAGAGGGACAATGGATAGCCGTGACATTCGATTGAACCGCACCGAACGTCTTAGAGAAGCGGTACGACCGACACACAGTGCGAAATGGTTAAGAATCGGCATGTGCGCCGTTTCAGCCGGTGTTCTGTTCTTTGGGTTGGTGAACATGGCCCACGCAGACGAACTGATTATGAAAAACGGTGATCGTCGTCAGGGAACCGTGGTCTCCATGTCCAAAGGAGAACTGTTGTTAAAACCCTCCGATGCGGGCGAACTCACCATCAGGTGGGAAGAAGTGGCGGGTCTCAGCACCGATGAGCCTGTGAAAGCCTCTCTCAAAAACGGAGAGACCCTCATCGGAAAGATTAGGGCTGGAGAGGATAACACCCTGACCTTTGAGCCATGCGACGGTACTCCTCCAGTGGCCCTGCAGATGTCCCAGCTCAAGGAACTGGAACAGTCCAGGGAGCCGGTCGGGTGGGATTTCGATGCCGATATATCGGGGGGGATCAGCAAGGAAACCGGGAATTCCACTGTTAGAAAATACGATATAATTAGCGAACTGACGATTTTCAAGTTGTCGGACATCATAAAGCTGTATGGGGAAGTCCACAGGGAATGGATCGATGAAAAACCCAGTAAGGACAATGCGATAGGTTCGGGAAGCTGTGATCTCTTTCTCGACAAAAAGTGGTTTCTGTTTGGTAACGCCACGGCAAAGACGGACAAATTAAAGGGTCTGGACCTGTGGGGCAATGTTACGGCAGGGCCCGGCTACCAGGTCTGGAGATCGAAGGAGAAGAATCTCTCTGTCAAATTCGGACCGGCCTATGAATGTGAGAAGTACGCTAACCCTATGGAGTTCCTGAATAACGGGAAGGAGCGGGACTCCCTTGCCGCCTACTGGGCCCCCGAATTTGACATGTGGTTTTTCGGCGGAATCTTTCAGATCTTTCATGAGGATAATGTCGTCTATGATTTTCAGAACGGCGAGAACTGGGCGGTCCGCACCCATACCGGGATTCGCGTCCCGATACTTCGTAAATTCGTTGGGTCTTTCCAATTTAATTATGAATACGACAACCAGCCGCCGGAACGGAACACGTATGAGGAGCGGTCGTGGAAACTCGGCTTGGCATACGCCTTTTAGCGCCTTGTGAGTTGGGGCACGCTCTTCAATTATTCAGTATCGGCCTGATCATTGACTTTTCAAGATTGTTAGCAGTTCTCCCCGCTCGACAGCATAACCGGTGGCCGGTTGGGTAAGCCCCAATAATTTTGCCATGTCTGGCATGTTCTGCCCATGCTCTCTGACACACCAGTAACAGAAAAGACTCCTGGGCTCGGGTATTCTCTTCTTTCTGCCGCCTGATGAAGCTCCATCCCCCTGATTACGATGTGGTGCAATACGCCGGGTGCGTCTAATCGTCCTGTCCTCGGCATGCCCGAAATATTATCCGATCAGAGCGTGTCTGTCAGGTTTGTACGTCCCGAAAGCCGCGAATCCCCTGCGCTGATCCGATCCCGGTCTTCCTTCACCATTCTGAGAATCTGTTTGGCCCGGTCTGTATAGAGCTGTATCCCTTCCCAATCGGGCGGGCAGAAGATTTTTTGCATCAGGAGACCATCGTCATCAAACCACCGGGGCAACACCCCGCCCAGGAAGTAGCCCTCATCCCGGAGCAAATCCGCGGCAGCACCGACCGAGGGAGACCCCAGCCTCAGCCAGATCTGGATGACCCTGACCCCCTGATCCCTCAGATCCCGCTCGATCTCTGTCAGGCGGTCTTTCAGATCCCGCCCGGTTTCATGGAATGCCACGCGGGCAACCGAGGCAAAGTCGAAGACCGAAACCCGGTGATGCGTCGAACGGTCTGCGGGCAGGGGCTCCGACGAAGGGGCGAATGTCCGTTCTTCGGTCAGTTCCGAGTAGAGAAACCGAAGGCTACTGGCGTAGACCCGGGGGAAATAGACCCGGTGGGGCCTTGGCGATACGGTGTAGTAGGCTGCCAGGCACGCCACCCTGGACCTGTCCTCCTGGGCGTCCCCATAGGCACTGGCCGGAATGAGGGCCACCTCGAGGCCCATCTCCACGGCCCCCAGATCATGCCAGTTCTTCTGCACATGAAGGTGGTTGCACACGGGCTCGCCAAAGACCCCGTCAACCTGGGGTCTGGTTTGGACCCACCTGTGAAGCAGAAACCATTGCAACCGTTCGCTGATTCCATTGTTTCGGTACGTCTTGAGGACCAGCCCGGCTGCGGATTCATAGATCCCGGCATATGGGGCGGAACGGATCGCATGGGTCGCCCCAACCACTTCACCGGCCTCGTTCCGTGCCACGATGGAACAGCAGTCCCCGCTCGCATTGGCACGGATCAGGGCCTCGGGATCATAGTATAGCTTGACAGGATAGCCGTTGCCGTAGACCTGGCGGAAAAGGGCTGCAATCCCTTCTCCATCCTTCGGCCTGAAGAAATCCACGAGCACCGTTTGGCCATCCGAGGTTTGAATCGGTCGGTTCTGGTCTCTCATAAGGACGCCTGTATGTGACGCTGTTTCACTGTTGATCTGATGCTGGATCGATGAAAACAAGTCCCCCCAGATTTTTTCCGGCAAGAGGTATGGGTTTCCGGCAAAGTGACCGATAACCGTTCAAGCGAATCATCCCGGTCCTGGATATCTCTGAAAATCCTCTGACGCTCTATCCCCCGGATCATGATGTGGTGTAATCGTGCTGTTCTCCGCATGCCCGAAATATTACCGGTCATTTCATGTCTGTAAAATTATTTAGTTTCTTAGGGACGTCCCGAAAAGCCGACGGCTGAGTGAGGGTCCCTATGCGGTGGGTCAGTCTGTACGGAGAGACTGTATTACGTTAAAATCCCCCTGTTTCGGAATTCCTCATATACGTGATCCAAGCTTAATTCATGCAAAGACTCTTTGGTGGGAATACCTTGATCATTCCATCCCTTATATTTGTAGTACGTATCCAGAAGTTCTTTTTCAAGTTCGGGGAACCTTCTTTTCCAATGGTTCTCAGGCGGTCTTTCATCCTTTCTGCGCATCCCTCTTCTGATATTGATGGCGCGAACCAATGTCCGGTATCTTTTGGCGGCCTGTGACAGTTTTTCCTCGTCCATGTCAAACCCGGCACCCGCTGAAACAAACTTTGGAAGATTGTGGATGTGGTAAGGAGGTTTTATGTGAAAGGAGGAGAGTCCGGCGCACATTCCCAGTGCATCGTCGATGTAATGCATTCTCTCCTGCCAGTCAACAATATCGCTGGCGATCTCGGGTGTTGGATAATAGGGGTTTGAGTTCTCTCCTCGCGGGTTCCAGTCCAGAAAGTACTGTTTGAACCGTTCATGGGGCACCTGAAACCAGTCTTTCACGAAGTTTATGCGATCCTCGTAATCGGCATAGGGCGCTTGGGGGAATTGCCCTTCGATTTGAGTGATGTTCAACTTTTCCCCGGTGCAGTACATCAGAAAATAGACGGGGTTGAGCATCCCAAGCTTGAGAGGCGCCTGCTCCTGTCTTTTGACGTTGTTGTGGGCGTAGGCTTCTGCTCCCCGGCCGATCTGGCTGGCGGCCTTATGGGTACCGTTGGCCAGAATGTCGCCGATGCCTTTGCGCCGCACAATGCTGTCCAACAGATAGTAAAACCGCCCTTCCGTATCTTCCGGTATTTCGCCTATCTCTTCAGAGGATAAAATTCCGCCTTCATAGAGCTCAAGGGCGAAAGCAATGACCTGCGGGGTCGAATACCCGTCTACGCCGTATTCAGTGGCCCGCTGCGCAATTCTGAGGCCAAAATCGAGGTCGGAATATGCAGCCATCAAATAGGTGAGTTTGGTGAAACACTTCATCATGTAGGTGGGCAGTCCCGGCATGGAGATGGTGGCCCCGCAATGCAGAGGACAGTTAAAGCAACTGATCAATCGGGTGCGTGCCATTTCCAGGGTATCCGTGAATTCCTTTTCGACTTCCTCGGTCCAGAAGCCTTTTCGTCGGGTTCGTGCATTTCCCCATGAGAAAGATTCCAGATGCCATTTCTCATCATGGATCGCCATTTCCTGAGGTGATCCGAGGACGGCGTGAATCGGTACGACTCCCGGAATCGGATTCTTTTCCCGAAATTTTATATAATCCAGCACTTCGTCGCAAAGCGAAATGTACTCGGCTGGGCGAGCAATATGGATGTCCTTGGTTCCACGAACAACGATTGCCTTAACCCCTTTGTCTCCCATAACCGCCCCGATACCGCCGCGGCTGGCGCTGGATCTGCCCTGTTCAATGGAGGCAAAATAGACCCTGTTTTCGCCAGCCATGCCGATAGCAGCCACCTGGGCTTTGGGTTCCTTCAATTCCTGCTGAATCAACGCTGCCGTCTCAATAGCCCCTTTTCCTTTCAGATGGGAGGCATCACGAATCTCAATATGATCGTTATGTATCCACAGATAGATCAACTCCCGTGACCTGCCGCGAAGGATCACCTTGTCATAGCCGGCAAATTTCAGTTCAGGCGCCCAAAACCCTCCCATCATGGAAAACGCCAGGAGTTTCGTGAGAGGAGAAATGGTGGTGACAATTGTGCGGTTACACCCGACGGCAGGTGTGCCGCACAGGAGACCGGCGCTGAAGATGAGAAGATTATCGGGAGAAAAGGCATCCACCTCAGGGGGGACCCTGTCCCAGAATATCTTGGCGTTAGTACCAAGTCCTCCCAAGTAAAGTTCCGTCTCATCGGGGTCCGTGGGAACTCTCTCAATGTTTCCCCGGGTTAAGTCGATTTCCAGATTATACCCTGTTTCCGCGTACCTCACTTCTCTCGACCCTCGAATTCCTTCCATCTGTAGTCTATGACTTCCACCAAAACCCCATTCATCCGTTTGGGGTGGAGAAAGGCGAATTCGCAGTCCCGGAAAGGCCGTGCGCCGCCGATAAGGGGGTAATTGTTCTTCTGCAGCTCATCCATGGCTTCACGGGTATTGTCCACGTTGAGGCTGATCAGCATAATGCCTTCGCCTCTGTTCTCGATAAATTTGGCTATCTCCCCGTCGGAAGACGTCGATTCCATCAGTTCGAGACCGACGTCTCCCACCCAATATCGGGCGACCTTTATTTTTTCAGGATCGTCAATGTACTCGTCATCCGGCCTTGATTTGCCCAATAGCGGTTCCCACACGTTGCGAGCTTCATCCAGATTTTTGACCGCGATACAGATGTGATCGATCTTATTTACCTTCATTTTCGCCCCCTTTATTTCATAATATTGATACATACTGGGAAACCGGAGAGGAGTAGAATCGGGGGCCTAGTCGGTGCGGCTCAGAATGCTTAAAGCCAGTATGCTGGCAGGCCCCCCCATGTTTTCGGTTAAACCCAGCCGTGCGTTTTTGACCTGTGCAGCGCCCGCCTTTTCCTGCAACTGCTGCTTGATGGCATACATCATCCGCAGGCCCGTTGCCCCTACCGGGTGCCCACAGCTGAGGAGGCCGCCACTGGTATTGATGGGGACCTTTCCGGCCGCATCAAAGAGACCGTCATCAATGGCTCTGGGCACATCCTCTATCTCCTTTACCAGACCTAAACCCTCATAAGTGATGGCCTCATTGATAGTGAAGCAGTCATGAACCTCTGCACAGTCGAGTTCTTCCAAAGGGTTCTTGATGCCGGCGCATGCGTATAGCCTCTGAGCCGCGGGTTTGAGGTTTCTGAAATGCATGAAATCGTTTCCTGAGTCGAAATAGGGGTAATCCCAGCCGTCACTCACATACAATTCCAGGGCCTTGATGAGGATGTGATCCCTGTTCAGGGTTTTTGCATCTTCTCTCCGGACCATGATGAGGCAAGCTGCCCCGTCCGTGGTCGGGCAGCAATCCATAACGGTCAGGGGGTAGACGACTATTGGCGATTTGAGAACATCCTCATAGTTCATGGGGGTTCGGTATTCCGCCTTGGGGTTATGGACCCCGAAGCAGTGGTTCTTGGCTGATATCTTGGCCAGGTGCTCTCTCTTGAGACCGATTTCGGCCATCATCCTGTTGGCATAAACCGCAAATGTCCCTGGCGCTGTAAAGCCCTTTTGATAGAGAGGATGGAGGGTTTCAACCATCATTTTCACCAGACTGTTCCTGGGAGATCTATCCCTCAGCTTTTCCACACCCATGGCCAGTACCACTCTGTATCTGCCTGAGATGAGAGCCTGCACCGCGTTGATCACAGCATCGCCGGCAGACCCACAAAAATTGGAGACCCGGGTGATCGGGATACCCCTTAGGGAGAGCGGTTCGCTCAAATCATGACCTGCCTTTCCGTGATAGACCGTATTGTCGGGAAAGGCCGTGCTCAACCACGCGGCCTCGATGTCACGGGGACCTACACCAGCCTCTTCAAAGGCCTCGAAGGCTGCCTCGGCAATCATATCGCCGTAGCTCTGTTCGAAGTTTTCATCGAATCGCGTACAGCCTGCCCCTACAATGGCTACTTTATCTTTCACATCAAAATTCATTTCCGTTTCCTTCAAAAAGTTAGTCTTCATCTTGCCGGCTTGTATTTCCCCTGTGATCGTCGTTTCCCGAGAGAATACAGGCAAGTCTGTCGGAATCTGAAAAAGGTTGTGCCCGGGATGATCTCTTAAATTCTGCCAACTCACAGAGGAAATCGTCTATCATCAAGGGATTTAGGCCACAATATCCTCCCATATGCGTGCCCGGCTCACGCCAGTCTGGGTCGGCATTTCCAGAAGTAGTTGTGAAAGAAATTGCCTTCGTGGAATTTCCTGAAACAGATCTCTACGGGCATGCCTATTTTCACGTCTCCAGGGTCCACATCGGTCATCTGAGTGGTGATGCGTGCCCCTTCGGGAAAATCGACAATTGCCATGGTGGTGGGTGGATCCGGGCTCGGGTAGTAATATTCCTGATTGAAAGTGAAAAGCGTCGCCTCCTTGCTCAGCTTCTTCCATTCGAAGCGGTCCTGGGCGTAACAGTGCGGACACACATGAATGTCTCTTAAAAAGATTACCTTTTTGCATCCTTGACATTCCCTCGCATACAATCTCATGTTGCTTTGCTTCTCCCGGTACATCAGTGTGGTGGACGAAAACGGGAGTGTGAGCGGTTCCTGACCCTTGATCAGGTGGTTGAACGACAGAAACTGATTGTAATTGTTCATGGTCCTCTTGGCCTCATGCTGCCTTTCAATCGTTCCTCGCCCCTTCAGGGCCTTGATGTTTTCGGTTACCTCGAAGGCCATGGCATCCGCACCGTCTCCATAGCCTGCCAGCAGGATTCGGTCCCCGGGAGAGGCCTCCTCCAAGACTGATGCAAGGAGAACTAGGGGGAGGGCCGTGCCGCAGAGGCCCACATCTGACATGGGATGCTCCAGTTGTCTCTGAACATCAAAACCCAGTTTGGACGCAACTTTCATATGACTGCGAGCGTCAACAGGCGTTATGACGACTTTTGTGAAATCGCCCGGTCTCATTCCCACTCTTGGCAGCAGACCGGCAATGGCATCGGACACGGTTTTCCCGAACCCGTAGATCTGGGCAAACCTCACGTCGTCCTGGCGAACATACGGGTCGTCATCCCGTCGCCATATGTCCAGGATCTCTTCTGAAACGGAATAGGCATCGATCAAAGCGGCGATAGGCGCTCCGTCGCCAACAATGACCGAAGCGGAAGCGTCGCCCAGGTTGGGCTCCAGTAGGGACCCGGGCTCTGCCAGCCTGCAATCCGACGCCGATACCATGATCTCACCTTTGCTCCCCGCCTTCACACGGTCAAAGGCACTGAGCAGCGCCGCCGTAGATGCCTTCAGAGAGGACCCGTAGTCAACGGTCAGAATATCCGATCGCAGATCCAAGGCCGTTGCAACCACGGCAGAGGAGGATTTTTCCCTGTATGGCGGCGTCGTGGTCGCAAGATAGAGTCCTGACACATCCTTATCGGAGAATCGGGCGTTTTCCAGGCAGGCCAACCCCGAGCTGACCGCCATGGTAATGCTGTCTTCATCAAAATTGGCAACACTCCTCGCTCCTCTGCCGCCTGCTCTTCCCCATGCCTCGTTAATGCATTTTCGGCTTAATCGCCACTTGGGGATATGGACACCGTATGAGATGATTCCCACCATCGATATCGCCTCCATAGGTACTTAAAAGGACGCTCCGAGACCGGACAGACCCATATCCAGGTATCGGCAACACTCTATCATGTGAAATTCAGTCTTTTTCTTCATAAAGTTTTCGTACCAGCTTGGCCTTGTATTCGAACTTGGGAAGGCTTCCTTCGGGAACCGGTTCCACGTTGCTTCGAAAAATGAGCTTTTCTCTGATGGCGGCCTCTATTTTATTCTTTAGGACATCCGTGTCGACGACATGGGGCCGGCACTCAACCTTTATGTGAATGGGGGGCTGCCAGCCGTCCGGCGGCGGATCGTAAAGCTGGATCTCCATTGAACCGGTTGTCTCGGGCGAGAAACCTGAAACAACGTCTCGTACGGCAGAAGGATACACATTTACACCCTGGACGATGATCATCTCATCGGTCCGGCCAATTACCCGGATGGAGAATCCGGTACGCCCGCAATCGCAGGAAGTTCCCACCACCTGTACGTGGTCATGGGTGCGGAACCGAACCAACGGTATGCATTCGCGATCGAGGGAGGTCAGAACAAGCTCGCCTTGTGTTCCTTCCTCTATCTCCAGAGGTTTCCCCGATTCCGAATCGATGATTTCCGGGTGGACGATTCCCTGGGCTATGAAGTGCATCCCGTTTTTATTCTCGCATTCGGCGAACATTTCACCATACAGATCGCCGTTTCCCATCATCTCCAGGAAACGGCAACCAAACGTGTCTTCCACTTCGGCCCTGACGGACGGTATCGCTGCACCCGGCTCCCCTCCGGCCATAATGAGGCGGATTCCCATGCTTTTCGGGTCAATCCTTCGCTTCTTTAAAGATGCACTGAAGTGAAGGGGGAATGACGATGTGGACAGCAGCGCGTTGGCGCCGATGTGTTGAAATGCGCCGATGAGTCTGTCGGTGGAGCCGACGCCAATGGGAACTACCGTGCCGATTCTCTGGATTGGATCCGAAAAGGAAGCCGCCACGAGAAAGGGCGCAACCACCAGCGGAACGATGCTGCCGGGCCTGAGCCCACAGGTCCAGAATGCCCTGCAAGCGGATTCCGTCCACGTGTCCACGTCCCGCGCCGTGAGTCCGATGAAAGTGGGCCTTCCCGTTGTCCCACTGGTGGAATAGATTCGTTTGACCTGTTGCATGTCGCAGGCAATGTGTTCTCCCAGGGGTGGGCTTGAAACCTGGCTATCCCGGAGTTCGGTTTTCGAGGTAAAAGGGAGTCCCTCCAACTCCTCAAGGGACCTCATCTTTTCCGGATTCACCCCGGCCTGCTCAAATTTGCGCCTGTAAAAGAGGGAATTTTCCCAGACATATGCCAGTTGCCTCTTGAGCGCCTTTTCCTGTACGCTAACATAGTCGTCCCTTGTGAGGGTTTCCATGGCTTCGTTCCAGTAACGGTTATTCGTCTTCATATTTTATCCTTTCCGTTCATTTTTCAAGATACTTGGACAAATGCTTGTTCATCGACAAGCTTTATCCGAATGCACACAATCCTTTCACCGTTAGCCAATCATGGCAGGCAGAAAAAGGGCGATTTGAGGGAAACAGATCAAAAGAATCATCAATATGACAAATGCCATTAGGAAGTAGAGGATTCCCTTGAAAATTTGGTGGATAGGGACTCCTTTCGCCACCCCACTAATGACGAACACGTTGATGCCGACCGGAGGGGTAATCGCTCCTATCTCGGTGACAATGACAATGAGGACCCCGAACCAGATAGGGTCATAACCGAGCCGCATGGCCACGGGAAAGAAGATTGAGATGGTCAGCATCATGAAGGCAAGGGAATCCATGAACAGCCCCCCAAAAATGTATATGAGGATGATGCATGCCAGAATAAGTATGGGCGGCAAGGGTAGACCATCCACCCACGCAGCCAATTCAAAAGGAATTCGGGTTACGGCGAGAAATCGGCCGAAAACAACGGCCCCGCCTACGATAATGAATATCATGCAAGAGGTTCGAATGGTCTGATCGAGCGACACCAAAAAGCCCTTCCAAGTCAGTCGGCGGGTCGCGACCGCAAGTGCAAGGGCGCCGAAAGCGCCAATTCCGCCCGCTTCCGTTGGCGTGAACCAGCCGATGAACAATCCCCCCATCACGAGAGCGAAAAGGGCTATGGTCTCTCCCAGGCCTGTGAGGGTGTGGAGGATTTCTCTCATCGTGGCAGGGGCCCCTGCAGGTCCAAGGCTGGGATTCAGGCGACAGACAATAAAGATGGTGATGATGAAAAGTGCGGTCAGAATGATTCCCGGGATGACGCCTGCGAAAAAGAGTTTTCCGATGGACTGCTGTGTCATGATGCCGTAAATGATGAATATCGAACTGGGTGGGATCAGGATTCCAAGGGTCCCCCCGGCTGCCACGGCACCGGTGGCAAGGGCGGGATCGTAATGGTACTTTTCCATCTCCGGCAAGGTGACGGTCCCCATGGTAGCGGCTGTGGCGGTTGTGGATCCGCTGATGCTGGCGAAACCGGCGCACCCTGCGATGGTGGCCATCGTCAGCCCCCCCGGGAATCTTCCAAGTATTACATATGTGGCGCGATAGACCCTTTCGCCAAGGCCTGAATGAAAGCAGAGCTGACCCATGAGCACAAAAAGAGGGACGACCGTCAATGAATAGGAGTTGAAGGTATTGAACATGTCTTTGGCCAGCAAACTGAGTCCCGCGGTCGGTGATATGATATAGCCGAACCCACACAGCCCCACCAGAGCCATGGCAAACCCGATGGGCATGCGCAGCATAATAAGGAGTAGGAGCATTCCTAAGCCGATAAGGCCCACAAATAGATTCATGGCATTAGTCCCCCCATAGCTTTCTGGTGGATTTTACCGTTTCCAACGCGAGAATCAGGCATGTCAAAGCACAAGCGAAGCTAAGACCGTATACCAGGGGATAATAAGGAATTTTCAATGTTTGAGACAACTGGCCGGTTTTCGCAAGCGTCATGGCATATATGGTACTTTGCCAACTGATCATGGCGAAAAGAATGACTCCGAGAGCCCCGGAAAAGGTCTTGATGGCGTTTTGAACCCTGTTTTTGAACAACGCAACAAATAGGTCCACAGCAACGTGTCCGTGTTTGATCGTGGTCTGTGCGAGGCCCAATGAAATGACTAGGGCGCCCAAGAATCCCACGATTTCGTAAGTGCCCAGAATAGGCCTGTAAATGATCCTCATAACCACATTTAAAACTACAAGAAACATCATGCCTGCTAGGGCCGCGGAGGACAGCCAATTCAATCCCTGACTGAGGTACGTCAGCGTTCTCTCTATGGTGGCCATGTTACAAACCTCACGATTTGACCGGTAACAGATCCGATGCGGGTCATTTTCATAACCTGCAGGGAGTTGTCCTTGGTGTCTTTCCAATCGCCAAACCACTCGAACGGATTATTGTTTTGTTGATGTGCGAGTCGAATCGCATTCCAAGGTTATCGACCTATTTGCTGTACTCTTTTTGAAGGCGCCTGGTTTCTTCTACCCACGCTCGTGCAGGCAAGCCTTCTCCCTCTTTCTTTTTTACCCACTGGTCCACAAGGGGGTCGACCCGTTCGTGCCATTTTGCCAGTTCCTTATCAGACAATTGGATGACTTCGAGTTTTTCCGTCATCACGGCCCAACCCAGACTGGAATAAGCGTCATCATCCCAGGCTCTCCCGGCGACTCCCACCCATTCCCTGCTGACATCGCTGAAGATCTTTTTGATGTCGTTTGGGAGTGCTTCCCATTTGCCATTGTTCATCACCACAAAAAATGGGCTTACGTAAAGAGAATCGAGTGTGATGTAATCCACTACTTCGGCCTGACGGAAACCTCTGAGGCAGTCCATAGATACCGAATTGCCCTTGACGATACCCTTTTGCAGCATTTCATAGACCTCTCCCTGAGGGGCCGCGACCGGCACCGCTCCCAGTGCTTTCCAGATCGCGGGCACCGATGTTCTGATTTCAACGCCTTGGAGATCTTTGAGGTTCCGTATGGGAATGGTTGACCACAACTGTTTGGGCGCGCACACGTGCAGGTAAAGTACCTTTGTGTCCGATATTTCCTTAGGCTTGAACTTGTTGGTCACTTCATTGAGAACCCTGGAACCCACCACTGAGGACTTAAATCCCAACGGCAGATCGAAAGCCTCCATTAGAGGGAACTGCCCCGGCGTGTAATCAAAAACGCCGGTTGCAATATCGGCGATGCCGACTTTCACCGCCTCGTACGACTCGCTTGCGCCCACGAGGGTGCCTCCTGGATACATGTTGATTTTGACGCGGCCATTTGAACGTCTCTCCACCTCTTCGGCCCAGGGCTTGCAGATTTTGTTAAACCATAGATGGCTCGTGGGAAGAAATGAGGCATAGTTCAGTTCAATAACCGATTTGTTTTCCGCAAAAGACGACGAAGTCAAACCCCATACCGACGCCATCACCACACACAAAAAGACCGATAACGACTTCTTCATAGCATGAACCTCCATTAAAAATTATCCTCGTTTCACCAACTCCCGCTTATGGAATGCAAATTGCGTCGGTGCAAAAACGCTCTGTGGCGGGAGAACCAAAGCGGCCCGGGCGCTGTAGAGGAAACCACCGGACTGCGGAAAGCCGGTTACTTGCGTATTGTAATCCGGATCGCCTCGAAGGGCGTCAGAATCCTATATGAATGAAGCTTGCTGGCATCGTAACAAATTACATCTCCCTTTTTGAGATTGTATGTTATTCCATCGTGTTCCACCTCGCTTGTTCCCTTGAGAATATAGACCCATTCGTAACCTTCGTCCCTGTGCGGGTCCATATGGGCTCCGGGCATGCCCTCATAGTAATTCACCACGATATCAGGGGATATCATTCCGTAAGGGGCTATGATGGTTGTTTTTGACTGGCGACTGATGATCTTTTTCTGATCCTCTTCTTCCATTTTTCGGAAGCCGGCAAACTCATCGTGAATAAAGTCGCTTATCGGTTTTCTGCATACATGCGAAATTTCGGACAAAAGCTCGACTGACGGAGATTTAGTACCGGCTTCGACCCGCTGGAGTGTAGCCTTACTTGTACCCACAAGCTTGGCAAACTTTTCCAGGGTCAAGCCTATTGCCTTACGTTCGGATCTAATCATCTTTCCAATGTCTCTCATGTGATTCCAAACCTCCGATCTGCTTAAAATCACCAATGTGAAATTCAAGCAATCGATTCATATTTGATCAAATATTTCCCACAGTAGATATTTTGTGCGGGTTTGTCAATAAAAAAATTCATATATGAGATTTTTTTTTCATAAATATATCTACGCCTACTCATTTGATCGTTAATTCCACTGACAGCGGGGGCAGTTTTGGTGCTCATTAAGTCTTCTTCCCGGCCTTTCAAGCACGGATGTTGGCGTCGTCCATCCAGAGAAGAAGCCTTCGGTCCTGCACCTGCTACGTTTTTATGGTCGGCTAACGGTCGGTCTGGGATTTTCGGGACAATCCTATCCCTACAACGCAATTTAGCCTTTCAGGTACAACATATTGTGTCATAACCCTTTCGCAGAATACTACATATGAGTTTAAAAACCGTAACTTGCGTTGTAGGGCTATAATCTCCTGTCAAGGGACACCGAGAGAACGGGTTCAGCGGATCTCGGGGCAGAGCTTATTTTGTGAATTAGCCCATCTTTCGCAATTCGAATGGGTAGGCTTGCCTAACTTATTGATTTTGTTATACCCGACCCCTATCCAATCCATCCATCCGGAGGCTTCTGTTCAATATGACGTCGATCCGAAACAGGCGGCGGCCACACGCCCGGCCGTATTCGCCGCCGCTGCGGCCGACAAGCGGTTCATGGCGGGGATGCATGCGGCCTTTCCGGGAATCGGGCGCTTGCGGGCGGAAGGAAAAGATACCTATACCTGGGTCCCGGTCGGATTCAATCACGTCCCTTGAATGTTCTGAGTGATCATGGATAGGTAGTGCCCATAATGGAATTAATGGACGAGCACTATCTCACGGTTCATTGCTCATGGCTGACGGATGAAGGCGCAAGGCACTCGGAAATGCGGTCTATTGAATCGCAAAATGAGAATGGCTGCATTTTCGTTGGTAGGCTTGACACGCCATTTTCCTTTCCCTATAATGCTGGGGCATAAGGCTTCATGGATAAATCCTGTGCAAAACGGGCAAGTTATTCTCGATAACATCTGTTTTA
>ENA-OSEO01004491-OSEO01004491.1-sediment-metagenome-genome-assembly--contig:-NODE-4491-length-14566-cov-8.192767_pt1 | contig 14566 bp, 15 predicted proteins | sample MGYA00237883_ERZ534232 | MGnify/ENA metagenome assembly ERZ534232 | reverse complement strand
ACTTTAAAAAGGCTCAGGGTTATGACCATTGGCGGCGTGGTGAGCTTTGCCGAAAACGGAGTGGGCACCATCAACACATATCCGTCGCAGATCATTGGCGGGAAATACAACATTGTCTGGCCCCCTGACGTCGCCACTGCCCGTCACCGTTATCCAAATTCGGGGAATTAAGGATTTTTTCATTCGATCAGCCTTTTGAAGATCCGGTTTTAAAAGTGACATAAGGTGATTCAAGTTCTTATCAGCGGCCTTTTCTTAGGAAGCGTATATGCACTGCTGGCTGTAGGACTTTCGCTGGCATTCGGCATAATGGGAGTTCTTAACCTCGCCCACGGAAGCCTGGCAGTTCTGGCAGCGATACTCTATAAAAAGTCTCTGGTTTTTTTTCCGTTTTCGCCATGGTTTTTTTGCGTCCTGTCCATGCCGGTCTTTTTGGCTTTCGGATTCCTTTTGCACCTGGTCATCGTGGCGCCTTTTCGCAACCTTTCCCTGTCCGCCAGTGTCGTAGCATCTCTGATCGCAAGCCTGGGTATAGCGCTTATTCTGGAAGATACTTTTGTATGGTGGCAAGGCTGGGAACCTATCTCGACGTATATTCCGTTTCCAACCTTTAATCTTTTGAATCTGAAAATTCCTGGTCTGAGAGCGGTTCTACTGGGCATGGCCACTGCAACCATAGGACTTTCAACCATTTTTTTGAAAAAAACCGACCTGGGAAGGTCCATGCGGGCACTGGCACAGGACAAAGAGGCCGCATCTCTTTATGGAATACATCCGGGCTTTACTTCCATGAGTGCCCTGGGCCTGGCCACGATTCTGGCCGGGTTGGCCGGCATTTTTTATTCTTCCTTATATCCTCTGGGTCCCAGACAAGGGCTTGATTTGACTCTTAAAGCACTCTTTATCGTGGTGGCCGGCGGCATGGGAAACCTCAGGGGCCCGGCCGTCGCCGGTTTAGCCCTGGGCTTTATAGAGTCGTTTGCCGCGTATTTGTTTACGTATACTTCAACGGATACCATCGTATACAGTCTGTTGGTCGCTTACCTGGTACTTAAAAGAAGCGGGAGACATCAATGAAGCGGTGGCAGATACTTTTTTCAATCGTAATTTTAAGCATTCTGACAATTGCCAGTGCCATATTCAACGAAGGATACGTCGGTATTTTTGTTTTTTCACTGATCATTAACGGAACCATGGCCGTATCGTATGACATTCCGGGACGGTCTCTGGGGCTCATCAGCCTTGGCCACGCCGTTTTTTTCGGGGTGGGCGCATACTGTTTTGGTCTTGGCATCTCAATGGGTTTTTCCTTTTTTCCGTCGCTATTTCTGACCCTATTGTTGAGCTTCATCATAGCAATGCTTGTCACCCTTCTTCTGGCCGGATTGAACCATGGCTATTATTCCCTGGCCACCCTTGGTGTCCTCATTATTTTTCAAAAAATTGTAGAAACACTGGAAGGCGTAACCGGAGGCTCTGCGGGGCTTTATATCCCGGAAGTCCTATCCAAACACCACTATAGCCTTCTGGCCGCACTTCTGCTTCTGGCAACCGCAGCGTGTCATGTGTTTTTTTCCCGTTCCCGCTGGGGGCTCTATTCAAAAGAAACGAAAGCCAGCGAAGATGCGGCCGAGGCTGTCGGTATTCCCACTCGCAAAGTAAAAATTCTCTGCCTGATGACCGCAGCAATCCCGGCGTGCATGGCCGGTGCCATTCATCTGGCGCGGACCTCTTACGTAAGCCCGCCTTCAGGATTCAGCCTCACTCTCAGTATCACGGCCTTGCTGAGTTCACGAATTGTACCGGTAAGCGGTTTACTTGGACCGCTGCTGGGAGTCCTGCTCATCACAACAGCAGAAGAAGTCATCTGGACGAAATTTGAAGGGTTCAATCATGCCTTGTTCGGCTTGATTCTGCTGGGCGCAGCCTTCTATCAGGGGCTATTTTCAGACAAAGAATTGGCGCGGCGGTAGAAAATGCGTAGGATTGATAACCTTTTCACCGTTGATGGATTTTTTCAAACTTTGTACTAATTCCGGAAATATGCTAAAATAAAATTGTAGATAATTCGAAAGACATAACGCAAACCGTATGAACGGAATTTGGAGGTTTGGATAATTGTTTGAAAATATATCAAAAATAAACATTATTCGTGTCGGCGAGTGTATTACATATTCCAGCCTCAAAGAGATTGGGGAAAATATTTTGGAATCTTTCAGGGGAATGATCGAAGAATATGAGATATACCATCACGAAGCACCTTCTATTGACAGTATTGACGCACTGTTGCTGACAATGGTACTTCATGAAGCGTTCGGCGGACATATTTTGGGAATCACCGATGTGGATTTAACGACTCAAGATGAAGATGAATTCTATAACACCATTTTCGGCGGGAAAAACGCCATGAACAATGTTGCGGTTGTTTCTACCAAACGGCTCAGTCCGTCGAATGTCACCACGGAGGCCGATTACGATTTGTTTGTCGACAGAACCATAAAGGTGTCCTTACATGAAGTGGGCCATAATTTTGGGTTAACCGACCATGCATCTTACAAGCTGGCTCCAGACGGATCTTTATGCCCCATGAGCAGAGGAGAATTTAACAAATTTGGATACCTTGGGTATGTCCGTGCAATTATCGACGGAAGAGGTCATAACTTTTGTGACGAATGTACCCATTTTTTGAATACGTGCAAATCCTACATACGCCGATTTGACAAATTACTGAAAGATACAGTTTATCTTCATTGATGGAAAAGTTCCATAGAGACAACACCTGAATCTTGCATGTAAATTAATGAAAAACATTCTCTCGAGACGAATTGATGACGTTATACTTAACCAAAAAATTGGGGCAACCTTGAGTAATTATTGTTGAATGAAAGTATAAAAAATCAGAAATATTAAGTAAGATTAAATATTCGGTTTGACGATAATTTTTTTCATCCTTAAAAGCCTTGCGATTTCATCTGCTTGCCGTATCACATGTTCAGGTTTGCGCGTATTGGCGAGGCGCATCAAAAACTTCCCAGCCTCTAAGGAATGAGGTTCAGATCTCCAAAACCAGACCTGCGGGACAATGGTCTGATCCAAAAATATCATTGTCAATAAACGCCGCTTTTACCCACCCTTTATTGATAATATCTTTGGTAACGAAAAAATAATCGATACGCCAGCCGATGTTGCGCTCTCTCGCTTTGAATCGATATGTCCACCATGAATATTTTACGGTATCCGGATGAAAATATCTGAAGGTATCCACATAGCCGTTCTCAACGATCCTGTCGAGCCAATCACGCTCGATCCGTAAAAATCCGGAAGTGTTTTCATTGGCTTTCGGATTTTTCAAATCGATTTCATTATGGGCTGTGTTATAATCTCCGGATATAATAAGGCTTCGGCCCTGCTTTTTATAAGCATCGGCATATTCAAAAAATTTTTCATAAAAATCGAGCTTGTATTGCAGGCGTTCCTCGCTCATTTGACCGTTGGGAAAATAAACATTAAAAAAGATAAAATCATCAAAGTCCATCTCGATGACTCGCCCCTCATTATCGAATTCCGGTGCGTCGATACTGTAATTAATTCTCCCGGGTTTTATCCGGGTGTAGGTACAGACACCACTGTACCCCTTTTTTACAGCGGCATGGGACCAAAATGCTTCATATCCTTCGATATTCTTCATTTCATCCGTGAGTTGCGATTCCTGGATCTTTGTTTCCTGAATGGCACATATATCGGCATCCATCTGTTTGAAGGATTTAATAAAATCCTTTTTAAGGGCTGCCCGAAGGCCATTTACATTCCATGAAATAAGCTTAACTGTTTTTGTCTTCGGCATAATAGGCTCTCCTACATCCGTGTCTTTTTACATAATCTCCGGATCTTTTCGGCAATACCATCATATGATCACGGCAAATGAATCGTTTTTCAGCAGAACCTTTCAATAGATCCGGATCGCTTCACAAAGGCATCCAGGAGGGAATAAAGTTCAATAATGCTATCAATGTCGACGTGCTCTTCCGGTGTGTGCCGGCTTCGATCACCGTCAGCACCCCAGATAATTCCTTTGATCCCTGACTGCGAAAGAAAACGCGCGTCGTTGGCGCCGTCTTCAAATCCAATCCGGGTATTTTTTGAAATGTCCAGCAGCAATTTCAGGTGTTCCGATTTTCCGCTAGGAAACAGGGGCTCAACGCTCTCCACAACGATTTCGCTGTGCAACTCGCTTTGCATTTTGCTGAACATGCGCTCAACATCGTCAGTTTCCGTATATCGAATCTCCAGATGGGCCTCCGCACATTCCGGAACCCCTTGGTGCGGTTTTTCCGTATGAATATCCACGCAGGTTACGGCCCTGTGCCAGTGGTCGGGCGCCGATTTTACGAAGTAAGTCCGCCATTTGATAACATCATCCATCAATTTTTCAATGGCGTTTTCCTCAAGCCACGGCTTGTCCCCGAAATTCGCCTTTACACGGGATAGGAGCTTGACCTTGGCAACACCTTTTTCTTTAACAACAATTTTATCAATACTCCCCCCGTCAAGCACGATACAAAAGTCAGTCTGAACTTCGCCAAGTATCTTTTTAGCTCCGTTGAAGCCGCCGATCTCTTCATCACTGGTAATCAAAATCCCAAATGGAAAATCTTTTTGACGTTTGCCTTGCTTTTGAAGTTTTTCCATATTCTTTTTTAGCAAAACCATTGAGAGTGCAACCGCATATTTGTCATCCAGGCATCCCCGTCCATACAGCCTCCGATCTTTTATCACCGGTCGAAACAATTTGTCCGGTGCATCAACAACATCAATGTGGCTCATCAAAAGCACAGGCGCATAACCCCTTTTGGGAAGAACCATTATCGAGGGTGAATTGCCGAAATAAAGACGTCTGTAAACGACGCCACAGGTATCTAAATAATTCTCGATAAATTCAGCACATCTCCTGATCTCATCAGGCTTCGAGTGCATGGTTTTGAATTGGACCAGTTCTTTCGTAAGGTCGATAATCTCTTGCATAATGATACTTTTTTAGTGGAATTTCAGAAAAATTTCGGCCCTTCCGGTTTGATTCAGTTTTGAAAAACTCCCGCATTGCGGGAGTCAGAGTTCTTCTGCTCTGCCGTGGGGGTTTGTATTTAAAATTATAAATTCCAAGCACCAAATTACAAACAAATTACAAATCCCAATATCCAATGACCAAAACCTTTAAGAACGAGCCCTTGTTTTGGATTTCGAATTTTGGTCATTGGGATTTGTTTGATATTTGGAATTTGATATGCCGACTTCGCCATAGTAGCTTTTGGCTACGACGGCTGAATTGGATTTTCAATCAGTTAAAGAATTTTCAACAAAGCAAATCTCCTCTGGGAATAACCAAAACCTGGTCCTCTGGGTCAGGATATTTACTCTAACACCCTTCGTCATCAACGATTTTGAACCCGGTGGACCCCGGTGTTTCCGATGTCGCTGCCGGTTTTTGGATTGCTTCCACCTGTTTTTCAGGCTTAACCTCTGAAACAGCGGGCGTGGCAATGGTTCGATCCGGGTTGACGATGGCAAGTATCAGTCCCAACAAAATGAGTAAACCTGCAGCGGCTCGCTTGATTTTCGGCGAATCTTTCGGAAGCGTATCTTTGTCGCCGAATTTCTGTTCTATCTTCTCCACCAGCCGGTAGGCGCCGACCGCCACAAGGCAGATCAGAAAAGTGATAATACCCGAATTGATCCCGAACACGTCCGTAAGCCGAATCGCCCCCATGTCACCCGAGGTATAGAATCTCTCCACAAGCGGATAGACCTCCGCAAAAAAAATAGAGCCGATGATCATGCCGATGATGAAAATCAATCCGTCCAGTTTACCCGATGCCGTTGCCACCACGGATGTTGTCGGGCAGTAGCCGCCCATGACAAACCCGATACCGAGCACCAGACCTCCGGCGATTTGCGGCCAGATAAAGGTGGGCAACAGATATACGCGCTCCAGATCGATCCAGCCGAAAACCGAAAAATAAAGAAGCCCGAGGATGCACACCACAATAGCCGTGAACATGACCTTTAGAACGGCAAAATCTTTAAGATAAAAGATAGCCGTCAATTTTCTGGGATTGCCGAACCCTGCTCTTTCGAGAACAAATCCGAACATAAAGCCGATAAGTCCGGCCAATTGAAGGCTGTAGGCAAAGTCAAACCATCCGAATTTATACAAAGGTCCCATTACAACCACTCCTTTTTGAAAAAATATGCGGTGGCATAAGCCCCCACAAAAATACACAACATGAAGACCCAGCTTCCGAATGCCAGTTGAGCTGCTCCGGTGAGGGCCTGGCCGCTGGTACATCCCCGGGCCAGCCGTGCGGCGAATCCGGACAGAATTCCCCCACCCAAGGCCAGCCACAGCCGGATCGAAACGCCGATGGAAGGTCCCCGGGCCACCTCGCCCTTAATCCGATTGCTGATAAAGGCCGAAAACAGACCACCGAGCGCAGCACCCAATGTCAAAAAGACCAGCCAGGCCATAAGTGGTGATTTTCCCCCTTGAAGGTAAGTAGAGAAATACCCATTCGCTCTGGCATGTTCCGGTGCCACCAGATTGACACCTGTGGTGGCGATCCGGGCAAACGATGCTGAAGAGCCCAAGCCTCGCCCCATGGTGTAAAAGGAAAAGAGAAGGATCAGTCCCAAAATGACACCGATAACGTAAGGATTAGAATAGCGTTCTTTCATACATCCTCCTTTATGAAAATGATTTTGGTTTCTTACGACACGGCGTCAGGGTTGGACTTTTTCGGGAAACATCCGTTTTCTTGATTCAAGCCAATCCGACATTTCCATGAGGGTTTTGGACAGATCGTAGCGCCCTTTGGCAAACACCCCATAATCGCCGCCGCATCCCATGGCTGATGCAAAACGGATATGATTGCTGTAAATGAGCCAGGTACTGCTCCATTTTCTTTCGATGGCCTCGTCAAAGGGATTTCCTGCCGGCCCCGAATCGTTCCATTTAAAATCGGCCAGGTTCAGCCGCCATATTTCAGACATGATTCGGGTTCCGGCCAGGGTGCTGGCGTTGGTCTCGCGAATGGTGTTCTCAAATCGGTCCCACTGTCCGTTAACCCAGGTCGTGGCATGGCAACTCAAGCAGACGGCCTGCATATTTTCCCTGCGTATATTCATCTCTTTTCCCGTGATAAGATATTTTGAAGCAAATTCGCCGTCAAATGCCGTGGGCAGGGTCTGTCCGTCTTTATTCCGAATTTTTGTGGTATCCGGTTCATTGGGGTGGGGATGGGCATAAATCAGTCCGAAAATCCGCCACGGTATCCGATTGTTCATCTGGTGGGTGCGTCCGGCCACGATCTCCCCATCGGTATTGGCCAATAAACTGATGTGGCAGGCGGAACAGGTGGGTGCAGTGAAGTCTTTACCGACTGTCCAGGGCACGGCATCAAAGTTCCATGATGCGTTCATGCTGGAAAAAATATTCCCGTGTTTGCTGGATGAATAGACCTTAAACGCCGGCACGTCGGGGCCGATATGACATTCCTTGCACGTATAAGGTTTTCTGGCCATTTCCATGGAGAACGTGTGGCGTGTGTGACAGGCCGAACACGACCCCCGTGTTCCGTCCAAATTGATCCGGCCGACACCCTGGTTGGGCCACCCTTCAATAATGGGAAATTCCAGTTCACCCGCCAACTCGGTGTCTCTGGTTTCATACCCCTTGACCGACAATTGGGTGCCGTGACAGTAATAGCAGGCTTCGGCCTTGGTGGCGTCGTTCGGGGGCTTAATGGTGATGCCTGGTTTTTTTTCATCAGCGGATTCTGCGGTTCCGAGGATCGTGTTTTGCAGCAGTTGATAAACAGGATTGGCCGCCAAATTATTAAAGGCATGGGCCATGATGTTATTGGCGTATTCATCGGCCTCCTGGATATGGCATGTGGCGCAATCCTGGGGACTGACCACCACATGAACATCGTATCCGTTGTGCTCAAAAGTATCCGCGTGGGCTTTGGTTCTCTGTGTGTGGCATTCCGCGCATCCCACGGCGACAGTCAACAGGTTGTCCGGCACCTGTTCGCTTGACACCTTACGTGCCGGACCCTTTACCGCCATTGCCGTCTGGGATGTCACTTGAGCGTGACGGCTTTTCTGCCAGTCCTCCACAATTCCCGGATGCACTGTGGAGTGGCATTCCAGACACTCTGAAGTGGCGTCACTTACCGGCACATCGGCGGTCATGGCGACATTGGGGCTCCATAAAAAAAGACAAACAATAACCAGGCATGCTATTCTTTTCATATTCAACTCCTATTTGTCCAAAACAATGATACGAATATTGAAAAAAATCACAATTCAATGAAAAGTTGTCTAAGGATGTTTTTTTCGGAAGTGAAGCCTATTTTTACTATTTGGATGACATTCTTTTAACCTTCAACTACTGGAGAAACGCTTGTCTATATGCAATATGCAAAATTCTCATCCGTTTTCATGCAAGATTCAGGTTATACATGATTGCGCAACTTCAGTGCAATTGGATGCGGATTTAAATAAACCTGTTGCGCCAGATACGGCTGTTTGTATTTTCTCACGTAATGATTGAACAAGGTCACCGGTACGATCAACGGGACATATTCCTGTCTGTACTGCTCGATGATTTCGAGCAGCTCCTTTTTTTCGTCCGGGGACAACTGCTTTTTAAAATATCCCATGATGTGTTGCATCACGTTGATATTTTTATTCAGGGTAGTTTTCAGGCGCAAAGCCGCCATCAACAAGGTTTCGTATTTGGCAAACAAATCTTCAGCGGGAAGTGCTTTGCCATCGGCGACCAGCTTGCCCATCATTCGCGAATGGTCGGGACTGTGTGACATCACCAGCAACTTATGCCGGGTATGAAAGTCGACCAGGTTGCCCATACTTTTCTTTCTGGATAGCGTTTCCCGCCAGCGCATCAGGGTAAAAATCTGCTCAATAAAGGTCTCCCTGAGCTTGGAATCATGCAGCCTGCCGTCTTCTTCCACGGGAACCAGCGGAAAGTTTTCCGTAAACACGCGGGCAAATATCCCCTGGCCCTTTTTCTGGGGCATTCCTTTGAAATTTTTTACCGGTACATTATACAGGCCGCTGCTTGGAGAGTTTTTTTTAAAAACAAATCCGCACAGATTTTCTTTTTTCAGCGCTTCAACCCTTTTCCGTGCCCACTCCTTCATTTTGTGCGTGTGGTCGATATTTGTTTTCGAGGTGACCAGATTGGGGTTGTCCGGATGACCCACAAGGCGCAAGGTCTCCCGGGGGACACCCATCCCGCACTCCACCTCAGGACACACCGGGACATATTCCACGTATTGACCCAGTATATCGGTCAGATATCTGTCTCTGGCATGTCCGCCGTTCCAACGAACATTCTCTCCCATTAAACACGCACTGATTCCAAGTTTTATTTTTTCATTCATAGCTTACCTTATAATCGTTTGGTTTCTTGGTTGTAAATTTTGTACCTTTCTTGACAAAACTTTTTTTCTTCTTACCACAAAGACACCAAGACACCAAGAACAAGCGACAAAGTAAAGCCCTTTGTGTCTTTGTGCTTTGGTGTCAGATATTTTTGGTTCCGACTTGTCCGGGAAAGGATTGAACATCAATGTTCCGCAGGGACATTTTCTATTTTATTACTCAAAAAAACGTTTGAACTTTCGCTTTTACTTTCACCTTAAATGGGTTTATAATCCGAATAAGAATCTCATCAAACCGGTTAATCAGGGGACGTTTCATGATGCTCGAAAAAATGAAAGAACTTGTCAGAAAAAAAAATATTTGTGTTCTGGCAACGGTTTCGGATCACAAGCCGTATTGTTCACTTATGGCCTACATCACCGATGCACCCTGTGAAGAAATTTACATGGTGACACACAAAAATACAACCAAATTTAATAACCTGCAAAAAAACCCTTCGGTCAGTCTGCTGATCGACTCTCGGGAAACGAAACCGAGATCCGATGCTCAGGCGTTGACCATTGACGGTGTTTTTATTCCCCTTATCGATGAGGACAAAAAACAAAAGATTCTAAACAGAATGCTGGAATCTTTTCCGAATATGAAAGATTTCATTCAACATCCGGAATCTGAACTTATCCGTATCAAAATAATTTCATTTTTACTTTTAAAAGGCTTGACCGAATCCCATTTTATGTCTTTGTGAAATAATTACGTTCCCCATAAATCCATCTTTTTTTGATGGCTTCGTATTGCGTCATTTTAATCCAGTACCTTCATCAGCTCGGGAACCGTATTGTTGGGGCTGATCTTGTACCAGGCATGTTCGATGTTTCCATTTTCATCAATGAGAAAAGATGAACGAATGATCCCCATAAAGGTTTTACCGTACATCTTTTTCTCACCCCAAACGCCAAAAGCCTCTGCAATTTGATGATCCGGATCTGAAAGCAAAGCAAAGCCCAGGTTGTGCTTGTCATCAAATTTTTTCTGTGTTTCAGGCGTATCCGGACTGATTCCTATGACGGCTGTGTTTTTTCCTTTAAGTTCTTTCAGTGCGTCCCGCACATTCTTTGCCTGTGTGGCTCAGCCGGAGGTGTTGGCCTTGGGGAAAAAATAAAGAAACAGTTTCTTGCCGGCAAAATCGGAAAGGCGGACAGGTTTACCATTCTGATCCTTTAGGTCAAAATGGGGGGCACTGTCTCCCGTGTGAAGTCTATTCACTGTGAACCTCCTTTTTAAACAGGATAATTCCTGCTTTGGCATCGGTTTGATTTGACAACAAAAACGGCAGGACCTTATTTGAGATCCTGCCGTATAATATATCTTCCATTTGTCGGTCAACGTCTAAATAATAACCTGAATTATCTAAAAAAATTCCGCCCCCTGTACTATAACTTGCAAGCAGCGGGTTCTTTATTCAAGCAGCTATTGATGAAGTACGCAATGGTCAAAATTGTGATAGTTGTTCCGATCATAATGAACCTCCTTTTGAGATACTCGTAAATTTATCCATTCATCTCCAGCTCCCATTTTAGGCGCTTGTAAAATGCTTTACAAGGTTATTTCATCCAAAATTATTTTAGATCGTGGAAATTGGTTTTTTCTCAATATCCATTATTTTTCTTTTGGTAGAACTAAAAGACTAGAAATAAAAAAAGCAATACAGGTTAAATGGGGGTTGAATAATAGGTTAAAACTACCATACCCTTAAAGGCTTTTATAAAATTATTTTTCAAAAAGTTTCCCTCACTGTATTTCAAACGATGCCAGCACAAATATAGAAATGGATACAAGAAACATAATCTTGTCTTGATATTTACGCTCCGGGTTTGATATCTATCCATTTTTAAGGTCATGGCAGGCGAATCCAACCGCGTAAAACCGATCAACCGTGACCCTGAAAATCTGAGGAGGGAGATGAAAATGAAATTTGATGGACTTAAAAATCGGCGGGATTTGACTCTGATACTCCTTTGTTTGGTTCTGTGTGCCATTTCCGGATGTGCCGTGGTGGGTCCGAGTTCTATCAGAACAGGGCGGGCGGATTACAGCGAAGCGATCAACAGAACCGAAGATGAGCAAATGCTTTTGTCCATCGTCAAGGGTCGTTAAGGAGAAACATATTCTCTTCTTTCTGTCAGCGGTGTAGCTGCGAACGTTCGTTTTAGAACCAACGCCGGTGTGGAGGCTGGATTCGGCCCGGAAGAGGACTATCTCGGGAATCTCGTTCCTTTCAGCGGCGGTCTGGTTTACGAGGAGAACCCCACGATTACCTATACACCGGTTCGCGGTGAGCAGTATCTCAGGCAGTTTTTGTCGCCCATCCCATTGGACATCCTGTTATTGGCCGCACGTTCCATAACCTCCGGGGAACACCTCTTTACCCTGCTGGTGGACAGAATCAACAATTTGAGAAATCCTGATTTTCTGGATCTGCCTTCGGCTGAGCCTGATCTTCGATTCATGCGTTTTGTCGAGCTGCTCACGGAACTTCGTAAAGGGGGCATTCTTGACTTGGTGAGAGCCCCACAAAAGGAAGTTGCGTTCGATGTCGTGCTTAGCGGTTTTGCACCCCAATACATGCAAAAAGTTTATGAATTTCTTGCTTTGCTCGACCTGCAGATGCCGGAAGACGATTCCGAATACATCGTCATCCCCGCCTACTTTGCAGTAAAAACAAAAAAATCGTGGGGTATTGGAATCACAACCCGTTCAACATTGGACTTGATTGAGGTTTTGAGAGCATCAGTTGACGTTCCGCAAGAGCATGACCGTGCCGGACTGGTCATCGATTATCCACCAATGGGCTTGCTGGGAAAAGGTATCCACATTCTTTCTTCCACAGTGAAACCGAAGAATATGTCAACGGCTGTAAGGTATCGCGGATACTGGTTTTATATCGATGAAACCGACCAGAGAACGAAAGCCTTCTTCGGCGCTCTGCGCGTGTTTTGGTCCGTCTGCATTTCCGCTTCAGCGGACGAAAAGGCTGCGCCCGTATTGACGATTCCCGTAAGTCGATAATGGGCAAGAAAGGAACGGTTACAACTGTCGTCGGGAGCATCGATTTTATTTTACATAATCTTTTCGATAGAACATTGGAATGGATCTCTTTAAACGGCTTGCGAGTATAGCCAGGTTCGTAAGGTAATGCGATCAGGCGGAAGGTGATGAAGATGAAGGCATCCAATAGAATTTTCGATTTTCTAAGCCACCCCCTTGTTATTATGCTGGGAATCGTCATCGGGTTTATCATCGGCATTTATTTTAAAAACATTGCCGTTGCCATTGCACCGTTTGGTAAAATGTATCTGGCCTTTTTGAACATGTGCATCTTACCGATCATCATCACAGCTATTATTTCGGGGTTGGCCAGAGTCATCCGGATATCCGAAATCGGCAAACGGTTTCCGAAAATTATTGTTAGTTTTTTCGCTATGGTGGCCGTTCCCAGCATCGTAGGTGTGGCTGCCGCCGTTGTGGGTCAACCCGGCAAAGGTCTGAATGATGCGAATATGAGGGCTTTGGGCGGTATGATGATGGCGGGAGTTCCCACCGGCAACGGTAACCCAGAGAGCATTGTCGATTTCATAGTCGGAATCGTGCCCTGGAATTTTTTCGACTCCCTAAGCAGGGGGCAGATCATGAGCGTGGTCTTTGCTTGCATCTTTATTGGCCTCGGTACAGGGTTTGTGAAGAGTAAATCCGCCGATGATCTGCTTGATCTGATAGATGCGGTATCAGATATTTTTAACCTTTTGTTTAAATGGGCTGTGTATTTTCTGCCGATCGGCATCTTATGTGTCATTGCCGATCAGATGAAAAGTGTCAATCTGTCGATTTTCGGAATCCTGGTAAAATATATCATCATCATCTATTTGACCATGGCGCTGCTGATTTTTTTTTACATTGTGATCATGTGGCGGATGGTCGGCGGGTCTTTCTCCAAATGTTTGAAAGCCATGAAAGCGCCTTTGTTCTTGGCGTTTACCGTAAACAACACGTTTATTACCATCAAATCATGTCTGGACGGCCTTGAAGAAGAGTTGGGCGTCGACCGCAAAATTGCGTCCCTGATCGTTCCGTTCGGTATGGTCGCCAATCGACAAGGCAAAATCTTCGTGTTTGCTTTCACTGCGCTATTCTTGGCGCAATTGTATGGTGCCGATCTGGGAATTACGCAATACGCCGCCGTCATTATTGGGTCTTCATTAGCCGGTATGGCGGCTCCCGGCCACGGCCCAATGCTGGTGCCGTCGATGGCTGTGGTGCTGAGCGCCATTAATGTTCCGGCGGCTCTGGTGTTTGTGATTTTCACGATCAACAGCTCGATTGTCGACCGGACGCTTGCGGCACTGACGGTGCAGGCGAATTGCCTGCTTGCATCACTTTCAGCGAGAGGTTTGAACAAACAAATAAAATAGAGGGACACCATGAAGAAGAGATGTGCGGCAATCATGATCTTTGCATTCGTCACGATCATGGGAACTTTGGCGACAGCTGAAAATGGCCCGGTTAGGGATTTGACTCAAATTTTAGATTCCAAAAAGGTGGTCATCGCCATGGTGGATCGAGACTTTCCGCCTTTTATCATCCAGACCAAGGAAGGCCGTTTAGAAGGACTGGAGATCGATTTGGCCCAAGATGTTGCCAACGAACTGGGCGTCACCCTTGAGATCGCCAAAACCGATCACTTTGACGATGTCATCGATATCGTAGCGTCCGGGAAGGCGGATATCGGTCTTTCAAATCTCAGTATTACCTGCAACCGGGCAAGAACTGTCAAATTTACGCGTGCGTATCGGAAACTCGGGATAATGCTGCTCATCAATCGCATGAAGATGGCGGCTCGCGACCTGACAGCTGGGATTCAACACCAGGATGAACTTAAAAACACCACCGATACGATCGGTGTCATCGAACGAAGCGCATACGAAACGGGAGCCCTCAAATACTTTCCCAACGCAAAGGTCAAAACCTATGATCGATATGCAGACATGATCCTTGCTGCCGAAAGGGACGAGACGCTGCTTGCGATCGGCAACAGCGGGACGATCGAAGC
>ENA-OSEO01004488-OSEO01004488.1-sediment-metagenome-genome-assembly--contig:-NODE-4488-length-14580-cov-9.722264_pt1 | contig 14580 bp, 12 predicted proteins | sample MGYA00237883_ERZ534232 | MGnify/ENA metagenome assembly ERZ534232 | reverse complement strand
GACATTTGAGCATTTGGGGAATCAGCGTTTCAAGCGGTGAAGCGTTAAAAATTTCAAGCTGTTTGAGGCGCTTGCGCAGAGTTCTTGAAATTTAGCGTCACCGATGGAAACATCCCCAAATGGTCACGGAGCGAGCAATATCGAATTTTTACGAAACCATCAAATTTCCAATGACCAACACTTCTTTATAATTCAGAATTTCGGTTATCCCTGTTAAAATCGTAACACACAATTTTTACAAAGTAAGAATTATTTAACAGGGCAAATGATTTGCGGTTTGTCAGATGTTTTCCCCCGGCTTATCCAGCCAAAGGACGTGGATTTGAAATTTCTTTCGCTAAAAATACTGATTTTATGCATTCTTTTGCCGCCGGTTCTTTATATATTTTCTGTACAATCTGTTGAAAGACATCTTAGAAACCGGTTTGCAAATGAAATTGAAGATATCTATTTGGGGAACACGCGTTCTTTATTTGAGGGGAGTGTCCGGCTGAAAGATGCCATAAATAGAAATATTAACCGGTATCTTCAAGGCAAGGCTTTGATTCCGCTGGGTGTAAAGGTAACCATAACCGTTACGTCAAAACAAAACACGATTTTATATCCTGCAGTTGTCGACGATAAGGACGTATCCCTCCTCCCGAATGACTCCATGCAAATCGCATCTGACAATTACAAGCTCATGAATGAAGGCCTGGCTGTAAATGTCGATCTGGTGGTTGAGCACAACACCCTGCTCACAAATGGAATACTTGGTTTTTATATTTTTGCGTCCATCCTTGTGTTATCTTTTTATTACTGGAGAGGCGTAAAAAAGACCCGCGAAGCGGAGATGGAGAAAGACAGTGAAATATTCCGACTTAAGGAAATAGAACTAAACCGTTCCGATAATCTGAAAGCCCTGATGAAGGACAAAAAAATACTCATATCCGAAATTAAAAAGATAGAAAAACAGTTGAAAAAAGAAAAGATCAATGCCAGCAAGAATGAAGATGAGATGATAAAAGAGATTGTCGCGCTTGAAGAAAAAATAAATAAGAAAATCGGTCTGCTAAACGAAAGGCAGGAAGAAATTGATGCTTTAAAAGAAAAAATAAAACTATTTGAAAAGGAGATTCGAAAAGAGAGCAAACAAAAAACAAAAATTTATAATTCTACGCTTAAAAGATTCAAGACACTTTATAAAAACATATCGATTGATAAACGGGCGATCATCGGTTTTATTGATTTAACTGAAGATATGAAAATTAAAAGTGAAGAGATCATACACAAGCTTAACGAAAACCCGAAGCTGGTCCCCATCAAACGGAAAGTGTTCAGTAAGAAAAGCAGGGCGGCCGTTCAGGAGGTCATATTCTCATATAATGGGCGCCTTTATTTCCGGGCAACAAAGCAAGGCATGATTGAAATCTTAACCATCGGCACCAAGAATACGCAGACAAAAGATCTTGAATATCTTGACAGCATATAGTTCCTTTATAATTAATTCTGTGTTGTTTTGACAAAACTTTTTTCATTCCGCCACATAGATCGGCGGACAGGTCTGCCACCAAGGCACCAAGGCACGAAATAAGAACCATTAATATATCCTTTGTGTCTTAGTGCCTTTGTGGCAAAAATTTTTGGTTCTCCGACCGAGTTAGAATATCCGTTTGGGATACAAATGGGTTGACATTCCATTTTTTTTATCTTAATTTACTAAATTTTATTCCACCGCCCCTTGCTCTGTTTTTGCAGGGCTTTATATCCAAAAGGAGGTTATATGAGAAGGTACGAAACAATATTTATTATTGACAATGATCTTTCCGAAGAAGATCGCTCCCCTATTTTTGATAGATTAAAAGATCTCGTTGATCAACATCATGGATTGCCGGTTACGGTCGACCAATGGGGGAGCAAAAAACTTGCCTATGAAATCAAAAAAAAGGCGCGTGGCTATTACGTTCGTTTGGATTACTGCGGTTCAGGTATTCTCGTGAATGAAATGGAACGCTTCTTCCGAATTGACGATCGGATTCTAAAGTTCATGACGGTTTTATTAGACAAGGACGTTGACATTGAAACGGTCAAAGAAGAAATCGCCAGGGCTGAAGAATTCAAGGCCGCTCAGAAAGAATCATCTGATGCACAACCAATATCAGAACCGTCTGATGCGCATATGGATGATGAGCCTGATACTGAATCCAACGATTTTGATAATCCGGAACCTGAAACAATTTAAAACATAGGTTGAGCGGTTCAATGTTCACGGTTCCGGGTTGAAGATCGCTATTTTCCACCCTCTGATCCTCTCAGCTTCCGGTCTTCTGCCCCAATGCTGAAAGATTTGAACCTTGAACCCTGAACCGAACATTTAACATAACAACAAAGGATCGATAGGAGTTATAAAATGGCTGAAAACTTCGTTCCACGAAAAAATAGAGCCGGCACCACCAGAAAAAAACGAGTATTCCACCGGCGGAAAGTATGCCGTTTCTGTGCAGACGCCAATCTTGTTATCGATTACAAAGATACAAAATCTCTTCGGTATTTTACAACAGAACGCGGTAAAATCATCCCAAGGCGAATATCCGGAACCTGTGCAAAACACCAGCGTTCCCTGACACATGCAATTAAACGTGCGCGTACAATTGCGCTTCTGCCGTTTGTGGGTACAACAGAATACAGCTAACGACCCAGTCAGTCAGGATAACGATTCAGTACCAAAAGGGAAAAGGGTGGTGCTTCAAATCATTTCAAAGGATATCTCAAGGGATATCATTAGCGGGATTGCCGTCACAAGCCTAATATTTGTAATATCGGTTTATATCCCGATTATCGGGTTTTTCTGCGCACTATTTATCCCTTTACCAACGCTTTTCTATCGTTCAAAACTGGGCAGAACAACAGGGGCCGCAATCCCGGTGGTCGCCATTATCATGATGGTTGTTATTCTTGGCGGCATCTCCTTCGACATTCTGTTTTTTTTTGAGCTGCTTTTACTTGGTTTTGTCTTGAGTGAGTTAATAGAGCTGGACCTTTCCATCGAAAAAACCATGGCATATGCATGCGGCGCCGTGATTGTTGCGGGAATCATCTGCCTTTTCTTTTACAGCAATATCGCCAATAAAGAAATATACACCCTTGTAGCGGAGTATGTGAGTAAAAACTTGGAGCTTACATTATCCCTTTATGAAAACATGGGGATGCAGCAGGAAAGCATTCATATGATATCGAATTCACTGGAAAATATTAAATATGTTCTCATCAGAATCATTCCTGCGTTAATTGTGGCTTCCACGTTTTTCGTATCTTGGACAAATCTGCTTCTCGCAAAACCCATATTTAAAAACAGAAACCTTTTCTATCCTGCTTTTGGGCCTCTCAAACTTTGGAAGGCACCGGATTTTCTTGTTTGGGTTATCATAGGATGTGGCTTTTTACTTCTTTTTCCAAACAAAACGTTTAAGGTTATCGGCTTAAACGGTCTGTTAATTCTAATAACCGTATATTTTTTCCAGGGTATTTCCATCGTATCATTTTATTTTGAAAAAAAACGACTGCCCCGACTCCTGAGATTTTTTTTATATAGCCTCATTGCCCTGCAGCAGATCGTACTTCTTGTTGTTATCGGTCTTGGTTTCTTTGATATGTGGCTGAATTTTAGAAAATTAGAACATAGTCCGGACAAACCGGAAAAGTGAGCTAAGGTCTGGAATGCCTGACCCGGACAAGACGGATCCAAGAAATATTTGCCACCAAGGCTCAAAGACACAAAGTATTTTTTTGTTATCTTTTTTAGTGCCTTAGTGTCTTTGTGGCGGAAATAAAATTGCAACATAGAATCCATCTTAATGGAGGTTTGGAATGAAAATAATTTTAACGGAAACCATTGAATCTTTGGGTATCATCGGTAGCGAGGTAAAAGTAGCGAAGGGCTATGCACGAAACTATCTTTTACCCCAAAAAAAGGCTGTGCCGGCAACTCCTGAAAATCGGAAAATGCTTGAGCGGGACAGGGCCAAATTCGAGATTCAGATCGCCAAAGAAAAGAGCATGGCCGAAGAGATGGCCAAAAGACTTGAAGGCGTTACCTGCAGGATTGTTTCAAAAGTCAGCGAAGAAGACCGCCTGTATGGTTCGGTTTCAACTCGCAATATTGCAGATGCCCTTGCAAGCCAGGGTATCGAGGTCGAGAAAAAAATGATCTTGCTCACTGAACCGATAAAAAATATCGGCACTTATCAAATCCCCATTCGCGTTTACAAAGATGTCGAACCTGAAATTATCGTTGAAGTCGTACCCGAATAAATGATATATTTAATACGTCGCCGGCCTCGATGCTGCGCCTTAGATATGTTTGGATCATCTCCCAGGGGTCGGTCGATTGATAAGTATCCAAAGGATTCAAGGATTCGCGGGTTCGAGTGAAAAAACTAAATAGGACGCAGATTTTCGCAGACCCGCCTGCCATGCAAGGCACAAGCGGGCAGGTGTACACAAATAATAACATTATTTCTGGATCATCTCCCAAAAAGTGGGTCGATTGATCCCCCAAACATTGATCCGAACACTGAAGTTATACGTTTTTAACACATTATTCCAGTATTCCATGGAAGTGGCATAAACCAGGAACCATTAAAAAATCATTAATTTCAAACAATTGTAGAATTTCCGAGACGTTTAATTATACAGTTTGGTTATGGCCGAAAGCCCTCTTAAAATCGGTAAAGACGACCCTTCTCTGTATCACGTTCCGCCCCAGAGCCTCGAGGCAGAGGAATCTATTTTAAGCGCAATTCTGGTTGATAACGATACATTGCCTGAAATTCTTGAGATATTATCTCCCAAAGACTTTTACAGATCGGCGCATCAAAAAATATTTACCGCGATAACCGAACTTTTTTCCAGAGATGAGCCGGTAGATCTGGTAACGCTGACCAATAAATTAAGAGAGCGCGGCTGGCTTGATGAAATCGGAGGGGCAACGTATCTTGCAAACCTTGTCGATACCGTTCCGCTGGCCGTAAATGCTCAGTACTATGCCAAAATTATTCATGACAAGGCCTGCCTGAGACAGCTTATTGAGAAAACGAGCGCCATAACCAAACGGTGTTTCGAGGATCGAGGTGATGTTGAAAATGTCATTGATTTTGCTGAAAGTTCAATTTTTGAAATATCAGAAAATAAGATCAGGCCGGCATTTTACCCGATCGGCAAAATAATCGAGGTCAACATTGATGCCCTCGAAGAGCGTCAGGGGAACAAAGCGCTTGTAACCGGTGTTGCCACGGGCTTCACCAAACTCGACGAGTTAACCGCAGGCCTGCAAAAATCGGACCTTGTTATTCTCGCCGGTCGTCCGGGCATGGGAAAAACCGCTTTAGCCCTTAATATTGCAAAAAATGCAGCAGTGGATGCTAACATTCCTGTGGCAATATTCTCCCTTGAAATGTCCAAGGAGCAACTGTCATTTCGAATGCTCAGTAGTGAGGCAAGAATCGACTCTTCTCGTTTGAGAAGAGGATTCATAAGTCAAGATGATTGGTTGAGGATTACAGATGCCGCCGGTTTTTTGTCCCAGGCACCCATTTTTATTGATGACTCTCCTTCCATCACTGTTCTGGAAATCAGAGCAAAATCCCGTCGATTAAAATTGGAAAGCAATATCGGACTGATTATCATTGATTATCTCCAGCTCATGAAAGGCCGGGCTTCAGCCGAACGCAGAGACCTTGAAATTTCAGAGATCTCACGATCGCTAAAAGCGCTGGCTAAAGAGATCGACATCCCGGTTCTAGCCCTCTCCCAATTGAACAGAAAATTGGAAGAACGTAGTGATAAACGACCACAGCTTGCAGACTTAAGAGAATCCGGAGCCCTTGAGCAGGATGCGGACGTGGTTGCTTTTATTTACAGAGACGAATTGTATAACAAGGCTGAAAACAACCCCAATAAGGGGAAAGCAGAATTAATCGTCGCTAAACAGCGAAACGGACCCACCGGCATCGCCACACTGACATTTTTGGATACGTATACCCGATTTGAAAATTACACTCCGAGAGAATAGTTTATCGTTTAAATGAAAAAAATTTTCGGGAATATCGGCGGTCTCAAGGCCAGCCATATCCGCAGACTTGAGAATCTCTATCGCCGCCGCCTTCCACCCCAATACCTTATTACATTCGAACTCGCTCGCGATATCAGTCTACTTTCCCATGAAATACGCCGTCAGATAGGCCTTCTCATAAACCGTCAGGGAAAGATCGCCTACGTTATCGTGGGAGATCACCAAAAAATAGTGATTCCGGACACCAGTGATTATCGTGTCGCTCCAGGTCGCCTGAGAGGCCTCAGGTGCATACACACCCATCTTGACAATGAACCCCTCACAACAGACGATCTTGCCGACCTGTCCCTTTTAAGGCTTGATATAATGGCGGCTGTTACAATGACGGAAGGCGGTTATTTTCATAAAGCCCATGTTGGACATATCCTGCCGAAAAGCACTTATGAAAAACCCTTCCAAATCCTAAGCCCCTTAAACCCCCAGGATCTGGATATAGGTTGTCTGGACCTGATCCAATCTCTCGAAACTGAACTTGCCCACGAGACGTCTTTATACGAAGCAGACAAAGGAAAAGAAAGCGCCCTTCTTGTCAGCGTCACCACGGCACACAGGAAGACCGCCATGTCTTCTTTGGAAGAGCTGGAAGATCTGGCCATATCGAGTGGTATTTATGTTGCGGGGAAAATACTTCAACTCCGTCACGAGGTAGATTCAAGATTCCTTATGGGTCTCGGAAAGCTTCAGGAGTTAATTATTTCGGCCCTTCAAAAAGGCGTGACGTTGATCATATTTGATCAGGAATTAAATCCTTCACAAATTCGATCGATTACGGATCAGACAGACCTAAAGGTTATTGACAGGACACAGTTAATACTCGATATTTTTGCTCAGCGGGCTCAAACGAGGGAAGGTAAACTCCAGGTCGAACTTGCACAGCTAAAGTATTTGCTACCGCGCCTCATCGCCAAAAATACGGCCATGTCGCGTCTCACCGGCGGAATCGGCGGCCGTGGTCCGGGCGAAACCAAGCTGGAAATCAATCGAAGGCGCGTACGCGATCGAATAAAACGATTGGAAAACGACCTGCTGAGTGTAAGAAAACAGCGAAAACAGCAAAAATCGAAGCGCACCAAAAAGGGACTTCCCGTAATATCCATCATCGGATACACGAACGCCGGAAAATCAACCCTGCTCAACACCCTCACAAAGAGTCATGTTCGGGTTGAAAACCGACTTTTTGCCACATTGGATCCTTCGAGCAGGAGGCTTAAGTTCCCGCAAGATATTGAAGTCATTATTACGGATACCGTCGGATTTATAAAAAATCTCCCGAAGGATCTCATGGTTGCATTTCGTGCAACACTGGAAGAACTTGAGGGTGCGGACCTTTTGCTGCATGTAATAGACATTAGCAATCCCCGATTCAAAGACCAGATCAATTCTGTCGAAACCATATTGCTGGATCTTAAATTAGATGATATCCCCCTGATTCGTGTCTTGAACAAAAAGGATCTTGTGGACGAAACCACGGCTCAAGAACTCAGTCAAAACCTCAAAGCGACAGCGATTTCCGCAAAACACAGGTCAACAATGATGCCGCTTATTGAGAAAATGAAGGCCTCGATTCATCACCAGCTTTAATCCAAGGCCGCGCCATTTAAACAGGTATATAATCGGAATGAGTTAAAGCTGCCTTGACATTATCCTGATTTTCAACAATTTGGGGTTGACATCGAAAAAAAAATCAATATAAAGGTACACTCGTATCTGTTCACGAATGAATTGAGTGGGCGGAAATTCCAAATAACAAATCCAAAAAAACAAACAAATTCAAATAATTGAAATTCAAAATCCCAAACAAAAAAACAATTGCTTTTGAACCGGTTTGGAATTTGGAGTTTTAGATTTGTGATTTGTCTGGAATTTGGTGCTTGAGATTTGTGGTTTTATGGTAAACTGGTAATCGGAACCCGGAATTTTAAAAATTCGTGAACGTTGAATTCAATTTCTATGGATCTGGAGCTTGTAAAAAATATCGGCATGGCAGCTGCTTATAAAGGCGGAGGTGTTCTTCGTTCTCACTTTGGCAGGGTATCCAAGATTGACAAAAAAGGGGTTATCGATCTTGTCACAGAAGCCGATACCGAATCTGAAAGCGTTATTATCGACACCATTCGGAATGTTTTCCCTGATCATACGATATTGGCCGAAGAAAGCGGCTTAAGCAAAGGTGATTCGGATCATCAGTGGATCATTGATCCCTTGGACGGCACAACAAACTTTGCGCATCAGCTCGCTCTGTTCTCGATCTCCATTGCTTTTGCATTAAAAGGAGAGACCGTTTTTGGCATAGTTCTAAATCCGATAACAAGAGAACTTTTTACCGCTGTAAAAGGAAAAGGGGCATCGCTCAATGGTCGGCCGATTGGGGTCTCGAAGTCGGCTTCAGTTTCTGAAAGCTTTCTCGTCACCGGGTTCCCTTATAATTTGAGGGATTTTTTTGACCCGTTGATGACACGTTTTTCAAACTGCCTTAAAGTCTCTCAAGGCGTTCGAAGGCTCGGTTCAGCGGCAATCGATCTTTGTTTTTTGGCTTGCGGGCGGTTTGATGGATTTTGGGAGCAAAATTTAAAGCCATGGGATACCGCCGCTGGAGAGCTGATCGCAAGAGAAGCAGGTGCAGTTGTAACCGATTTTTCAAACGACCCATTTAAAATCGATAAAACTGAAATTCTGGCAACCAACGGCAAAATTCATGAAGAAATGCTTTCATTGCTTGCGATAGAGGATACGGAATGAAAAAAGAGTTAGTGAATCAAATATCTTTGGACGACCACCTTGGCTGTCTCGGTAATTTTAATATTCAGGATCCATTATGCAAAAAGCTCTGTGCCTTAAGTCTGCGATGTGCCATAGACCGAGATAAAAATGCGCGGTTGGAGCTTTTGGAAGATTTGATATCCTATAGTGATGTGTTTATCAAAATACAGTAATTCTGACTCATATCCATCTGAAATGAGTTTCAGTTAAGATTTATTTTTAGGTTTCAGTTTGCAGGGTAGTTGAATTGGTTGAAATTCCAAATACTAAATCCCAAATATCAAACAAATCCCAATGACCGAAATTCAAAATTCATAATCTTTGTCGTAGAAAAGGCAAAATAATTGATAATAATATCTTGATCGATACTGAAAAAATCAAAATAGTTTAGGTCTTTGGTAATTGGAATTTGAAATTTATTTGGAATTTGATGCTTGAGATTTGGAATTTAATTGATTTTTGACGCTTGGATTTCGGAATTTAAAATTTCGTGAACGGTAAGAAATTTTAGTCCGGAAAGATTTTTCCGGGATTTAATATCCCATTCGGGTCAAAAACCTTTTTTATTTTCTTCATCAGGTTTAGTTCCACAGGACCGATCTCCTTGGCGATATAAGGCGCTTTGGTAATGCCGACGCCGTGCTCACCTGAAATTGTCCCACCCAGTTCAAGGGTATGTTCAAATAACGTTTCAATGGCTGCCTCGGCTTTTTTGAGTTCTTCCCGGTTTTTCTTGTCGAGCATGATATTAAAATGGATGTTTCCGTCACCGGCATGTCCAAAACTCACCATGGTCAACCCTGTCGCTTCTTTTAGAGCCTCTATCTTTCTAACCATATCCGGGATCTTGCTTCTCGGAACAACAATATCCTCATTGATTTTATCAGGGCCATATTGGAACAGCGCTGGAGAAATCGCTTTTCGGGCTTTCCAGAGCTTCGCAATATCCTCTTTTTCTCGGGCGACGTTCGTGTCTACGGCCCCTTGGGATATGCACACTGTTTTTAATTGTTCGATAAGCATATCCACCTCATCGTTCTTTCCGTCCACCTCAATGAGCAGCAGGGCTCCAGCCTGGACCGGCAGGTTCATTTCGAGGTAATGTTCTACACAACGGATCGAAGCGTTGTCCATAAATTCTATTGTTCGCGGAACGATACCGCGCCTTATGATTTCCGAAACCGTTTCCGCTGCCGTGCCCATACGATCAAAAATGGCTGTCATGGCTCTTACCGCCTCCGGCAGGGGTAATAGTCTCAGTGTCATACGGGTAATGATGCCTAAAGTTCCTTCGGACCCGATGAGGAGTCTGGTCAAATCATATCCTACAACACCTTTAGCGGTCTTTACACCGGTGTGTATGATTTCACCCGTTGGGAGGACGGCTTCCAATCCCAATACATAATCCCTGGTAACACCATATTTCACCGCTCTGGGACCCCCTGCGCATTCTGCCAGATTGCCACCCAGGGTGGAAAAGTCGGCGCTTGAAGGATCCGGAGGATAAAAAAGTTTTTCTTTTTCAACTGCCCGATGAAAGCGGCCTGTCACAACCCCGGGTTCAACATGGGCGATAAGATTGTCCTTGTCAATTTCAAGAATACGGTTTAACCGGCTCATCACCAGAACGACCCCCCCTTGGACAGGAAGAGATCCTCCGGTCATTCCCGTACCGGAACCCCTCGGGATCACAGAGAAGCCTTCTGCGTTGGCCAGATGCAATATCGCGGATATTTCTTTGGCATTCCCCGGGAAAAGGACAGCACTGGGAAGATAACTGCGAGCCGTTGCATCGTAAGCATAGCAGATCAGTTCCTCATGGTCTTTGCTGCAAAAAGGTTTTCCAACGATGTTTTCCAACTTTTTGAAAGTCGTGTTCATAAAGGCCATTTTATCAAATCCTTATAAGGAAGCTTATCACATCTAATAGTTCCATGAAATTGAATTTTGTACTTTTTTTATAAAACCTTTTCCATTCTGTCACATAGATCAGCGGATAGGTCTGAAAATATTATTGTTACCGCTTTGTCCGGAATAGGTAAATCAATATATATAAATATCATAGGGGTGGGAAAATTAAAGAGGGCTAAAATTTACCGGATTCGAGTTTTTGACAAAGAAATTCCACCTGTTTTTGAATGGGACCATTTTCTTTTATGTCCCTTTCAACAGCGCCGATGGAATGAAGAGCAGTGGCATGATATCTGTTGAAACTTTTTCCGATGGTCTGAAGGGGTGCATCGGTATATCTGCGCGACAGAAATATTGCGATTTGCCGGGGTTGAACAACGGATTTTTTACGAGAACTCGACACAATATCTTGGACGGAAATTCGAAAATGTTTACAAACAAGTTTTTTGATGGCGTCTATGGTAATATTCTCTCTGTTACGTACGATATTCTTAACAACACTTTCAGCCAGTCTAAGATCAACAGGCATTCCTAAAAGTGATGATTTTGCGGTAACCCCAATTAGACCGCTTTCGAGCTGCCTCACGTCATCCGTGAGTTCGCTGGCCAGGTAATGGATGACGTCGTCAGGTATTTTACACCGATTAAGCTTTGATTTTTTCTGCAGTATTCTGACCCTCGTCTTAAAATCCGGAGGATCAATATTTGAAATAAGTGCGCATGAAAGACGTGATCTCAATTTATCGTTGAGTTTCGGAATGTCCGCCGGCAGACAACAGCTTGAAAAAATTATTTTCTTTTGGGATTCAAGCAGCGTATCGAGTGTCAACCCAAGCTCGATCTGGGTTCGTTCCTTGCCGCTCAAAATATGAACATCCTCGAGGAGTAATACGTCACATTGATTTCTATACTTTCTTTTAAAGTCATTGATCGTATCGTTGCGAAAAGCATGAACCATCTCATTGCTAAAATCCTCGGCAGTCGTATAATAAACCCGATCCGTGGGATGTTCAGACAGTATGTAATGTCCGATGGCCTGTGAAAGATGGCTTTTCCCCATTCCCGTTCCTGACAATAAAAATAACGAATTTTGGATACCATTCTTTCTTGAAGCTAATGCAAGGGAAGCAGAAAAGGCAAAGTCATTGTTGCCACCGACCACAAATTGATCAAAAGTAAAATCCTTTCGCAATAACCTGCCGTTGTGTGGGCGTAAATTCAAATTGGGAAGCGGCAATTGAAAATCTTCGTTTCCGTTTTTTTGTGAAAGGGTATTTGTTGCCGAGACCTCGATTAAACATCGGCACGGTCTTCCGGCAGCCCTGCTGATTTCGGCCTCTATCAAATCGCCATAATGATCCAGGACCCGTTTTTTGGAAAAAAAATTGGGAGAAGCGAGGGAAAAACAACTTTCATCGCATTTCGTGGGTATTAGCGGCTCGATCCACATCATGAAACAATGACTGGGGACCCGTAACTTAATAGCGGCTTTTGCCTCTTTCCAAATCGTCTTCATACGAATTAACAATCTCAAATATATAATCAGAATTAATTTGTTGTTTCAGGGTAAAACTACCGGTAAAGTCTCGATATTTTTGTTTTTGGGAGTATTATTTTAGATTATGAAGAAACTACCGTGCAAGCTGAAGCCAACCTAAAAAATCTTCCCTTATATGTCAAACCCGATAAATCAGGTTTATAGTTTATTTGTCATAAAGTTATTAACAGCCATTATCTTATTGTTATTATTAATGTAATTTTTGTCTAAAATTTAACTGCTTTTAAATACAATCTTTTTTAAATGGATATCTTTCCATAAACATTTTAAGCATATCCATAGTTATCAACAGAATATCCACAATAATGTTTTATCACAATATCTCCATATTTCTTCTATTTTCTTTAATTTTTATGTTTTTTTTCATTCTAATTTTGGTGAAATAGAAAAAAGTGCCACCGGGTAAAAATAACAACAGCGGGTTTAAAGACATAATTACAAATTCCGGGGAATGTATTTGAAAAATATTTCCATTTTCTGTAGTATAATTATTTTTTTATACCATTGTGTAACAACGATGTAGTTTCTTACTTGTAAATTTTGCGCACTTTGCGGCAAAAATTTAAAAACAATCACGAAAACTCGAAAGGACCCCGGTACGATCTTTCAGACCTACGGGGCAGGCGAAAACACAAAATAAAAAAATATTCTTTTTCGTGTTTTTAAAATTTCGTGCTTCGTGATAAAATTTTTCACTTAATCCACAATACAGGTGTTCGATCGGAGGAAAAGATGAGCATTTCACCGGACAAGGAAAAAGCGGTAAAAACCGCAATGGTGCAGATAGAGCGGCAGTTCGGCAAGGGATCTATAATGATGCTGGGAAGCAGTCCCATCATCGATGTGCCGGTCATATCAACCGGGTCCCTTGCGCTTGACAAGGCACTGGGTATCGGAGGACTTCCAAGGGGGAGAGTGATTGAAATTTACGGTCCCGAATCCTCCGGTAAAACCACGCTTGCGCTTCACGCGGTTGCGGAAGCGCAAAAGCAGGGTGGTGTTGTCGCTTTTATCGATGCCGAGCATGCCCTGGATACGTCCTATGCCAGAAAACTCGGGGTCAACTGTGACGAACTGCTGGTTGCCCAACCGGACACCGGGGAGCAGGCACTCGAAATTGCGGATATGCTGGTTCGAAGCGGCGCACTGGACATCATCGTGATCGACTCCGTTGCCGCACTGGTGCCCAGGGCGGAGATAGAAGGGGAGATGGGAGATTCCCACATGGGGCTGCAGGCCAGGCTCATGTCCCAGGCGCTGAGGAAATTGACCGGCACCATCAGCAAGACGATGACCGCGGTGATTTTCATTAACCAGATTCGTATGAAAATTGGTGTCGTTTTCGGTAATCCGGAAACAACGACCGGTGGGAATGCCCTGAAATTTTATGCTTCGGTCAGACTCGACATCCGTCGAATTGCCTCGATCAAAGACGGGCAGGACATCGTGGGCAACCGAACCCGGGTGCGCGTCGTTAAGAATAAATTGGCACCGCCGTTCACGGAAGCGGAATTTGACATCATATATGGCATAGGAATATCCTCGACCGGAGACCTTCTCGATACCGGTGTCATGGCCGGAATCATCGAAAAAAGCGGTTCATGGTATTCATATGACGGAGAAAGGATCGGCCAGGGGCGTCAGAACGTTCAGAGTTTCCTGGAAAACAATCCCGACATACTCAATTCTGCGATGAGCAGAGTCAGAGAAGCATTGGGTCTTTCCAAAAAAAAGCGCGATGACACCCAGGAAGACAAGTAAACGCGAATTACAACCTTAAAATGGAGTGAGTCATGACGGGCAATGAAATACGCAGGAAATTCCTTGATTATTTTAAAAAACATGGTCATCAGATCGTAAGGAGTTCATCTCTAGTTCCCGCCGACGACCCCACCCTGTTGTTTACCAATGCGGGTATGGTGCAGTTCAAACGCTGCTTTTTGGGAGAGGAAAAAAGGGCGTATGTCCGGGCGGCAACGTCTCAAAAATGCGTTCGCGCCGGCGGCAAGCACAACGACCTGGAGAATGTCGGTTACACCGCCCGTCACCATACCTTTTTCGAGATGCTGGGCAATTTTTCTTTTGGAGATTACTTCAAGCAAAAAGCCATCGATTTTGGCTGGGACCTGCTGACAAACGGCTATGGACTCCCCGAAGAAAAACTTTGGGTTTCCATTTACCTCGACGATGACGAGGCCCACCAACTCTGGCATAAAAACGTCGGGGTGCCGGAAGAAAAAAT
>ENA-OSEO01004487-OSEO01004487.1-sediment-metagenome-genome-assembly--contig:-NODE-4487-length-14587-cov-3.619573_pt1 | contig 14587 bp, 11 predicted proteins | sample MGYA00237883_ERZ534232 | MGnify/ENA metagenome assembly ERZ534232 | reverse complement strand
GCGCATATCAACGAGCGACGGTGTCCGGCAGGGGTGTGCAAGGCGCTCATCACGTACCAGATCAATCCTGAAGCGTGCACCGGTTGCGGCGTGTGCCTGAGGAAGTGTCCGGAGGGCGCCATCAGTGGAGCCAAAAAAGAGGCGCATCAGATCGATCAAACGCGGTGTATCAAGTGTGGGGTGTGCCACGACGTGTGTCGTTTCGACGCCGTGTCCGTACATTGAACGTGCGCAAAATGGGGATGCCGTGTTTCGTTACATTGAAAACCACCTGCGTGTTCGCGCCATCCGTTTCCGACCGGTGAAACACTGCTGCATGAAACACAAGCCGTGAGACAGCAGGGTGGTGAAAGCCTGAGAAACGCCACGTGGGCAAAATGGGAGAAGCGATGCTGATTCCGGTCACAATCGATGGACAAACGATCGAAGTGGAGAAGGGAACGACCGTCCTGGAAGCGGCGCGATTGCTCGGGATCCGGATCCCGACGCTGTGCTACCACGAGGCGGTGTCGCCATACGGAGCATGCCGGCTGTGTCAGGTCGAGGTGGAGTCACGCGGGCGAAGGCGGCTGCGGACTTCATGCGAATATCCCATCCTGCGGGCAGGCGAAGTGGTCTATACGGACACGGAAGCGGTGTTGCGCATCCGGCGGTTGATTCTCGAACTGTTGTTGGCGCGATGTCCTGACGTGCCGATCCTGCATGAGCTGGCTGCCGAGGCTGGATTGGAGCGCGTGCGTCTGGAGACTATCGGCGAACCGTCCCAGTGCATTCTGTGTGGGTTGTGCGAGCGAGTCTGCAACGAAGTGCTCGGCCGCAATGCGATCAGTTTCGCCGGGCGCGGCGTCCAGCGCAGCATCAGCACCCCGTATGGCGTCAATTCGGAGGTGTGCATCGGCTGCGGGGCGTGTGCGTCCGTGTGCCCGACGGGTGTGATTCGCATCAGGGAATACGACGGAAAGCGCCACCTGCGTTTCTGGAATACGGAGGTCGAGCTGATCGCCTGCGCATCATGTGGGGCGCAATTTGCCCCGGGGGCCACATTGCTGGCGGCTCGCGAACGGATTGGGGACTTGCTGGAAATAACCACGTTGTGCCCGGATTGTCGTAGCCGATCGACTTGCGCACAGCTTGTCGTTGGGCTGGAGAAAGCGGTGTCATGATTTGCCGGTCTGCCATCTTCAAGTGAAGGAGTTGAGCTATGTCCAAAATTGTTGCAGCAGCAGCTATGAGAGGCGCAAAAGTCCTGGCTACAGAGGCGCAGGAATTCTTCGATAAAGCGCTCGCTGAGAAAGCAGCCGACACGCGCATCGAATTCCCGGAGACTGCATATTATCTGCCGATGGCTTACACGCTTCTCGGTATCGAGGCGAAGAAGCTGGAGGATCTTAAGCCGATCCTGGGTGAGGTCCACAGTCTCCTCCATGAACCGCCATCAGACGCCCTCTGGCTGCCCTATCTGGGCAATGCGCTGGATGCTGGAGTGGCTACCCTGCTGGCGGAGGAGGTCATCGTCGCGCTGCGTTATCTGTACGGGCTTGAGCCGCAACCGGATTGCGAGGGGTTCTTTACAGACACGATCATGCGGACGCTCGGTATCCAATTGGTAGACGGCCGGATGCCAGGCTTTGCGGCCGTGCTGGGCGCTGCACCCGACAATGAGACCGCGGTGCGCATCATCCGGGACCTGCAAATGCGCAACATTCTGACTTTCGTCGGGTCGAGCGTGAATGGCAGAAGCGTTATCGACCAGTTGATGGAAGAGGGCGTGGAGATGAGCTGGGAGACCTACATTGTCCCATACGGTCGAGATACCGTGACGGCCATCTATCCGCTCAACTGGGCCATCCGCTCTGCGCTCACCTTCGGTGGGCTGGACAAAGGGGCCGGGACGAAGGCATTGCTTTATACCAAGGATCGCGTGTTTGCCTTTGGTTTGGCACTCGGTGCGCTGGATGACCTGAAGTATGCTACCGGCGCCGGGGCGATCAACATGGGCTTCCCGGTGATCGCCGACACCGCTATCCCTGAGATTCGTCCCACGGGAATCTGTACGTACGAGCACCTGATACACGAACTCGATTACGAAAAGATCGTACCCACCTGTATCGAAGTGCGTGGTGTCAAGGTGAAGATGGCCGACATCGATATTCCAGTCCCGTATTCGGCTGCATTCGAGGGTGAGAGCGTTCGTAAAGAGGATATGCAGGTGCAATTTGGGCAGCGCTTCTCGACTGCCTTCGAGTATCTCGATATGGCTGATATGGACGAGATCGAAGATGGTCACATCGAGCTGATTGGACCGGATATCGATACCGTGGAAGTGGGCGCAGCGATGCCGCTGGCGATCCGCGTGCGAGCGGCGGGGCGCAAGATGCAGAAAGATTTCGAGCCCATCCTGGAGCGGCGTATCCATACGTTCGTCAACCAGGCGATGGGGGTGATGCATATCGGGCAGCGCCAGATCGCCTGGATCCGGATCAGCAAGGAGGCGTTCGCGAGCGGTTTCCGGCTCAAGCACATCGGTACGATTCTCCATCACCGGCTTAAGGAGGAGTTCGGCGAGATTGCCGACAAGATTGCGGTGACTCTGTACACGCGACAGGAAGATGTAGACCGGCTGCTGCCGGAAGCAATTGCTGCGTTCGAGGAACGGGACGCACGCGTGGCCGGTATGACGGACGATAGCGTCGATACGTTCTATTCGTGTACGCTCTGCCAGAGTTTCGCGCCGGATCACGTGTGCATCATCAGCCCCGAGCGACTCGGGTTGTGTGGTGCGTACAACTGGCTGGACGGGAAGGCGTCGTTCGAAATCAACCCATACGGCGTGAACCAGCCGGTGAAGAAGGGACGCGTAATTGATGCGGAAACCGGAGAATGGGAAGGCGTCAACGAGGCGGTCAAGCAGTTTTCCCATGGACGGCTGGAGCGATTCTGCGCCTATTCTCTGCTGAAAAACCCGATGACGTCGTGTGGGTGCTTCGAGTGTATTATCGCCATGCTGCCTGAGGTCAACGGTTTCATGGTCGTCAACCGGGAATTTGCGGACATGACGCCTTGCGGAGCCGCGTTCACGACACTTGCCGGAATGGTAGGCGGCGGCAAGCAAACGCCCGGGTTCCTGGGTGTCGGGCGGCTGTACATCGGCAGCCGGAAGTTCATTTCTGCCGAGGGTGGGCTGAAACGTCTGGTGTGGATGACGAAGGATCTGAAGGAGTACCTGCACGACACGCTGAAGGAACGGTGCGAGGAACTGGGCGAGCCTGACCTGTTCGCGAAGATTGCGGATGAGGAAGTCGGGTTGGACATCGCGGCGGTCATGGCGTACGTGGAGGAGAAGAATCATCCGGCGCTGACCATGCCGATGCTGTTGGAGATGATGTAGGTACCGCTACACGCGGCGGATGACACTGAGATGCGCAGCGCCCATTCGACGGCGCGGTGATCTGCCAGGAGGAGGGTGGAATCATGGCACTGACGGCACTCGATATTTACAAACATTTGCCCAAGACGAACTGTGGTAAGTGCGGTTTCCCGACCTGTCTCGCGTTCGCGATGCAGTTGTCGCAGAAAAAGATTTCGTTGGACGACTGCCCCGAGGTCACCGCTGAGGGGCGCGCTGCTTTGGAAGGAGCTGCACAGCCGCCCATCCGCCTCATCACGATCGGCGTGGGAGACCACAAGCTGGAGATTGGCAATGAGACCGTGCTCTTCAGGCACGAACTGACGTTCTTCCATCCCACCGGAGTTGCCGTGCAGGTGAGTGATGCCCTGGATGATGCCGCGCTGACCGCGCAACTGAAAACACTGCGCGATTTCGCCATCGAGCGTGTGGGTACGCGGATGAGCATCGATCTCGTAGCGATCAAGGGAGATAGCGGTGACCCTGCCCGTTTTGCGGCTGTGGCGGCGCAAGCACAGCGGACCGTGCCGTATCCGCTGATTCTGCTCAGCACGAACCCGGCACTGATCGAGGCGGCGCTCAAGGAGTGTGCGGCGAATCGACCCTTGATCTACGCCGCCGATGCAAACAATTGGGAGAAGATGGCAGACTTGGCGAAAACCGCCAAGTGCCCGTTGGCGGTGGTTGCCGGCGATCTGGAGGCGCTCAGCGAGCTGACGCCGCGCGTGGTGGAGGCGGGTGTCCCTGATGTGGTGATTGGGTTGGAGGGAGCTGCGTTCGCTGAGACGCTACAGGCGCTGACCATCGCGCGGCGGCTGGCACTGAAAAAAAGCTGCCGTGGGCTGGGCTACCCGATGATCGCCTTCGCGGTCGATCCGGACCAGCGACAGGCGATTGCCCAGGCGGGAACTTACATTGCGAAGTATGCGGGGATCGTGGTGCTGGACCGGGCAGATCCGGCAGAACTGATCTCGCTGTTGACGATTCGCTACAACATCTATACCGATCCGCAGAAACCGATCCAGGTCAAACCGGGCGTGTACGAGGTGCGGGATCCGACGGCCGAATCACCGGTGTTGTTGACGACGAACTTCTCGCTGACCTATTATACCGTAGAAGGCGACATCGACGCCAGCCGTGTGCCGGCATACGTCGTCGTAGTCGATACGGAGGGCACCTCGGTACTGACTGCCTGGGCAGCGGATAAGCTCAACGCGGACAAGGTGACAGCGGCGCTATCAGCGGAAGATGGCATCAAGAGCCGCGTCAGCCACCGGAAGATCATCATCCCCGGGTTGGTGGCGGTGATGGCGGCAAAACTCAAGGAGAAATCGGGCTGGGAAGTGCTGGTAGGTCCGCAGGAATCTGCGTCGATACCGCGCTTTCTGAAGAGCCTGCCGTAAGGGCGGCGTGTGTGCGCAGGGAGGCAAGTGGTGGCGATTTGCCAGGTGCAGTTTTTGCCTGATGAAGTTTCCGTCCTGGTCGACGAAGGCGTGACGATAGAGCAAGCAGCGAAGCAAGCAGGTGTGTACGTCAATACCATCTGCGGTGGTGATGGGCTGTGCGGAAAATGCCGGGTTATCGTCCGTGACGGTGAGATCAGGACCAAACCGACTGCGCTGCTGGAACGCGACGAAATTCGCCTGGGCTATGTGTTGGCCTGCCAGACCACCATTCACAGCGATGTCGTAATCGACGTCCCGCCTGAAACGCGGTTTGAAGGACGTTCCAAACTCGAGCAAGAAGAGGCGCATCGCTTCGGAGACATCATGCTGCGCCCGGGGAGCAAGCCGTATGTGTTCGATCCCTTGTCGAAGAAGTGGTTTCTGGATCTGCCCTTGCCGAGTCTGGCTGACAACGTCGGTGATATGGAGCGCGTTTACCGCGAACTGAGACGTAAATCCGAATATCCCGTTATGCAGACTGGTTTGTATAACATACGCAGATTGGGACGGCTGATGCGCGAGACCGGTTGGCAGATCACCGCGACTCTCGCGCTGCGCGGGAAGACTGTAGAGGTCGTACAGTTCGAGGAGGGCGATACCTCGGTCCGGAATTACGGCGTGGCTGTCGATGTGGGCACGACCACGATCGTCGCGCAGCTCATCGATCTGGTCAGCGGGAACACGGTCGGTACGGAGGCATCCTATAACTCGCAGGTCTGGTTTGGCGAAGACGTGATCTCGCGGATCATGTACTGCGCTGAGGATCAGGGTGTGGAGGAGCTGCAGCGCTACGTGGTCTCGGACATCAACACGCTGATCTCCGCGCTGGTCGAAGGGAACGACATCGACTTGGCGGACGTGACCTACTGCGTGGCGGCAGGCAACACGACGATGATGCACCTGTTGCTGGGGATCGATCCGGCGTTTATTCGCGCGGAACCCTACATCCCAACCGCCAACCAGGTGCCGGCGATTCGGGCGGCGGAGATCGGGATGACGATCAGCGGGCGCGGTCTGTTGCAGTGCATGCCCGGTGTCGGCGCCTACGTCGGTAGCGACGTGGTTGCGGACATCCTGGCATCGGGCTTACACCAGGACGGTGCTCTGTCGCTGCTGATCGATATCGGTACGAATGGCGAGATCGTGCTGGGCAATTCCGACTGGTTGATCTGCTGTTCCGCGTCGGCTGGGCCCAGCTTCGAGGGCGGAGGGATGCGCTGCGGTTTGAGAGCGACTGATGGCGCGATCGAGCGAGTGGCGGTGACACCAGGGGGCAAGATCGTTTACCAGACGGTTGGCGGAAGCAGAGCGAAGGGGATTTGCGGCTCCGGAATGATCGACCTGGTCGCCGAGATGTTCCGCGCGGGCTATCTCGAGAAGAGCGGGCGGTTCCGGACAGAGTCTGAAATCCCGGGGCTGGTCGACGGTCCCGATGGCCTCGAATTCGTCGTGGTGCCGGGGAACGAATCGGCGACCGGCAAACCCTTGACGATTTCGGAGACGGATATTGCCGTTTTCCTGCGCTCGAAGGGGGCGATCTATACGGCGGCGGAAGCGCTCATCAACCACGTCGGAGTGCGTTTCGAGGATGTGGAACGCGTGTTTATCGCCGGAGGGTTCGGATATCACCTGGATATCGTCAATTGCATCACGATTGGGTTATTGCCCGATCTGCCACTGAAGACGTTCCATTTCTTGGGCAATGGTTCGTTGGCCGGCGCACGGATGGCGCTGTTGTCGACGGAAGTGTTGCAGAGCGCCAATCTCGTGGCGTCCCGCATCACCTATTTCGATCTGTCAACCGATTCCATGTTTATGAACCGTTTCACTTCATCTCTATTTATCCCGCACACCGACCTGGAGAATTTCCCGTCGGTCGTGGTGAGTCAGGAGACCTCATGTCGTACGTGATCGCTGTATCCGGCAAGGGCGGGACCGGAAAGACGACGCTCGCTGCATTGATTATCCGCACCCTGCTCGATAGCGGACGTAAACCGGTGTTGGCGGTGGATGCTGATCCGAATGCCTGCCTGGGGTTGGCGCTGAATATCGAGGCCAGCGAGACTATCGGACAACTGCGCGAAGACGTACTGGAGGATCCGGGACAGATTCCCGCAGGTATGGGCAAAGCTGAGTATCTCGATTACCGGTTGCGCGAATGTACTGTCGAAGGGAGCGGGTTCGACCTGATCACGATGGGACGTTCCGAGGGGCCGCGTTGCTACTGCTATATCAATTCGCTGCTGCGGCATTTCCTCGACCGGCTGGACGAGAAATATCGCTACGTGGTGATCGACAACGAAGCCGGGATGGAGCATCTCAGCCGCCGAACCACGCGGGACGTCGATTTGCTGCTGGTAGTGAGCGACGCAACGGTGATCGGTCTGCGGTCGGCGGCGCGTATCCGTGTCCTGGCCGATTCGCTGGATGTGAATATCCGGCGATGGGGGCTGGTGGTCAACCGCCACGCCGGGGAGTTTGGCGCGGCGCAACAGGCGGAGATTCAACGTGCCGGGCTGGATGTGTGGGGACAGGTCCCGCAGGATGAGGCGGTACTCGCCCATGCGCTGGCCGGAGCGTCCGTGCTGGATTTGCCCGCAGATTCACCGGCGGTGGTCGCGGTACGTGAGGTGCTGCAGCGCATCTGGCAACCGGTGATGGTGTAGATAGGACACTCTCAAGACTGAGGGACAAGCTACTGATCCGATCTGCCCTGCGTTGCTTCGCGGGTCACTGATTACGTGAGGAACAACCAAGAACCACGTCATTCTGAGCGTAGCGAAGAATCTCGTCCAGGTGCGGGGCGTGAGACCCTTCGTCACTTCGTTCCTCAGGGTGACGGAGGAAGGGTGGTTGTGGGGCGAAGCGGGAGCACACCCTGTAGGAGCGGAGATGCGGATTTTGTGTGTGGTCACCGGGCATTATGGCATGCGGATCGCTGCGCATCTGGCGGAGGCAGCGCCTGGGGGCTGGGAGATCGCCATGTGGGAAGGGCCTGCAGGCGTGCCGCGGGTACTCGATGACCCGGCGCCGTTCTTGCCGGACAGCCTGCCGCAAGCGGAACTGCTGCTGTCGTTGGCGGAGCATCCCGGGGTCTCGGACCTGGCGGTGGATTTGACGGAGCGGTGTGGTGCAGAAGCGGTGATCGCGCCGATAGACCGCGGGATGTGGCTGCCGCCCGGGCTCGCCACGCAGTTGGCACGGCGTCTGGCCGCGCGGGGAATGGGCTACGCGTTCCCAGCGCCATTCTGCAGCCTGCGCCGTCGCGGACACGTGCATCCGGTGGTCGAGCGTTTCGCCGCGCATTTCGGGACGCCTGAGCTCCGCTGTGGGCTGCGTGGTGGACAGCTTGTCGATTGGGAGATCGTCCGCGAGGCACCCTGCGGGTGTACGCGCTTCGTCGTGGAGAAGCTGGCAGGCATCGATCCGGAGCGAGCAGCAGAGTCGGCTGGCCTGCTGCATCACTATTATCCCTGTCTGGCGAGCATGGAGGATACCGGCACGCAGGCGCATCCGCTGCTACACCAGGCTGCCAAGATCACACAGGCTGCTGTTTCGCGGGCGATTGCAGAACAGATGGTTGTCCAGGAGAGGGCATAACAGAGAGGAGAACAAACATGTCTCTACCCCCATATCAGGAATCATGGAAAGGTAGCATCGGCACGTTGACGCTGGGTACCGAGCGAAACGGAAGTCATACGGTGACGATCGGCGGACATACCACACTGCCGTTTCTCGGCTTCGAGGGCGAGACGCGACCGCCGGTGATCGCACTCGAAGTGTGGGATCAGGCACCGGAGGATTGGTCCGGGCCGCTGGCGGAGGCGTGGCGTGACGTCTCGGCAGATGCGGTGGCATGGGCGAAGCGTGGCGTGGATGAGCTGGGCGTCGACATGATCTGCCTGCGACTGGTGAGCGCCAGCCCGGATCTGGCGGATTCGTCTCCGGCGAAATGCAGCGAGGTCGCCGAGGCAATGGCGGATGCGGTCGGCGTGCCACTGTTCATCTGGGGTTGCGGTGATAATGCGAAGGATAACGAAGTGCTCGCTGCGGTGAGCCGGGCGCTGCGGGGAAGGAACTTCCTGTTCGGAATGGCCGAAGAGGACAACTATAAGACGCTTGCCGTCTCGTGTCTGGCGGACAACCACGCGATCGTCGCGCTGTCCCCGCTGGATATCAACATCCAGAAGCAGGTGAATATCCTGATTACGGATATGGGGCTGCCCATCGAGCGGATCGTCGCCTATCCGACGACGGGTGGTCTGGGTTATGGACTGGAATATGCCTACTCGATCATGGAGCGCAGCCGGCTGGCAGCATTGGGCGGTGACAAGATGATGTCGACGCCGATTATGGCGGTCGTAGGCGCCGAGACCTGGAAGGCGAAGGAATCCATTGCCGACGAAACCGTCGCGCCGCAGTGGGGTGCGCTGAAAGAACGCGCGACGCTGTGGGAAGCGATGACAGCGGTAACCTTCGTGCAGGCGGGTGTCGACATTCTCGTGATGCGGCATCCTGAAGCGATTGCAGCCGTGCAGAAGACCCTGGGAACGCTGGCGGGTTGAACGGGGAGTGTGACGATTGCGCTGTGAGGGGCGAGATGTTGCGGAGGCAGCCGTACCGCTCGCAACGCTGAAGACGTAGACTCGGTCAAAGGAGGATTGAGTGATGTTGATTATTGGGGAACGGATCAACGGGATGTTCAAGAATGTGCGGGCGGCGATTGCGGAGGAGAATAAGGAGGTGATCGTCGATCTGGCGCATCGTCAGGTTGCCGCCGGTGCGCACGTGCTGGACGTCAACGTCGGGCCGGCGAGCGACGAGCCGGCACAAGCGATGGTGTGGCTGGTAGAGACGGTTCAGGAGGCGGTCGATGTGCCGTTGGCGATCGACAGCGCCAAGCTGGATGTCTTCGAGCCGGCGTTGGCGCGCTGCAAGGTTCCGCCGTTCATCAACTCCACCACCGGAGCGCAGGACAAGCTGGATTTCTTCCTGCCGCTGGCGCAAAAATACGATGCGTCGATCATCGCGTTGACGATCGACGAGCAGGGGGTGCCTTCGACGACGGAGGGGCGCAGCGAGATCGCGATGCGCATCCTGGTGGCGGCGATGGAGCATGGCGTGCCCGTCGAGCATCTCTATATCGACCCGATTACGCTGCCGGTGAAGGCCGTGCAGGACCAATGCCCGCGACTGCTGCAGGCGCTCGGCCAGTTTCGCCAGCTTTCAGATCCACCTCCGCATACGGTGATCGGATTGAGCAACGTCTCGCAGCGCGCGCAAGAGAAACACCTCCTCGACCGGATTTTCCTGGTGATGTGCATGGCGCACGGGCTGGATAGCGTGATCCTCGATCCGCTGGACAAGGAGCTGATGGATAGCCTGATTACGGCAGAACTGCTGCTGGACAAGCAGCTCTATTGCGACGCGTACCTGGAGGCGTACCGGCGGTAGGCGGTGCGGGATTTTCGGGGAATCGACAAGGACGGACCTGCTCGGGATGGATGGGCGCGAGCAGGTCCGTTTTGCGCGTGAAGGAGAGATGTGGGATTCGAGAGCCTTTGCATGCAGGATGCCGGGTGAACACAGATCAGGACGGCGTTGCTCTCAAGGGTGAGGCCGCCACCTGATTTCATCTGAAGCGAGACACTGTCTGGCGTCTTCGGTAGCATTGTCAATTTATGGAGTTATACAAGCTATGTGGTAGTGTCATGCCTAAATATGAAATTTGACTTAATAGAACAGAAATATTATAATATCTTCGGTGCGTTATGAAGGGATGGCGTTTGCCAGGCCGGTTGAGGTCCACCTGGATTCCGTCGATCCATGGTCCAGCGAATGGGCCCAACCTCGGGTGGCGTGTGAACCGGCTACGAAATGGGATGAATTTCGTGTACTCAAGCAAGAGACTACACATACTCGGTGAAGGAGTCATAAGATGGAACTACGTCAAAGGATCAAGCAGCTCTGTTTAGTGGTCTGTGTGGGAGTTGTGGCTCTGCCGTTCGCCGGATTGGCGTATGGTGAGGCTCCGGATCAGATCGCGGGGTATCCAATTGCCCCCGATGTGTCGACCACGCTCGAGAGGACGATTGCCTTTCCGCTCCTCGCTGAGGGTCTCGATCCGGTGGATCTCGCGGCGATCTCGGAATACGCGAAGTATGGATATGGGACCTCGACGTCCGGGCCGGCGCTTCCCGCTGACACTCGCATCGACATCATGCCGGCTGGTTACGACGCGGCGTCAGCTACTGAGAAGTCGAGACTGCTGAATTTCTTCGCCATTACCGATATCCACATCACCGACAAGGAATCCCCTTCGCAACCGATCTATCTGCAGAAGCTGCATCCAACAGTCACTTCAGCGTACTCGCCGGTGATGATGTATACAACCCAGGTTCTCGATGCAGCGGTCCAGACCATAAACGCCCTCCACAAACAACCGGGAAATGCGTTCGACTTCGGCATTTCTCTGGGAGACACCTGCAACAACACGCAGTATAACGAGCTCAGGTGGTACATCGATGTCCTCGATGGCAAGGCGATCACTCCGAGCTCCGGTGCTCACGTAGGAGCCGATACCATCGACTATCAGCAACCGTACCAGGCGGCGGGGCTCGACAAGACGATCCCGTGGTATCAGACTCTCGGCAACCACGATCATTTCTGGGTTGGCACAAACCCCGTGGGGGATTACCTGAAGCAGTCCTTCATCAGCGATACCGTCATCGCGTTGGGGGATATGTTGAGCGATCCCGAGGGCATCGAGAAGAGAGACTTCTATATGGGTGTACTCGACGGCTCGACGCTTGACGGTGACATCAAATACGCCGGACCTGTCGCAGACTTCAGCAGCCCTCCGAAGGTTGTAGCCGACCCGAACCGGCGTTCGCTATCGAAACCTGAATGGATGGGTGAGTTCTTCACCACGTCGTCGAGTCCGGCCGGTCACGGTTTCACCCAGGACAACATCGACAATGACTTTGCCTCGTACAGCTTCGTGCCGAAGTCGGATGTCCCCATCAAGGTGATCGTGCTCGACGATACCCAGAAGGAAGACGACAGAGATGTGGACGGCTATGGGCATGGTTCACTCGACCAGGAACGATATGACTGGCTGGTGAAAGAATTGGATGGCGGGCAGGCTGCCGGTCAGCTCATGATCATCGCCGCGCACATACCGATCGACGTCGAATTCACCAGTGACGTCCATTATCCAGCCCCGCACGACAGCGTGCCAAGGTCTTTCATCGGTTGGAGCAACGACGTCGCTGTGGTAACCCAGGCGGAGCTGATCGCGAAACTCCATGAATACCCGAATCTCATCATGTGGATCGCGGGACATCGGCATCTGAATACCATTACCGCGCTCCCCTATGATACGTCCAACGCAGGCCAGGGGCCCGAAAACAGTTTCTGGCAGGTTGAGACTTCGTCGTTGCGGGACTTCCCTCAGCAGTTCCGCACGTTCGAGATCAACCTGAACAGCGACTATTCGATCTCGATCGCCGCGACCGATGTCGATCCGGCAGTGAAGGATGAAACGCCTGGGGCGAAATCGCGCTACTATGCTGTCGCTACGCAGCAGATCGTGAAGACCAATCAAGACCCGAATCCAACCGGCAATCCCAATTGGAAGTCGATGCCTGCCGGCTCCAATGGGTCGTACAATGCGGTGCTGTTCAAGAAATTGAGCGCCGAAATGGAGGCGAAGTTGCGGGCACTGTATCCGACTTCGTGATCCGGCGGGTGCAATGACAGAGACCCCCGCAGGGGTCTATGGCGGATGGGGACGGATCTGCTCGGGCGGAGGCGCTCGAGCGGGTCCGTTTTGTAGTTGGGGGTGGGTGGGGGGGGGGAGGGAAGAGGGGAGTGCGCAATCGGATGGCCCTGGTGCGAATAATCAGGACATCTCAACGATCTCGACCGCGCAGTGATACTTCAACGCGGAGCGCAGTGGCCGCAGGTGCTCACCTCGCCGCCGGTGGCCGTCGCGCACTCGGATGCCTGGCCGAACGTGTCAAAGGGTCCGTGCCATTTTCCATTCCGGCCAGGCGTGCCGCGTCCTGTCCCCTTGCCCCAATTGCAGAAGGAGCAGGAACCGAGGTGTATCCTGGCTTTGATTGGCCTAACCCGCCAGTTATGGTAGACGTAGTAGTCACGTGGCCCTCGATGCACGAGTGCCGGTCTGTTTGTGTTCTTCAGTTTGTCCATATCATTGTGCCTCCGTTGATGGCTTCTGGGGTCTGGTCAGTGCTTGTACTCCGTGAAGCCATCGACGAGCTGGCGAAAGGTGGCGGGCCTGTATTCCTCGAAGCCCTCCGCGTCCACGTAAACGAAATCGTAGGTGACTTCGCTCTGGACGCGATTGACGTCCTCGCACCACTGCGCCAGGCGCTGCATCTTGAGCGGGACGTCAAGGTCTTCCTGACCTTTGGTTTCGACGACGTAGACCTCGCGATCTGACAGCTTGACGAGAAAATCCGGATAGTAGTTCGAGATGTCTCCGTCGGCGTTGACGTAGTCCAGCTTGAAGTGCACCGCCAGATAGTTCTTGGCGTAGGAAACCACGTCGCTGCAACCCTCAAGGAAGCTGGCAAACCGCAGCTCGAAAGGGCTGTCGCCGATGATACGGTTGAAGACACTCTTCTTCGGGACGACATAACCCTGGTCTTTCGCCACGAAGGGGCGGGTCTTGCGAAGTGTGATCGTATCGCGGATTTCGGCGTTACCCTTATCCTGGATGGTGAGGTCGTTGATGGCCCGCCTGAATGTCTCGATCAGGGCCTTCGTGGCGGCCAGCTCGGACAGGTTGCGCAGCGTATTGGGATCGTCCAGATCGATGGGGCGGTCGAACAACTCGTCCCGAACGAATGCTTTGACCTTGCCATAGAGCACATCGTATCCGCTCACCAGGCGCAGATCCCGCATGATCGTCTGTGCGAAATAGCCAAGCGCACTGCGGTAGTCGGCGATGCCAGCCGTGTCGAGGAGGGTAGTATGCGTGATTTCGCCGGTGGTGATGTCTTTGAAGACGATTTCCCGCTGTTCTTCTTCACTGAACTGCCGGTATGGCACTGGTTTGTGTCCCCACGCGCTCGCATCGAGATCGGCCAGGTTCTTGTATTCGCGGTAGACGTGGGGCGTGAGGACGGGAATCTCAATGTCGAGCGTGTCGATGTCCTTCTTCGCGTTCTCGGTGTCGACCTCGATTATGCGGTCCAGTCGCTCGAGCGACAGAACGATGCCGCCCATGGTCGGCACGGCCGCCCCGACACAGCCCGTTCCTCCTCCTCGTGGAACGACGGGAATGAGGCGTTCGTTCGCGAGACGGAGTATCCGCGAGATCTCGTCCGGATTCGCGGGCTTCACCACGACGACGTCGGACGACGGAACCGGACAGACCGGAAGAGCGGTCACGTCCACCAGGTACGACTCGATGAGCGTGCGGTCGGCCACCACCCAGTCTTCCCCGACGATGCCTCTGAGTTCTGCCAGCACTTCAGTCTTCAACTATCCTCCTTCTCGTCGCACCCGCGCCTTCGCGGTTCGCGCGAAGCATCAATCCCTATCAGTGAACCCGCGCACGGGAATCACGACTGACGGCAATCTCAGGCGTCGCACGACCTGCCGCAGACGCGCTGCACTGGACGGGAGGGCACAAGGACAGCAGCGATTTCCTCGGGAGTGTAGCGTGAGGAAACAGGGCAAAGGCAGGAAGTGACAGGGGCGAACA
>ENA-OSEO01004486-OSEO01004486.1-sediment-metagenome-genome-assembly--contig:-NODE-4486-length-14589-cov-3.293343_pt1 | contig 14589 bp, 12 predicted proteins | sample MGYA00237883_ERZ534232 | MGnify/ENA metagenome assembly ERZ534232 | reverse complement strand
TGAATACAATATGTAAACATAATGTTCCATAAATGCAAAAAGCTCCCCTAAATTGGGGAGCTTTTGTGGGCGATACTCCCGCCTTCGGCGGGATAAATTCCTTCGAACCAGTGACCCTCCCGCCTTAAGCGGGATGCTCTGAACCATCATTCATTAAACATTCAATTCTTTTTCGGCTTTTCCATCTCTTAATTTCCAACTCTCTTTTTAAAGCCTGGGATTTATTTTGATATCCTTCTGAATAAACCAGCTTCCAGTCAGAATATTTGCCGGTAAATCCTTTGTGGTTTGAATGGTGCCGGCGCACCCGCTCAACCAAATCAGAGGTTACGCCAACATAGTATTTATTGGCAGATAATGAATACAATATGTAAACATAATGTTCCATAAATGCAAAAAGCTCCCCTAAATTGGGGAGCTTTTGTGGGCGATACTGGATTCGAACCAGTGACCCTCTGCTTGTAAGGCAGATGCTCTGAACCAGCTGAGCTAATCGCCCTCAGTTATTTTAAAGATCATTGTCTGCCCCAGTGACCCTCCCGCTTATAGCGGGATGCTCTGAACCAGATGAACTAATCACCCTCTCTTTTTTATGAACGACCCGCTTTTCAAAACGGGAGTGCAAATATAAATTATTTTTTTTGATTGATACAATTTTATTCGAAAATATTCTTTGATTAATTACTTTATCCTTGCAAATTTTGAAAGCTTTTTATTCATTAGAAATTGTATTTTTGTAAAACACTAAGCCTGCTTGATATTGAAGACATTAAACAAAAATCTTCTCTTTTTTATTTTTGGAACATCATTCTTGTTTTGGGGTTGCGGAACCATGAAGCATTTAGAACGTCCGTTGGTTAGCAAGAATAAAGTAATTATTCATGGCGATAAAGTACAACTCGACAAAGAAGAATTATTTGGCCTGACCGCACAGGAACCAAACAAAAAATTACTTGGGATCTGGAAATTTAAGCTATGGGCTTATCAATTACCCGAAAAAGGGAAAGAAAGAAAATTCAAAAACTGGATGCGTAAAACTTTTGGAGAAGCTCCTGTTTACTACGATGCACAATCTACCAACAAAAGCCTGAATCAATTAAGAATATATTTAAACAAAACAGGTCATTTTAACTCCCGGGTTTGGGAAGAACAAAAATTAAAAAACAACAAACTCACTTTACTCTATCACATCGAACCTACCCAACCTTATTATATCAGGAATTATTATCAAAGAATCAACGACAGCATATTATCTTCAAATATAAAGCGGATCAGTAAAAACAGTCTGATAAAAACCGGAACTGTTTATAATGCATTTGCAATTGAAAATGAACGAAGCCGCCTTGCTGATTCCCTTAAAAATATAGGGTATTTTAACTTTAACAAAGAATACATCTTTTTTGAAATTGACAGTGCTTTCAATTCAAAGCAATTAGACATTACTCTAATCATTAAAGACCAGAGAATCAGAAATCAATCAAATCCTGAAATAATTACCGAATCGCCTCATAAACAGTTCTATTTGAATAAAGTATATATAAATCCGGATTTTGACTTATTAAATCCTGCACATCAAATATCTGATACGCTTGAATTAGAAATAAAAGCTGATACGACCATTTCAAAACCAAACATTTACTATTTTTTAAATGAAGGGCAATTAAAAATTAAACCAAAAATTATAACGCAATCGATATTGTTAAACCCCGGGGATCTTTATAATCTGGATGCCGTAAAGAAAACCTATCGCCGTTTGGCCGATCTGCGAATTTATAAATACTCAAACATTCAATTTTCAAATGTTTCGGATTCAACAAATAACCTGCTCAACTGTAAAATAAATCTCGCACGCAGCAAGGTCCAGTCGTATACTTTAGAAGCAGAAGGAACAAATTCAGGTGGTGATCTGGGCTTGGGGGGCAATTTGGTATATGCAAACAAGAACATTTTCAGAGGAGCTGAACTTTTTCAGATCAGGTTAAAAACAGCCCTTGAAGTCCAGAAGCAAACTACTTCAAGTTCAAACGCAGATGATAAATTCCTGTTTTTTAACACCATAGAAACCGGGCTTGAAATGAGCCTGAGTATACCGAAATTTCTAATCCCCATTAGCCTCGAAACTTTTCCAAAGGATTTTAAGCCTAAAACAAACATTAGCACCGGTATAAATTACCAACAGCGGCCCAAATACAGACGTTACATAACAAACATTTCTTTTGGTTATGAATGGTTACAAAGCAATAAAATAAAACATATTTTTTCTCCTGCCGAAGTAAATTCTGTTAAAGTTTTTCCAACAGAAGCTTTTGCGGCATTACTTGAGCAGGAAACAAATGAGCGGCTTAAAAACCAATATACTGACCACCTCATTACTGCACTTAGATACAGTTTTATTTTTAACAATCAGGAATTAAATAAGTTAAAGGATTTTGTATATATCCGTGCAAATTTCGAGACCTCGGGTTTTATGCTAAAAGGAGCCAATATGCTTTTTGGCATTTCCGAAAATGATGAAGGATACAACACCCTCTTCAATATAAGATACGCACAATACGTAAAAGCTGATGTTGATTTTCGTTATTATTCAATATTCTCAGCAGATAATCGGCTGGTTTGGCGCACCATGCTTGGCATTGGCATCCCTTATGGCAATTCAGTTGATCTTCCATTTGAAAAAGGATTCTATGCAGGAGGGGCAAATGGTATGCGTGGCTGGCGCGTCAGATCGTTGGGCCCGGGATCTTCATCCGCAACAGAATCTACAACCCAGGTTGACCGGATTGGGGATCTGCAATTTGAAGCCAATATTGAATATCGCTTCCCAATTTATGAATTTGTGAAAGGGGCCATCTATGCAGATGCCGGAAATATTTGGTTATTGCATGAAAATGATTTTTATCCGGGCGGTGAATTTAAACTTCAAAATTTCGTAAGCGAAATAGCCATGGATGCAGGTTTCGGACTTCGTTTCGATTTCAATTTTTTTATTTTCAGAATTGATACTGCCATCAGACTCAGGGATCCCTCCAAAGATCTCAATAAAAGATGGGTACCTCTAAATGAAGGATTTAATAATATGGCTTTTAATTTTGGGATCGGATATCCTTTTTAACTCTTTTATGGAACTTTCTGAATTAACAAATAAATTTACTTTACAATTCCCTTACCAACCAACCCCTGGACAGGAGCAATTAATAAGCGAATTATCATCATTTATTCTGAATAAAAATCCATTATCACTTTTCGTATTAAAAGGTTATGCCGGAACAGGTAAAACAACCATCGTCAGCTCGCTGGTTAATGTGCTCCCTGAAATAAAAAAATCATTTAATTTATTGGCCCCAACCGGAAGAGCTGCAAAAGTTTTAAGTAATTATTCAGGAAAAAACGCACACACTATTCATCGTTTTATATATTGGGTAACTACAGATAATGAAGGTAAATTCAGAATGGTATTGCGCCAGAACAAACAAAAAAACACCATCTTTATCGTAGATGAAGCATCAATGATCCCGGATGCTGATACTAATTACAACTTCAATCAATCATCGCACAGAGGATTACTTGAAGATCTCATCAATTTTGTGTATGCATCGCAAACCAATTGCAAAATTATTCTGATCGGCGACGAAGCCCAGCTGCCTCCGGTCGGTCTTGATATCAGTCCGGCTCTGAATATTGAATACCTGAAAGCTTCTTTCGGGCTTGACATCCATACTTTTGTCCTAAGGGAAGTTGTTCGTCAATCATTAAGCTCAGGTATTCTGGCAAATGCTACCAACATCCGGAACCAGGTGGAAAACAATTCGATACAGATGCCTTTCTTTTCTTTGGAAAATTATAATGATATCCGAGCAATTGAAGGAAATGAACTTGAAGACCTGTTAAACACCGCTTATGCAAACTCAGGACATGAAAGCACTGTGGTCATCACACGTTCAAACAAAAGAGCCAATATTTACAACCAGCAAATCAGGCATCGGATTCTTTATCTTGAAGAAGAAATTTCAGCAGGAGATTTTATGATGGTGGTTAAAAATAATTACTTCTGGCTGCCCGAAAAATCAAATGCCGGTTTTTTAGCCAATGGTGACATTATAGAATTGCTAAGTATCCGAAAAACAGAAGAATTATATGGGTTCCGCTTTGCGGATGTCAGCATTCGTTTGATCGATTATCCGGATGAGCCTGAATTGGATGTAAAAATATTGCTGGATGCCATTATGGCCGAAAGCCCCGCTTTGCCCAAAGAAGACAATAACCGATTGTTTAATGAGGTTTTGAAAGATTATGCTGAAATCCCACAAAGGAGAAAAAGGCTGGACAAGATGAAGGTTGATCCATATTTTAATGCGCTACAAGTGAAATTTGCCTATGCATTAACATGCCATAAAACACAGGGTGGCCAGTGGAAAAACGTATTCATCGACCAGGGTTATTTCAATGAAAAAATGATGGACAGGGAATTTCTAAGATGGCTATACACGGCAGTTACGCGTGCCAGCAATCAATTATACCTGGTAAATTTTAAAGATGAATTTATCCGTTGATTTTTTCGATTAAAACAACCGCATAAGCAGAAATCCCCTTCCCTTCACCAACAAAACCCAGTTTTTCTGTAGTCGTTGCTTTGATTGAAATATCTGATTCGGGTATCTGCAGAACCTTTTCAAGGCTTTTCTTCATTTCGGGAATATTGGATGCAATTTTAGGTTGCTGTAAACAAATTGTCGAATCAATATTGCATATTTTATAATCTAAATCAGTCAGCAAATCTTTAACCTTTTTCAATAAAACGGAAGAATCGATCTGATGATATTGCTGATCAGTATCCGGAAAGTGCTGCCCTATATCGCCCAGGTTTGCCGCACCCAGAAATGCATCACAGATGGCGTGTATCAATACATCGGCATCTGAATGACCAACGGCACCTTTTTCGGCAGAAATCTCAACCCCACCCAACACCAGCCTTGCACCAGATTCTAAACGATGAACATCATAACCGAATCCGATTCTCATAACTGAAAGAATTTATCTTGAAAAAGCATCAAAATCAAATAATAGCGAAAACCTCAATGTATTTTCTAACGGATGTTTTTGTTCGAGAGGGATCAGGTAGGCCACATCCAATCCAAATACATTGTATTTCAGGCCGGCTCCGAGTGTAAAAAATTTACGGTTACCTTTTGATTTGTGTTCATTAAAATAACCGGCCCTAACCGCAAATTGTTTATCATACCAATACTCAACGCCGCTTCCGATACTAAACTCCCTCATTTCTTCACTAAAACCTCCGGGAGCATCAAAAAACGATTGAAAAATTCCTCCGATAACAGATACATCCGGATTCTTACCCGCTGCTATCACATATTGACCATCGGGTCCCATTACGGGCTGGCCAGTAACAGGGTCCTTCTCGTAAACAGGTGGGGTCGGAACCAATAGTTTGTTGATATCAATCATAAATGATATTGAGTTGTAATCATCCATTTCAATGGTTAATGAAGGGCCAAACCTTAAATTGGTCGGGATAAAATCCTTCACATTATTCGAGTAGGAGATTTTTGATCCGATATTGGAAATGTTTGCACCCATTGCAAATAATCCGTTGGTATTGCTAAATTTTAATTCCTTTTGATAATAAAATGAAACATCGGCAGCATAGGAAGTACCTGCATGGGTCTCACTTCCACCCACAAATTGCCCTTGTGTCAAATCCGAAAAAATAAACCTTGCAGCAACGGAAGCCGAAAAATTTTCTGATAATTTCCTTGAATAAGCAAAATCAAGGCTAAATTCATTGGGGTGATAGGTACCCAATGGATCGCCAACATCATTTGTAAACGTAATATCACCCAGAGAAAAGAACAACAATGAAGCAGCAATGGTTTGGTCAGCATCCAGACGTCTGAAGAAATTTACATATGCCAGGTTAATATCCGGCACCAATGCTTTCAGCCAGGGGCTGTATGAAATCCCGAAACCCATTTCTTTTTCTATAAATGCATATTTTGAAGGATTCCAGTGCATTGAATAAATATCCGGAGCTGAGGAAACCCCGGCATCTCCCATCGCTCCTGCCCTGGCGTCAGGTGCAATCATTAAAAATGGCACAGCCGTGGTGATCGTATTTAATGTAGCCTGTTGTCCCAGCCATTCATCTGTGTTTTGATTAAATCCCATTACCGTCATCAATGACAGTAATATTACAAGGGCAAGTTTGAATTTCATATATCGGATATTTAATTTCAAATGTTAACCTGAACATTTATAACAAAGCGATTAACTTTTAATAAGCGCAAATTTAACGATATTTTCTTTAATATATTGTCTCTGTTTCTATGGAGTGCAAGGTCCATAATTATTACAAATTATTAATTCAGAATAATTAACTTATTAACAGAAGCATCTCCTGTCAACTTTCCGTTGATCAACAATCGATAAATATATATTCCGCTTTTCAGTCGTTCCCCTGAGTCTGAAGTGGCATTCCAGTAAATATCACCGGAACCATATCCATCTGGTTCAATTATTCTGAAGATTGAGCTAACTTTTTCTCCCGCTAAGTTATAAATCTGAATCTCAAGATTTATTTTGCTTTGTGCCTGATTGTGCTTAAATCTGAACCAGGTGTTGCTGCGAAATGGATTGGGAAAATTCATCACCTCATCAATAAAAATATTATTTATATCAACGACCTTAAAGCTAATACTGGCTTCACTTGAATTATTCAGGATATCCCAAACTTTTAAGCTCAGTGTATGTTCACCCTCTTCAAGTTTTGATAACTGATAGTTAATGGTTCCACTTGTGTGACTGTCTAAGTCGAGCTCAAAAAAGTCGTTCAATATCACAGACTGTTCAGTATCACCATTTAGCACGGCAACAATATCATGGCCAATTCCATTCCCGGTTGTATTAATACCACTTTGATCGGTTATTTGGGCATAAATAATCGGCTTGGTATTGGCAACATCGCCATTCTCAAATGACGCATCATTTAAAAACAACTTAATCTGCGGTCCTTCCGTATCGGTTAATAATTCGTTGTTGTACCCCCCAACAATCAAATTATCGTAAGATCCCCAGGCATCCGAATCGAGGGTTTTTGCATAATAGCTTATTTTGCCAAAACCGTAATTATAAGCTATATCCCTTGGTACCACAAAGGAAAATGAAAAATCTCCATGAGTCACACTTACCTTGCCTTTATAAAGTATATTTGATTGTACACTGAATTCCTGTTCAAAACTATCGGCATCCTGACCGAATGTTTTTATTCTGGTTTTTTTATCGTAAACTATCGGGAATAATAAGCCGTTAAAAGTTTCATCTTTGAAGCCATTTTTATACACAGATCCACTCACACTGACATTCGCCATTGCTGCAATGGTATCAGGTGTTGTTTGGATCTGCTGTTCATTAATGCGGAGGGTCGAAATACTGTCTTCAGGTAAGGCAATTTTTAGGGCAGGATCACCTACCAGTACAAATTTTTGGGAATTGGCACCATTGCCGATTGCATTTTTTGCATTCTTAATGATATCGCCTAAGCGGGTTGGTTTGTCCCCGTTTTTCTTAAAAATACTTTTTATAACCTGCTGATTGAGTTGATAATTGGCACCTGCACTGGTTGCCCTCGTTGTTGTAAGCAATGCAATGCCTCCACCTTTATCATTCAACAAAACCAATTCACCGGCAGACTCCAGTTCGGGGTTGTCGAATCGGGTAAACTCACAGGTTGCAGTCACAAATACCGGCAGGCGATCCATATTTTGCCATGCATTAATATCCTGAATTTCAAGTACGCGTTCATGAGCCCATCCGGTCTCTCCCCCATGTCCAATATAGTTAATGAGAACCGTTCCCTGATCGATTTTTTCATTAATCGCCTTTTCCTGGCGGGTAATGTAGGTTTCTTTTCTGGCTATCTCCGATTCCCGCTCGGCCAGAAGATCGGATTTCCGGTCCTGATTTTCTTCCCGCTGAAGCAGCCTTTCCTCCAGCTTGGTCTGCTCGGTCCGCCGTTCCCTGATTTCCCGCTCAAACTCCTGCTTCATCTGGTACATCGTGTCTTTGGCCTGAAGGGCCGCTTCCTTTTTCAGGTTGGAAGCATCCCTTTGAGCTTCCTCGACAATCCGTTGAGAAAGCTGCTTGATCGACCCGATCTTGGCCTTATCCACCTGCCTGTGCCAGATGGCGCCAATGACTACTCCGGCGATAAGACTCAAGATCACCAGGACGCTGGAAATAATCAAATAAACAAACATATTTTTACCGGTTCCTCTATCAGGCCGCCACGGAAGTTACCTGGCCATGGCGGCATCTTTGTTCGAGGCCTCCATAGAGCTGCCGGAGACGCTGAAGGTTGTAGCTGGGTGGAAACGCCCTTTTGAGGGGCAGGTGAAAAGATGTCTCTGCCGATGGCAGTGCGCGGGGAATGTCCGATGAGTTCGCTTGTCCGGTCATCTCGCCTCATCTCGCCGCGTCAGGATAAATCGGTTGAGCCGTTATCCAGTGCCGCGGGTCCGGTACTTTTTCCCACGCGCCGCCACAAAGCCCGTGTATTAATCAAGCCCTGTTGGTATGGCCTTTCAACCCTCGCTTTTCACGCTTTGTACGAATCCTGCCGCCGCCGGCGTTCAGGATAATTCCGTTCGAGGTACGCCCCCGGTTAATTTTTCATCTATCCTTGCGGTCAATTCCGCGGTGTCTTTTTCGATCTTTCTTCGTAACTTCTCAAAATCACCCTGAATTTGAAAATAATCGCTCGCGGCCGTAAATGCAACCATAATCGCTAAATCAATGCGCGTGCCGACGAAGGAGCTGGCTTGAAGGTTCTTCAGGTGCTCGTTAATATAGCCGGCTATCCTGTTGATATCCTCCCTGGACCCATCGCTTTTGATCCGGTATTCTTTATCAAAAAGCTTAACGGTATAGTCTTGCATCAGCCATGGCCCGGGGTTATTTCTCAATCGCGGTTTCTAAAAACCGGTCAATCCTTGAAATTACGCCGTCCACCTTTTCCCTGGCTTGCGCCGTTTCCTGTTCCCGGGCCGCGCCCTTTTTCCGCAGCGCCTCGATTTCCTCCTCCTTTTCCATAAGTAGAAGTTCCAATTGCTCTTTGGCTTCTTTCAACTCCTGATATTTGCCCAAAAGGGTCTCGACCCTCTGAGCAAGCCGTTCAAAATGACTTAGCTGTTCAGATTCCATTTTTTTATCCTTTATCCAATATTGGTTACATCATAAAACTTTATGAATTAAAGTCAAGAATCAATTTTTCCCTGGCGACATGAATCTGCCCGGCCTGTCCCGGACAGGCGCTCTCCGCCGGACCGGCGCCGGGTTAAACACTTATCCGCGGTTCACAGGCGGAGGGAACCACCGTCTGCATCAAGCTTCAGCCGGCTGAAAATGAACCCGGACAGGTCCAGTATATCGGTTATTTCCGCCTGGCCGGTTTTTTCTACCGGGTGGTGAATCAGGAAGAAGGCGTCTTCCCTGGTGTGGCTTCCCTGCAGAGGGGAATCGGTATATATCGGGCCGGGGGTGAATTTGGCCTTGAACTCATAACCTCTGGCCGGCTGGATAACCAGGTCCGGGGCCAGACTCCGGGCCGGGCCGGAATACAAACCTTCGCCGTCAAAAACCTGGCTGACCGCGGGTTCGGCCATCAAGGCGGCGGTTAATTCACGGGCCAGGGCGCTCGTCCATGAGCCGGCCGGCCGGCCCGCCTGAAACCGCGGCGCCTGGTTAAAGTATATCCTGGTCGGGTCAAGGGCCAGGGCCAGCGCCTTTGGACCGGCTTCATCCTGAAAACCATGGGCCGACAGGAAACGGTTAAGATGAAATTCCCGCGTGATTCCGCAGAATCCGTGATCCGACAGCATTACCAGGCATGTTTCCCCGGTTTCATCTTCAGCCAGCCTGACGGTTAAATCATGAACGCGGCCGACAGCCTCGTCCACCCGGGCGTAGTAATCCAGGAATCTCTGGCGGGTTGGGCCTCGGTTTTCATATTCACGGTAAAAAAAGTGGTTAATCCGGTCCGTGCCGGCCAGTACCAGAAAAAACAAATCCCAGTCCGTGGGCCAGAAACGTTCCAGCAGGTCCAGCCGTCCCCGCAGGGTCTGGTCCAGCTCCTGAAGAAAAGCTTCCCGGTCCCGGTGAACGACTTCAAAATCCGCTTCCAGCCGGTAGCCTGAATATTTCAAATATTCCGCCACCCGGGCCGGATACGCGGCCCGCGCCAGGTCTGAGCTGACAAACCCGGAGACCATGACGCCGGCCAGCGGCTGAGCCGGATAGGTCATGGGCACGTTTAATATAACCGATCTTCGGTTGCTCAGGCTGAGTTTGTCCCAAACGGTTGGGACGCGGATATGGGCCGAGGAATTCATCCGGACCCGGTAATCGCCGGGCTGAAATTCCGTGAACCCGAAAATCCCGTGCCAGCCGGGCGGGCGGCCGGTAAAGAAGGTTGTCCAGGCGACCGGCGAAATCTCCGGCAGGGTGGTCATCATGCTGCCGGCGGATGATTCCTTGACCAGGGCCGCCAGCCGGGGCATGACTCCCTCGGTGGTCAAGCGCTCGATTAAAGACCATCCGACGCCGTCCAGTCCCAGAATGACCAGCCTTGACCCCGGAGCCTTGTCGTTCAAAGCGCCGGCCTGTTCCCGTTGATTGTTTTATCAAATATTTCAAACAGCTTGCCGACCACGGGATTCCGAGGGTCTATTTGCGACGTGGGCTTCCCGGCCTGGTCATAGTCATAAATCTCCTCGTTTTCAGGCAGGCTGCCGGCCAGGGTCAACCCGGCCTCCTCGATGTAGTTTAAAAGCTCCGGCCCGGGTTCGCCTTTGACCTGATTCATTATCAGGTATTTCCGCCCGACCTTGATGGACAGTTCATCAACCAGTTCCCAGATTCTCCGGGCCGCGGTCAAACCCCGCCGGCTGGCGTCCGACACAACATAAAGGATATCAATCTTTTTAGTGGTCAGCCGGGAGATGTGCTCCATGCCGGCTTCGTTGTCAATAACCAGGTAAGGATAGTTGTCCATGAGGTTTTCCACGACTATGGTCAGCAGGTTATTTGCCGCGCAGTAGCACCCACTGCCTTCCGGACGACCCATGACGATCAGGTCGTAGCCATCGGCCTCCACCAGAGCCTGGTTGACTTTCATTTCCATGAAAATATCCTTGGTCATGCCGGGCACGCCGCCTTTTTTCATCTGCTCCCTGGCCGAGCCGATGGTTTCTTCAACCTCGATCCCCAGGACCTCGTTTAGGTTGGAATTGGCATCCGCGTCCACGGCCAGGACGGGCTTCATGCCCCTGGCCAGAAGATACCTGACGGCCAGTCCGGCCAGGGTGGTTTTGCCTGTTCCGCCCTTGCCGGCCATAGCAATGGTAATGCTCATCTGAAAACTCCTGCTCGAATTATCGCCGCGCTTCCGTGCCGCCATGCTTTCGCCATAAGGCTGCCCGGCAATGTCTTAAAATAGCCCGTTACCCCTTGATTCGTCAAGTGCTCATACGCAATTCCGCCGCCTGGAAATATTACCGGCCGTTTCCCCGCAGGAACGGTTTTGCGCCTTGACATCGGTCTTTTTATCAAGTTAGAATTATATGATAAATCGCCAATTACATCTCGGCTCCAAAACGTTCTGACCAGGGAGGCTCGCTGTTGAAATGACAAGAAAACTTCTATTGTTCCCCTTCCTTGTTCTCATACTCGGATTAACCCTGGCGGCGCCGGTGTCGGCCGAGGAAAAAAGCGCTTCGGGAGAGCGGCTCTTGAAAAACTTTAACGAGGCGGCGCCGGGTTCGCCGCTTTTACCGGCCGGCGTTGAAGTCAAACCGGGTTTCGCCTCGGGGCCGGGTTCGTCTGTCGGCAAGGTTCAAATGGCCCAGGGCCAGGTTTTTATTGTGCACAAAGGCCAGTCCGTGGCCTACATCGCCAAGAAAGACGCGCCGTTATACGTGGGAGATACTATCGTTTCATCCTCCAGGTCCAGGCTCAGCGCCCTGATGAACGACCACAGTGTGCTGGCCCTGGCGCCAAGTTCGAAGCTGGTCATTGACAACTCCTCCTACACCCTTAAGGATGACAGCCGCTCCTCAGCCATGAGCCTGCTGTTCGGGCAGGTGAGGTTCATCGTAAAGAAATTAAGCGGCCATTCCAACTTCACGGTTAACACGAAAACCGCGGTCTGCGGCGTCAGGGGCACTGATTTTGCCGTGTCGCTGGTTCCATCCGGCGAAACCGCGGCGGCCGCCGGGGACCCATTAATCACCACCGTCGTCACCGGCGCGGATTCAACGGTTTCCATGGCCGGGTCCGTGGGTGAAGCGGTGCTCGTCGGACCGACTTCCGTGGCCGCGGCTGCCGCCGGCTCGGCGGTGACGGCCCCGGCCTTTGTGGGCGCCGCGGCCACGGCGGCCCTTGGCCTGGTCGGGCCGGGCCTGGCCTCCATGAGCATGCCGCCGGGCTTTAATTGATGCGGCCGGGCGGACTGACCTGAAGGCCGCCATGATAAAACACGCTGGCAGGCGCTGGAATCCCTGGGCGCTGGCGGTGGCCTCCACCATATTGCTGTTGTCCCTGTTTTCCTGCGCGGGCGGCGACAACTCCCTGTATCAGCCCGTTGATTTTTCCCGTTACCAGGACAAACCCATCCCTCCCGAAGTCTCGGTCTGGCTAACCGGAGGCCCTCAGAGCCATATTACTCCGGCCATCAGCGGCCCGGCCTCCCATATATCAGGCCGCAACCGGCGCGAACGTCTTTACAACGGCGTTGATTATGTCTGGAAAACCTTCAAATACGATTCCTGGTATAACCCCAGGGAATTCACCCGGACCGCCGATCAGCTTTTCACCGAACGCGTCCTGGGCGGGTGCGCGGATTACGCCCTGGCTCATGTAACCTTCATCCGGGCCCTGGGCATTCCGGCCCGGATGGTCATGACCGCCAATATCGACTGGATGCTTGGTTTTCAACGGAACAACCTTCAGTTGTCCGAAGGCCATGTTTTCATAGAGGCCTGGCTCGAAGATAAATGGCACCTGGTCGATACCACTTACCGGTATATTTTTTCGGGATATGATCCGGACCTGAAAAGCTACCCGCGGCGGGAATATTTCTGCTTCCGGGCCGCCGATTACTGGGACCTGGGCATCACCGACGTGGCCAGCCTCGACCGGAAGCTAAGAGCAAAAGCCCTGGTTTTCAAACCTGAAGACTATACCGACCCCGGGTATCCCCGGATGATTATTTATGAACTGCCCGCGCCCTGACCTTGCTTCATCGCCCCCTTGAATTTGTCCCGCTGTTCCAGAAAGTGGGTTTTGTCTTCTTTTGGCTTTATCGAGGACAGCACCCGTTCGATAATCTGAAGGGCCAGGTCCGGCCGGCCGTTGATATAGTAAGCTTCCGCCAGGGTATCCAGGACGTTCGGGTCCGGGTGGGCGGCGGCGGCCCTGGAAGCCAGAACCAGGGAGCGGGTCTTTTCCAGGGGCGTCGCGTCTTTTTTCGTGGCCAGAAGCCAGGCCAGGTTATTATTGGTTATCGGATCATTCGGGTTCAGGGAAAGCGCCCGGGTGTAGGAAACAATGGCCTCCCCGGTCTGGTTCTTCTCAAAATACAGGTCCCCCATCAGCCGGTGAGCCCGCGCGTCTTCCGGGACTCGCTGGATTCTGGCCTGCAGGGCCCGCAGGGCCAGGGTCTGATTCAAATCCTCGCCCAGACCCTTCAAGCTGACCTGGTACCCGGTCAACCCGATTACTATCAGAACGGCTAGATATGACAGGATCATGCGCCGCACCTTGCGGCCGTGGGCGGCAATCCGGGCCGGCTGCTGTTCGCATTGCTCCAGGAACTCAACCCGTTCGGCGATGGAAAAATGATGCCAGCTGGGAACGCGCCGGCTCTGGCCGGAATAATAGGCGATTTTTTCCAGGGAATTCACCAGGCCCTTAATGGTCCCGGTGACGGTCACGGCAAAAAGATCGGCCTGCCTTTCAAAGTTGCGCATGAAAAAGCCCAGCACAAACCGGAAATAAATCACCATGACCAGAATCAATGGCGCGCTGTAAAGCACTGACACCGCGGTGCCATATCGGCCCTCGTCGGACAGGAGAAGACTTGCCGTCCAGTCATTGGCCAGCAGGACAAAGAAAAGCAGGTCAAAAAGAAAATAGGCCACAATCATATAGCCCACAAAAAAGAACAGATAAAAAAACAGGTGGCGATGCCTGACGTGGCCCAGTTCGTGAGCGATGACCGCGTTCATTTCGTCCTGGTCCAGGATTTCCATCAAGGCCCTGGTGACAAGTATGTAGCGCACCCTTTTGAAAAGCCCCATCACTCCGGCGGTCAAGGCCTTGCCTTCGTTGAGGGGCCAGAGCATGATATCCGAGTATGCAAAATTCGAGCGCCGGCAGAAATCCTCGATAGCGCTCCGTCCGGGGCCGGCCGGCAGGGGAGTCAGGCCCCACAGGTATTTTATCAATACCGGAAAAACAACGGCCATCACGCCCAGCGCCAGGAGATATAAAGCGACCTGGCCGGTTTCCGAAAAAATCCAT
>ENA-OSEO01004485-OSEO01004485.1-sediment-metagenome-genome-assembly--contig:-NODE-4485-length-14589-cov-3.689774_pt1 | contig 14589 bp, 13 predicted proteins | sample MGYA00237883_ERZ534232 | MGnify/ENA metagenome assembly ERZ534232 | reverse complement strand
GAATTGGCGGACGTGGAGCGCCTCAAAGCAGCCCTGGCGGAAGAGATGCTGGCCCTGCTTAAGGTTCCGGCGCCGCCTGCAATCACTGCCCGGCCCCGGGTAGTGCTGGTGGTGGGGGTCAACGGCGTGGGCAAGACCACCACCATCGCCAAACTGGCCCATTTGGAAAGCCTTCAGGGCCGCACTCCCCTGCTCATCGCCGGTGACACTTTTAGGGCCGCGGCCATGGAGCAGCTGGAAATCTGGGGGGAAAGAATCGGCGCGGCGGTCATCAAGCAGAAAACCGGGGCCGATCCCGCGGCTGTGGTCTTTGACGGCCTCACCGCGGCCCTGGCCCGGGACGTGGACACCGTCTTCATCGACACCGCCGGCCGGCTCCATACCAAAGTCAATCTGATGGAAGAGCTGAAAAAGATTTACCGCACGACTAGCAAAAAAATTCCCGGCGCGCCCCATGAAGTCTTTCTGGTGCTGGACGCCACCACCGGCCAGAACGCCCTGAGCCAGGCCCGCCTCTTCCATGAGGCCGTGGGGATTACCGGCATCATTCTCACCAAAATGGACGGCACCGCCAAGGGGGGCGTGGCCCTGGCCGTGGCCCACGAAACCGGACTGCCCTTGCGTTACCTCGGCCTGGGTGAGGGCCTGGAAGACCTCCGTCCCTTCGACGCCGAGGCCTTTGTGGCGGCGATCCTGGGATGAATTTTTTGTTGAGGGGAGGGCCAAGGGATGGTGAGTCCTACGCCCCACTCCCACTTTAAGTTAGCAAAGGACATGCTTGCAGGCCCTGTCATCCCGGAAATTTTGCCGTTATTGGCTGCCGCCCCTGCTGCTCTCCGGGGGAATTTTGCTCTTTTCCGGGGAGTGGGGTTCCAGCGAGAATACTACTCGTCTGCTGGCCTGGGTGCTTTCCTGGTTGTCTTATGAGGAGATGCCCTGGCCGGAGCAGGGCCAGGGATTGCTGCGCAAGATCGGACATGTTACGGCTTATGCGAGTCTTTCCTGGCTCTGGTTCCGGGCCTTTCAGAGTCATTTAGGCGGCCGCCTAAGAACCGTGGTCCTCTTTTCTCTAGGTCTCTGCCTGCTAATTGCCCTGATGGACGAAGGCCATCAATCCCGGGTAGCCTCACGCACCGGCTCCCTTTGGGACGTGGCCCTGGATTTTGCCGCGGCTTCGCTGGCGGCCCTTGCATTATCTTGCAAGAGAGCATACCTTTAACAATTAGCATAAAATTTGAGTCTATCATGACGAGTATTTAACCTTAGGATTATGGATACTATTTGCTCCCATACTGCCAAGACTGATCCCCGGCGCCGGCCCAGGTTCCGGGTCAATCCCCGCCCCTTGATCCCCCTGCTGGCCCTGGCCTGCTTATTGCTGCTGGGGATTTTCTCCGCCCCGGGAGCGGCGCCGGGTCCGGATACCTTTAGCCAGGTCCAGGAACACCGCCTGAAAAACGGCCTCAAGGTGCTCCTGCTCAAGGAATCCCGGGCCCCCATTATCAGCGTGCAGGTTTGGTACCGGGTGGGTTCCCGGAACGAGGAATTGGGGAAGACCGGGATCTCCCACCTCACCGAGCACCTGATGTTCAAGGGCACGGAGAAGATCGGCCCCAAGGAATTTACCCGGATGGTGCAAAAGCCTGGGGGTTCGGACAACGCCTTTACCAGCCGGGACTATACCGCTTACTTTGAAAACGGCCCCAAAACCGAACTCCGCCGCTGGCTGGAAATGGAAGCCGACCGCATGCGGGGCCTGAAAGTGAGCCAGGAAGACTTTACCACGGAACGAAAGGTGGTCTTGGAAGAAAGGCGCCTGCGTACGGAAGACGATCCCATCAGCTTTCTCATGGAAGAAGTCAAGGCCGTGGCTTTTAAGGCCTATCCTTATCAATGGCCGGTCATCGGCTGGTTCCATGACGTCGAGACCCTGACCCGGGATGATTTTCTCAAGTATTACCGGCGTTATTATCAGCCCAATAACTGCACCGTGGTGGTGGTGGGGGATATCGAGCCCCAGGAGGCCTTAAAGGAGGTCGAGGCTACCTTCGGGGCCATACCTCCGGGACCGGAACCCCCGAAGGTCACCGCCAAGGAACCCCGTCAATGGGGCGAACGTCGGGTAATAGTCCATCGGGAAGCGCAACTGCCCTTCCTGGTCATGGCTTATCATACCCCCAATTGGGATAACCCCGACGCCTATGCCCTGGAACTGCTCTCCGGGATACTTTCCCAGGGACGCAGTTCCCGGCTTTACCATAACCTGGTCTATCAGCAGCGGCTGGCCCTCCAGGCGGGCGCCGATTATACTTTGGACACCGCCGCGCCGGCGCTCTTTACTTTATACGCCCAGCCGTTGCCCGGAAAAACCGTGGCCCAACTGGAGGCCGCCCTGGAAGCGGAAGTGAAGCGCTTGCAAACCGAGCCGGTGGGGGAAAAAGAACTGCAGAAAGCCAAGAACCAGACGGTGGCCGGCTATTATATGGCCCAGGATTCCCTCTTCTTCCGGGGGATGCTCTTGGGCCGGCTGGAGACGACGGCCCGCTGGACCCTGGTCCAGGAGTTTGTCCCCAAAATTTTGCAGGTAACCGCGGCAGATTTGCAGCGGGTAGCCAAAAAGTATCTGGTGGCGGATAACCGCAATGTGGGCATTCTCTCGCCCATCAAGACCGACAAGCCGAAAATGGAGCGATTTACTCCCGGTGGACAGATTAAATAAAGCTGTGGCGTTAGGGGTTATCTTAACCCTGGTGTGGACCGGCGCAGCCTTGGGCGCCTCGCCCCCTAAGGTTTTGGGAGTGCGGGAGAAACTCCCCAACGGGCTGGTCTGGCTCTTCTCGGAGCAGACCGGATTACCCTTGGTGACCTTCAGTCTCCTGGTTAAGGCCGGGACCTTGCAAGATCCCCAGGGTAAGGAGGGCCTGGCCAACCTCACCGCCGTCCTCCTGCGGAGCGGCACCAAGAAGCGCGCGGCAGCCCAAATCGCCGCAGAACTGGATTTTCTCGGGGCCCGTCTCGGCGCCAGCGGAGGAGACGACTACGCCCAGCTGAGCCTCACGGTCCTGAAAAAAGACCTGGCCGCGGGGCTGGAAATCTTCCAGGACGTCCTCCTTAATCCGGTCTTCGCGCCCCAGGAGGTCACCCGCAAAGTGGCGGAAATCCAGGCTTCCCTGAAGAGCGATGAAGATGAGCCCATGGTGGTGGCGGCCCGCACCTTCAATAAGGACCTGTTCGGCGCCTTTCCTTACGGCCATCCCACCCGGGGCACCAAAGAGGGACTGGCGGCCATTACCCCCAAAGACCTGGTGGAGTTCCATCGCCGTTATTACCGTCCCAACAACGCCATCCTCTGTGTGGCCGGTGATCTGACCCTGGAGGAAGCCCGGAAATGGGTGGCCCAAATCCTGGGGTCCTGGCCGGCCGGAGAAATTCCCGCCCTCCAATTGCCGCCGGTCCCCACTCTTAAAGAACGCAAAGTGGTGATGATCAACAAGGATATCAGCCAGGCGAACATCATCCTGGGGAATATGGGCATTGCCCGGGACAATCCCGACTTTTACGCCCTCCAGGTGATGAATTATATCCTGGGCGGCGGCGGCTTCGCCTCCCGCTTAATGGAAAATATCCGGGTGCAACGGGGCCTGGCTTACAGTGTCGGGAGCCAATTCGATCCGGGATTGAAACCGGGATACTTTGCCGTGAGCCTGGAAACCAAAAATGCCAGCGCGGCGGAAGCGGTGGAGCAGGTGTTGGCGGAGATGAAACGCATCCGGGAAAAGCCGGTGACCCCGGAAGAACTGCAAGACGCCAAATCCTACCTCATCGGCAGCTTTCCCCGGAAAATGGATTCCCTGTCCAAGCGGGCCTGGCTGATGGGTTACACGGAATTATACGGGTTGGGCCTGGATTACCCCTGGCGCTACCCGCAATTGATGCGCGATCTTACCCCCGCGGACATCCAGAAAGCCGCGTGGAAATATTTACACCCCGAGAAATTTTTACTGGTAGTGGTAGGGAAAAAATCAGAAATTCCTTCCCTGTTTGGGAGCCAGCCTCCTGCCGGGAAAGAGGAGAAAAAAGATGCACAAACGAAACCTCATCATTAGTTTATTGGCCTGCGCCCTACTGACTCTGGGAGCCGTAACCCCGGGTTTCCTGGTCAGTGCCCCGGCCCAGGCGGCTCTGGCGCCGGAGACCTTCGCAGATCTGGCCCAGAAGGCTTCGCCCTCGGTGGTGAACATCAGTACGGAAAAGAAGGTCGACACCAGTAGAAACCGTGGCCGCATGCGGGAGTTTTTCGGCCAGAGGAATTCTCCTTTCGGACCGGATGATCCTTTCCGGGAATTTTTTGAAAAATTCTTCGGTGACATCCCCAAGAGTTTTAAGCATCGCAGCCTGGGTTCGGGCTTCGTCATCGACGCCCAAGGCTTGATTCTCACCAACAACCACGTGGTGGAAGGGTCGGACAAAATCAAGGTTAAACTGGTGGGAGGCAAGGAGTACCAGGCCACCATCAAAGGCCGGGACCCCAAAACCGACCTGGCCCTGATCCAGATTACCAATCCGCCCAAAAACTTGCCTTTCCTGGTGATGGGAGACTCCGACGCCATACGCGTAGGAGACTGGGTGATCGCGGTGGGCAACCCCTTTGGCTTGAGCCATACCGTCACCCAGGGGATCATCAGCGCCAAGGGGCGGGTCATCGGGGCCGGTCCCTATGATAACTTTCTACAGACCGACGCCTCCATCAACCCCGGCAACAGCGGCGGCCCCCTGCTCAATCTCAAAGGGGAGGTGGTGGGCATCAATACCGCCATCCTGGCCACCGGCCAGGGCATCGGCTTTGCCACCCCCAGCAACATGGCCAAATCCGTCATTCCCCAACTGAAGGAGAAGGGTAAGGTAACCCGGGGGATGATCGGCGTCCAGGTCCAGAACGTCACCCCGGAACTCGCCAAGTCCTTCAATATGGCGGAACCCAAAGGCGCCCTGGTGGCGGAGGTCAACCCCGGCACCCCCGCAGAAAAAGCCGGGATTCACCGGGAAGACATCATCATTGAATATAACGGCCACCCCATCCACGAGATGAACGAACTGCCCCGCCTGGTGGCCCAGACCGCCCCCGGGACCAAAGTCACCGTGAAGGTCCTGCGCCAGGGTAAGGAAAAGACCTTTACCCTGACCATCACCGAACTGAAAGATGAGCGTCAGGCTAAAGGAGGCGGTGAAGAGGGGGCGGAAAGCAGTCCCTTGGGCCTGACGGTTAAAGAACTGAACCCCAATCTGGCCCAGCGTCTCCGTCTGAAGGATACCAAGGGTGTGGTGGTTATCCAGGTGGAACCAGGCAGCGCCGCCGCGGACGCGGGCTTCCGGCTCGGCGATTTGATCGAAGAGATTAACGGCCAAACCGTCGGCAGCGTCAATGATTATCAGAAGATCATCAGCCACCTGAAAAAAGGCACAGTGGCCCGCTTCTACCTTAAACGGCAGAACCGTAAACTGTACCTGACCGTGGAGATCCCCAAGGGGTAATCAAGGGTGGAAATTAGAGAGGAGGACTGGGGGGCAGTGGCCCCCAGTCCCAGCCACTCCCTGCCTTCTGAAAACTGCGGCTTTAGCCGGGGCTTTGGCCCCGGCTAAAGCCGCAGTTTTTCCCGGTAAGGGAGCAGGGTGATGGGATTGGGGCCGGAGGCGGTTCAGCGACCCCCGGCTTCCTTCCTTAACAGGTTAATCCTTTTTAATCACTACCAGAGTCTGATTGTTGATCAAGGGGTAGATTTCTTCCAGATCCCCATTGAGGAGGGAAACACAGCCCTTGGTCCAGTTCATGCCGGACAAATTTCTATAGGCGAATTCGGTGCCATGGATGCCGATGGCGCCGCCGATGTCCGCATCAAGCGGCACTTTCCCGGCTTTTTTAGCCCGGCTGAACTTCAGCCAGTTCTGGGTGTTGGGATAATCCAGCAGGATGAAGTAATCCCATTTCGGGTGAGGATATTTGCATACTACCCGGTAGACTCCCTCGGGAGTACAAGTATCGCCCTGGCGCAACTTATCGTTGTAAGGATCATTCCCTAAAACGATCTTGTAGGTTTTAAGCGGAGTGATACCCCGATAAAGGGTAAGTTTGCGGGACAGTTTGTGGACCAGAAGGATCGTGGGTTTGCTGCCGTTAGTGTAGCCTTTTTTCTGCAGCACGTTTTGGAGGTACCGCTGTTCCGGTGACAGGTTAGTAGGTTGGGGCTCATACGCCGGCAAAGGCTGATCCAGCTTGGCTTCTTGCAGTTTACTCGCCTGGCCGCCGCAGCCGCTGAACACCATGACCAAAAGCATAAAAAGCAAAGAGCATCCCAAGTTAAGCATAGTTATTGCATCTCCCCCTGAGTGTTTACTACACTATAACTTGTTGAGACTATAGCAAACTCGGACTCTATTGGCAATACAGTTTTTTTGTCCAAAAATAAAACAATAAAATAAAAAAGAAAACTGCATTATATGTCTTTACACTTGATTATTGACGGCTATAACCTGATCCGCCAGTCTCCTTATTTACAGGCCCTGGAGGCCCGGGAGCTGGAACTAGGCCGGGAGGCCCTCCTGGCTAAATTGGCTGGTTACCGGCAGTACAAACCCCAGCATAAGATTACGGTGGTCTTTGACGGCTGGCTGGGAGGGGGCCTGAAAGAATCCCGGGACCGGCAGGCGGGGATGGCCATCATTTATTCCCGGCGGGGGGAGCGGGCCGACGAAGTGATTAAGCGCCTCCTGGGCAAAGAAAGGGGCCGGGGGGTGGTGGTGAGTTCCGACCGGGAACTCCAGGATTACGCCCACCGGGTGGGGGCCGCCTGGATCAGCGCTCCAGAATTTGAGATGTCCCACCTTGCCGGTGCTGCCCACTCACCCGAGAGCGAAGACGAAGAGCCTTCCAACTCCCGGCCCGCCAAGAAAGGCCCCTCCCACCGGCCCCCTAAGCGCCAGCGGCAACGGCAGCAACGCCTGAAAAAGCTGTGAGGGTAAAACAGCATGACTATGAAGAATCCCCCCCATCCGGGCGAAGTTATCCGGGAATTGTGCCTCAAGCCCCTGGGCTTGACCGTCACCAAGGCAGCCCAAGGACTCGGTGTGACCAGTAAGACTCTTTCTTTGCTGCTGAACGGCCACGCGGGCCTTTCCCCGGAAATGGCCGTCAGGTTGTCCCAGGCTTTTGGCCGGAGCCCGGAGAGATGGCTGCAACTTCAGGTACAGTATGATATTGCCCAAGTAAAAAGATCGGCCAAAGAGATCAACATCAAACCCCTTTATGACTCGGACAGACCGTAGCCCTAATAACAGACCAGTTAAAGACGGTAAAATACCCGCTTCAAAATCTTTTCTTGGTGATTCTTGGTGCCTTGGTGTCTTGGTGGTTAACCCGAGAACCTGCCCCCACTCCATCTCTTCAAATAAACCATGAGCACCGCCAGGGCCGCGGGGGTCATGCCGGAGATCCGGGCGGCCTGGCCCAGGGACAGGGGCCGCACTTCCTTTAGTTTTTCCCGCACTTCCAGGGAGAGACCCGGCACCTGATCGTAATCGAAGTCCTCGGGGATGCGTTTCTTTTCTCCCTGGGCGAATTTTTTGGCCGCTTCCTCCTGGCGCTGGATGTAGCCTGCGTACTTGTGCCTGATTTCCAGTTGCTCCACCACCGCTGGCGGCACCGGCGGCTCTTCCCCGGAAAGCCGATAAAGGCAGGGGAGATCCAGTTGGGGGCGTTTCACCAAATGGAGAAGGGGGGCCGGCTCTTTTAAGGGGGCAGTGCCCCGGGCCGTCAATTCCCGGTTGACCTCCGGCGTGGGATAAAGGCGGCGGCCCGCCAGGCGGGCCTCTTCTTCGGCCAGGAGGCGCTCTTTGGCCAGGAGGCGCTCCCGGGCTTCCTTTTCCACCAGGCCCAACTCATAGCCCCACTCCAGCAGACGCAGGTCGGCGTTGTCCTCCCTGAGCAGGAGGCGGTATTCCGCCCGGGAGGTGAAGAGACGGTAGGGCTCCCGGGTGCCCCGGGTCACCAGGTCATCCACCAGCACCGCCATATAAGCCTGGGAGCGGTCCGGCAGGAAGGGAGGGCGTCCCTGGATTTGGCAGGCAGCGTTGATTCCGGCCCACAAGCCCTGGCCCGCGGCCTCTTCATAACCGGAGGTACCGTTGATCTGTCCCGCCAAAAAGAGGCCCTTGATCAGCTTGGTTTCCAGGGTGGGTTTAAGCTGCAAGGGATCCACGTAGTCGTACTCGATGGCATAGGCCGGGCGCATCACTTCCGCGTCCTCCAGGCCCGGGACGCTCCGGAAAAGCTCCAACTGCACTTCCACCGGCAGGCAATTTCCCAGGCCCTTGGCGTAAATCTCCGCGGTCTCCCGGCCCTCGGGCTCCAGGGTCACCTGGTGGCTGGTTTTCTCGGGAAAACGCATCACCTTGTCTTCCAGAGACGGGCAATACCGGGCGCTGACGCCCTGGATCACCCCGCTGTATAAGGGAGAGAGGTGGATGTGGTCTTTGACCCAGCGATGAGTGGCTTCGGTGGTATGGGTGATAAAGCAGGGAAGCTGTTCCGTCTCGATAGCCGGGGTGCGCCAGGAGAAGGGACGGGGCGCGGGGTCCCCCTCCAGGCGGCCCATGGAGGCAAAATCGATACTCCCGGCCCTAAGGCGCGGGGGGGTGCCGGTTTTCATGCGGCCCAGGCGAAAACCCAACTCCTTAAGGTGTGCCGCCAAGGGGATGGCCGCGAATTCCCCGGCCCGCCCGGCCTGGATTTGGGCCTGGCCGATGTGGATCAGGCCGTTTAAGAAAGTGCCGGTGGTAATCAGCACTGCCCGGGCCCGATAGGCCAGGCCCAGGGTCTCCACCACCCCGGTCACCCGGCCGTCTTCCACCAGCAGCCGCTCCACCATGGCCTCCCGCAGGTGGATGCGGCTTTCCTGCTCCAATAGGGTTTTCATGGCCAGGCGGTAGGCCTGTTTGTCGCACTGGATGCGGGTGCCCCTGACCGCCGGTCCCTTGGAGAGGTTGAGGGTGCGGAACTGGATGCCGGTCAAGTCCGCCAGATACCCCATGACCCCGCCCAGGGCGTCGATCTCTTTGACCACGTGGCCCTTGGCCAGGCCCCCCACCGCCGGATTGCAGGCCATCTGGGCCATGGTGTCCAGGTTGAGGTTGAACATCAGAACGGAGAGGCCCATGCGGGCTGCGGCCAGAGCCCCTTCACAGCCGGCGTGGCCGGCCCCGACGACGATCAGATCATATTCTTGGGGATAAAAAGCCATGGAAGGAAAATCAGGGTTGCCTCAGGGCCGAGCGTTGAGCAGCAATGCCGTAAGGTCTAGGGAGGAAGCGCCTGCAGTTGCCGCAAAAGGGCCCAAAGATGTCAATTTATTACTGCTCACCGCTCCCATTCCACTTCTCTCACCAATTCCAGGAATTCCGCGGATTCTCCGTAATCCTTCATGGCCTGCTGGTAGTCCAGCCAAGCCTGCCAGACCCTGAACCACTGCTTATTGTGCCAATAATGGGGGCTTTCCTGCCCGGTTCCTTGGAGGCGCACGAACTCCTCGTATTCCTCCTGGCAACTGGCGCAGAAACGGTAGGGACCTTTAAAGCGCTGGTACATTTCCTGGGTATCGAACTGGACGTTGCATTTGGCGCAGCGGGCCAGGCAACGGGTGCACTGGATGGTTTTACGCACCGCCTCCAGCTTCTTGGCCCGCTCCACCTTGGCCTTTTTTTTCTGCTCCAGCTTGAGCCGGTCCTCTATATCAATCACTTTGGACATGGTTGACCTCGATTGGGGGCCGGGGAGAATGATTAAAATCTCCGTACCTATTAACCCCCTGTAACTTAAAAAATATCAGGCCTGGGGAGCCGGGTCAATAGCTAGACATAAACGTAAAAATTATGGTCCGCGTTTACACCCTGGCAAAAAGTCTTGAGGCGTCCGTGAGCCGGCGGTTATCTGGGGGCAATCCCGGTTTTTTTTAGGGCTTGGGCGCCATTTCCTGCAAGGTCTTGATAATTTCCGCCGGCTCCAGGCGCAGCGTGTAGTCCGGGTCCACAAAGGCCAGGCGGATGATGCCTTCGGGAGCGATGATAAAGGTGCCCGGCATGGGTAGTTCGTAAGAAGCGTCGCCGTTATAGTCCTGCAAATCAACGCCGAATTTCTTGATATAAACGTCCCGCAAAGGTTCGATGAGGGAAAAGACCAAACCGTACTGCCGGGCCACCCGGTTGCCGGCATCGCTAAGGACTTCAAAGCCCAGATCATGCTTTTGGGCCATGGAGAGGGAGTACTCGGGCTTCTGGGGAGAAACGGCCGCCATGGAGGCCCCCAGGGCCTTGATCTCCGGTAGAATTTCCTGGTAAGCCTGCAACTGCAGGTTACAGTAAGGTCACCAGGCGCCGCGATAAAAGGTGAGGACTACCGGACCCCGGGCCAGGAGTTGGGAGATCCGCACAGGCTCGCCATTGGAGTTCGGCAGAGTGAAATCCGGGGCCCGATCGCCAGCCTTTTTGGCCCTTGCCGCAATACCGGCGCGCACCAGTTCCTCCGTGGCCCGGTCCATTACTTCCACATCCGCGGCGCTGAGCCGGGAGAGCACTCCTGCCTTAAAGTTGCGTAGCGATTCCTGAAGAGTCATCTTCTTTCCCTTCTCTTAAGAGACCTGGCTCCGGCCCTGGTCCCCCGTTTTTACTTGCCCCTGGCCCATGGAACACTTATATAATTTTACTAAATCCCTCGAAAGTATTCCACTTGCCGCGGGCCTGACCGCTAGGGAGCGGCGATTAGTAATTCTACGTTAAGAAAACAACCCGTTTCCTTGATTGACAGGGGGTGAAGATGGACTTTCCCAGGCTGACCCAGGTAGAAGATTACGAACCGTTCATCGGCCCGGAGGCGGTGGACCGCCTGCACCAAAAGGCCGAGTCCCTGCGGCACCTGCACGTGGCCAACATCAACTCCACCTATTACGGGGGCGGGGTGGCGGAGATGTTATCCTCCCTCAGCCTGCTGATGAATACCGTGGGAATCAAGACCGGTTGGCGAGTCATCCAGGGGGCCCCGGATTTTTTCAGCATCACCAAGAAGATGCACAATGCCTTGCAGGGTGGCGACATCAACCTGACGGCCCGGAAATGCCAGATTTATACAGACGTGATCTATGAGAACGCGGTGCGCAACCATCTGGACAACCACAACTTTGTGATCATCCATGATCCCCAGCCCTTGCCCTTGATTCATCACTATAAAAAGCAAGGTCCCTGGCTCTGGCGCTGCCACCTGGACCTGACCGCACCGCATCAAAAATTATGGAAGTTTCTCCGCCCCACCATTGAGAAATATGACGCGGTCATCTTGAGTCTGGAGGAATACCGGCAGAATCTGAGGACCCCCCAGGTCTTTTTCTTTCCGGCCATCGACCCCTTTACCACCAAAAACCGGGAGATGAGCGAGACCGAAGTGGATGAGCGCCTGAGCCATTATGAGATCCCCACCGACCTGCCCCTGGTGGTGCAAATCTCCCGCTTCGACCCCTGGAAAGACCCGGAAGGGGTCATCCGGGCCTTCAAGCTGGCTCGCAAAGAAGTGGACGCCACCCTGGTGCTCTTGGGCAACGTCGCCACCGACGACCCGGAAGGGGCCGAGGTCTATCAATCCCTGCTCGCACAGCGGGAGGAACGGATCATCATCCTCAGCCGGCAAGACACCGCTCTGGTCAACGCCTTGCAGCGCCGGGCCGCGGTGGTCTTGCAAAAATCCCTCCGGGAAGGCTTCGGCCTCACCGTGGCCGAGGCCATGTGGAAAGGGGCCCCGGTCATCGGTGGTAAGGTGGGGGGCATCCGCCACCAGATCGATGACGGAATCAACGGTTTTCTGGTCGCCAGCGTCGAGGAGGCGGCCGCCAGGATAGTGCAGCTTCTGAAAGATCCGGATCTCCGGCAGACTTTGGGGGGAAAGGCCCGGGAAAAGGTCAAACAAAATTTCCTGTTGACCCGCTACCTGGAGCAGTATCTGGACCTGTTCAATTCCTTTGAAACCATTTACCGGCTGCGGCGCTGAATAACGGGAGGGCCTTTTCCCCTTTCTCCGGCTGGAGCCGCCCGGCTTTATCTTGATAAACAGCTTTTTACTCTCGATTTTCCGGCCCGGACCATGGGGGCGTTGCCTGACTAATGGTGCATATTCTTCTCTTTACCCTCGGCTTTTTCCTGCTGATCCTGCTGTTTACCGAAGATTTTTGGGTTTTTTTAAGGCATCTCCGGCAGTGGCTCACGGTCAGGCCGGGGAGGAAATTTCTGGCCTATCCCCTGGCTGCGGCTGTGCTGCTGGCCGCGGCCGGGTGTATCCTCTTTTTTCTGTGGTCCGTGGTGACCACCCAGTTTTCTTATGATTAGCAGTTACGGCGAACCCTCCGGATTATCGGTAACATTTTTTTAATCCACTTAACTTAATATGTGGGTCAGTGTTCGGAGAGGCCTTAAAGAGAGAATTGCCGGGAAAACCCGGGGCCAGGCGAAGTTCTCCGAGCTTGGTTAACCAATTCAGTTTATAATTTTTTTAAAAGCCCTTCTGTGCCTCCTTGCCTCTTCGGGCCTTTTTCGGCCTGAGCCGGGCGGAGGGGAGTAAGTATCGAACCGCGGAGTCACCGGTGAAAATCCTGGACCTTTTCTCCACAAGCAAGGCCTGCCGCCTGCTGGTCAACCTGGATGGCCAAGTCGTTGATCAATACCGTTATTTTAAGGATTTTCTGGGCCACAACTACCTGGCCATGCAGCGTCTGGCGGAGTTGGAGCAGCTCTATTTCTCGGTCACGCCTTTCCATATGCGGGAGGTGGAGGAGCGGACCCACGATCTCTTAAAATCCACCCGGCGTCTGGTACGGGCCTTGGACGGGATGGGCGGCGGCCGTTACGGCGAACTTTTGGGGGTGGTGGACCGGCTGGCCGCGGAGATCGCCCCCCTCTATTATCCGGCCCCCCACTGTCTGATGGGTCCTCTGGTTCTCCCCCTGGAGAACCTGGATGCCGCCTCCTACCGGGATGCCGGGGGCAAGGCCACAAATTTGGCCCTCATGGCCCGCCGCGCCGGGCTGCCCATCCCCCCCGGGTTCGTGGTCACCGCCATGGGCTTTATCCGCTTCATGGAAGAAGCCAGACTCAAGCAGGTCATCGAAGTCATCCTGGCTACCCTTGATCCCGACGACCTGGAGGAGGTGGAGACCGGCAGCCAGGAAATCCGGGAAATGATCCTGGAGACGGACTTGATCCCGGTCCTGGCGGACAGAATCCTGGCGGCCTACGAGGCCCTGGAGGCCCGGACCGGCAAGGGCGTGCGCCTGGCCATGCGGAGCAGCGCCGTGGGCGAGGACTCCGAGGCCTCCTTCGCGGGCCTCTACGACACCCGCCTGAACGTCGGCAAAGATGAGATTCTCCAGGCCTATAAAGAGGTGGTGGCCAGCAAGTATTCGGCCCGGGCCATTCTTTACCGGCTGCGTTACGGCCTGGATGACCAGGATACGCCCATGTGCGTGGCCGGGATCGCCATGGTGGACTCCCGGGCCAGCGGCGTGCTCTACACCGTGGACCCGGCCAAGCCCGGCAGCGGCCTGCTCAAGATCAGCGCCGTCTTAGGCCAGGGCGAATATCTGGTGAGCGGCGAGACCTCCCCGGACGGCTATTTCGTGGACCGGCAAACCCTGGACATCGTGGACCGGAGGATCCGCCGCAAGTCCCGGCGCCTGGTGGCCCGGCCCGATGGGGGCCTTAACCTGGAAGAAACCCCGGCCGCCGAGAGGGACCTGCCCGCCGTGGCTGACGAGGTTATCCGGACTTTGAGCCAGGGAGGCCTGAAGCTGGAGCGCTATTTCCAGGGGCCCCAGGACGTGGAATGGGCCGTGGACCAGGAGGGCCGCCTCTTTTTTCTCCAGTCCCGGCCCCTGGCCCTGATCCAGGCCAAGCCCCCCCAGGAGACCGCAGCCAAAGAATTTCCCGGCCATCCCTTGTTGCTGGCCGGGGGCAAAATCGCCTCCCCCGGCGTGGCTACCGGGATGGTATGGCAGCCGGGCCGGGGCGGCAAAACCCCGCCGGCAAACGCCATCCTGGTGGCCCGCACCGCCTCGCCGGATTACGCCAGCCTCATGAACCGCATCAACGGTCTCATTACCGACGTGGGCAGCGTTACCAGCCACCTGGCCTCCGTGGCCCGGGAGTTTGGCGTCCCGGCCCTGGTGGACGCGGCCGGGGCCACCCAAACCCTCACCGACGGCCAGGAGATCACCCTGGCGGTGGATAGCGGCGCGGTTTATCAAGGGCTAGTGGCCGAACTGGCGGAGAACGCCCGGCCGCCGCGGCTGCACGTGGTGAACAGTCCCATGCATGGTCGCCTCAGAGCCGTGTTGGACAAGCTGTCCCCCTTGAACCTTACCGATCCCCAGGCCCCGGATTTTGCCCCTTCCGGGTGCCACACGCTGCATGATGTCATCCGCTTCGCGCACGAGCGGGCCATGCAGGAGATGTTCGGCCTGGGCGAGGCGGTGCAAGGGGAGCATGTGTCCGCCCGCCTCACCA
>ENA-OSEO01004482-OSEO01004482.1-sediment-metagenome-genome-assembly--contig:-NODE-4482-length-14594-cov-4.553213_pt1 | contig 14594 bp, 15 predicted proteins | sample MGYA00237883_ERZ534232 | MGnify/ENA metagenome assembly ERZ534232 | reverse complement strand
GATGATCGCTTTCACCTTGTCCGCGATGTCGCTCATGCCGATTGAACCTCCCTCTTCTTGCGTATTCTAGGGGTGAAATCCCCCGTTCACGCCAATCACCTGCCCAGTTATATAGGAAGCCTGATCCGAAAGCAAGAACAAGACAACGGACGCCACCTCGTCAGGGATGCCGGCGCGCCTCATCGGGATCCGATTGAGGTACGCATTCCGAAGGTCGTCGCCGAGATCCCGCGTCATCTCCGTCTCGATGAACCCGGGCGCCACGGTGTTCACGCGGATTCCGCGACTCGCGACCTCCTTCGCTGCGCTCCGGCAGAGCGCGATGACCCCCGCTTTCGCAGCGGCGTAGTTTGCTTGCCCGATGTTGCCGGTGAATCCGATGACCGATGAGATGGCGACGGCGGCGGCCCGATCGCTTCGACGCATCAAACGAAGCGCAGCGCGGAGGGTGTGAAAGACGCCAGTCAGATCTACATCGAGCACCGATCGCCAGTCCTCCGGAGTCATGCGCATCAGCAGTCGGTCGCGGGTGATTCCGGCGTTCGCCACCAGGAGGTCGATGCGGTCGTAGTCCTCGCCGATCTGACGCACGGCGGCGTCGACGGCGCCCATGTCGGCGACGTCGACCGAGAAGAATCGGGCGCCGGGGAGGTCAGCTTCGAACCGCGCACCGTCTGAGATCGTTCGTCCCCAGCCGAGGACGGTGGCCCCGTCTGCGTGCAGCCGCTCGCTGATCGCGCGGCCAATGCCGCGTGTCGCACCGGTCACCAGGGCGATTTTCCCATCAAACTGCGGCATCGCATGCCTCCTCGTAAGGTAAGAATCTTATCCGATCGGTTGTCCGACGGCCCATTCCCGCGAGCACGTTCCCCGCGCCGACTTCGACGGCGTCCGTGATACCCGTCTCGATCAGCCGGTTGATCACGTCACTCCAACGGACGCAGGCGGTGATCTGGCGGGCGAGCAGATCGCGGAGTCGCTCTGGGTCGTGCTCAATCGTACCGGTGACGCTCGAGACGAGCGGGATCGACGGTGTTCGGAATCGGGCGCGCTCGATGTCCGGGCGCAGGGCTGCTTCCGCTGGCCCCATCGCGGGGGAATGGAACGGTCCGGAGACGTGCAGTGGGATCCCGCGACCGCCGCGGGCGGCTGCGGCCGCGACGACCGACTCGATCGCTGCGGGCGGCCCCGAAACGACTGCTTGCGTCGGGCCGTTCTCGTTAGCGACGACCACCTCGGGGCCGGTTTCCGCGCACAACCGCCGGACGTCGTCGAGCGGGAGCTTGACGATCGCCGCCATCGCTCCCGAAATGCATGCCATCTCGCGTCCGCGCCGCAGGACGAGAGCGAGCGCCTCTTCGGGGGAGAGGACGCGGGCGGCGACGAGGGCGGCATACTCGCCGAGGCTGTGGCCGGCCACGATCTCCGGGATCAGGCCGTGGGCACGCAGAGATTCGTCACGGGCGACCGAATCGATGAAGATGACGGGTTGGGCGAGGTCGGTCGCCGATAGGCGATCGCGCTCTCCGCGCTCGACTCGCTCGCGCAGCGGTCCAACGACCGCCTCGGCCGCCTCGAACAACCGGACTGCACGGTCGGACAGCCGGGGAAGGCGGGCGGGGAGAGATCCCTGTCCGGGGAAGAGGAACGCGATGCGGCGAACGGCCGGCGTCATCGGCTACATCCTCAACACGACGGCACCGTAGGTGACGCCGGCGCCGAACGCCGTCATCGCGACGACATCTCCCGAGGAGACGCGCCCGGCGCGGATCGCCTCGTCGAGGGCGATCGGGATCGACGCAGTCGACGTGTTCGCGACGCGGTCGAGGTTCACGAGGACTCGTTCCGCCGGGACCGAGAGTCGGCGGATCAGGGCGTCGATGATCCGGATGTTCGCCTGATGCGGGACGACCCAGTCGACGTCGTCGAGGGTCATCGAGGCGGCGGAGAGGGCGGCACGTGTCGCCCTTTCCATCATCGGCGCGGCGTTCCGAAAGACGCCCGATCCCTCCATTTTGAGCCAATGTCCGCCGGTTCGAACGGTCTCAACGGTGGCCGGCTCGCGAGTTCCGCCGGACGGGGTGTGGAGGAGGAGCGCCTTGTCCGGCGCACCGAACAGGGCAGAGCCGAGGACTCCGTCCCCTACATCCCCCGATTCGAGGACCGCCGCCCCTGCACCGTCTCCGAAGAGGACGCAGGTCCGCCGATCCGACCAGTCGGTGACGCGGGAGAGGGCCTCGGTCCCGATGAGGAGGACCCGGTGATAGAGGCCGGCGCGGATCAGCCCGTCGGCGACGACGAGTCCGTAGACGAACCCGGTGCACCCGGCGGTGAGGTCGAAGAACGGGGCCCGGCGCATGCCGAGGGACTCGGCGATAAACGGCGCAGATCCCGGGCAGATCATGTCGGGGAAGTTCGTGGCGACCAAGAGGAGGTCGATGTCCCTCGGGGCGACGCCCGCGGCCTCGAGCGCGTTGCGGGCGGCGGCGACTCCCATGTCGGATGGGGGCGTTCCTTCGTCGAGGAGATGGCGGGTCCGGATCCCGGTCCGCTGCACGATCCAGCTCTCGGATGTCTCGACGATCCGCTCGAGTTCAGCGTTTGTGACGCGCCGCTCCGGGAGGTGGCTCCCCGTCCCCGTGATCCTAGATCCCATCGTGCCTCCATCCGGCAATCCCCTGGGAGAGGCGCGTGGTCAGCCCGGCCCTCGCCTGGCGGCAGGCGACCTCGATCGCGCTCTCGATCGTCTCGGCGTCGGAACGACCGTGGGCGATGATCACCACACCGTCGACGCCGAGGAGTGGTGCGCCGCCGCGGCGTTGGTAGGCGAGCGTCTCCCGCAGGCGGCGAAATGCGCCTCGCAACAGGAACGCACCGAGTTGCGTCCAAATGCGCGCTCGGATCGACGATCTGAGGAGGCCGGTGACCGCCGCGACGCCCCCCTCGGTCGACTTCAGGAACACGTTTCCAACGAAGCCGTCGCAGACAGCCACATCGACCGGGCGCTCCGTCATCAGCTGATGCGCCTCAACGTTTCCGACGAACGGAAGCGGGCTGTGCTCCAGCAGGTTGTACGTGTCAGCGATCAAGCGGTTCCCCTTTCCCCGCTCGGTCCCGATGTTCAGCAGTCCGATCGTCGGGCGTGGAATCCCGGCGACATCGCGGGCGTACGTCGCCCCCATCAGCGCAAAGTACTGAAGGTGATCGGGCGTGCAATCGCTCGTCGCGCCGACGTCGAGAACGAAGATCTCCGGCCCGCCGAGTGTCGGAAGGGCAACGAGAAGCGCCGGGCGGGGAATGCCGGTAATCCGGCCGAGGTGAAGAATCGACGCCGCGACGATCGCGCCGGTGTTCCCGGGGGAAACGAACGCATCGACCCGGCGCTCGCGGAGCTGGATCAACCCGCGGACGAGCGACGAATCCGGCTTCTCGCGAGCTGCGCGGACCGGCGGATCATCCATTGTCACGATCTCGGTCGTCGGAAGAACCTCGAATCTGCCCGGTGGGCTCGAAGCGGCCGTTGCGAGGCGGGGCTTGATGATCGAAGGGTCGCCGGCGAAGACGACATCCACTCCGCATCGGTGAGCGGCGGCCATCCCGCCACGAACGAGCTCATCGGGGGAGAGATCGCCTCCCATGACGTCCAGAAGGATGCGCATTGTTCATTGCTCCGCCTGTGGCGAAAGAGTGAATGCCGAGGGCGGGACTTGAACCCGCACGGACGTATTAAGTCCACATGGCCCTCAACCATGCGCGTCTGCCAATTCCGCCACCTCGGCAACGCCTGCAATGGTAGCTAGCGTGGGAAACCCTGTCAAACCGCGGCCGCCGGGAGGTTGAACGGGAAAGCTGCGGCGGAATTTGCCTTCGGGCGTGGTTCGATCTATGATGGAATCGGGTGTATCCACAAACCACGAGGCCAGTCCCGAACGAGTGGAGGTGACGGGATGGAAGGCAGGGTGCGCGCCGGACGGTGGATCGCGGGGGGGTTGTTCGTCGTATTGGTCGCAGCTGTTGTATCGGGGGCCTTCGCGCAGGCGGTTACGTACGCTGGCGTGACGTTCCCCAACGGTGATCTCGCATTTGCCGACCGGGTTGTCGCGTACGTCGCCGCGAGTTGCGTGCGGGAAGCGTTTGCTGACCCGGCGGCGGCCCTCGGGCCGCCGGACGCCGGACCGGGGTGTGTTGGCTGCGTCGGTTGCCACACGAACGCTGTGTCGCTCGGGTTCCGGCTGAGCGAGATCGATGATCGCGGGTACCTGATCCTCGAGTACACCGATAACGTGCTCGTCGACACGGCGGGGGACGATCTGTTCGTCTACATCACCAACGACCGCCCGGCGCGCGTGGAGATCAGCGCCGACGGTTTGCGGTGGATCTTCCTTGGCGAGACTGTCGGCTACCCGGGGCGGATCGACATCGGCCCGTACGTCTCAGTAGGGGAGGAGTTCCGATTCGTCCGGCTGAGCGATGTTCCGGCGGACGAGGACCGCTCGAACTGCCCGGGGCCGAGCATCGACGCCGTCGGCGCCATGGGCCCCGCCCGGCAGATTGTCGTTGGGGAAGCGTTCGGCAGCCTGGAGCTCCAGCCGATAGGCGATCTGGCGATCGCGTTTGCTGAGCCGGCGAACAGTGTGCTGATCATCCTCGACTCGTCCTCCAGCATGGCCGATGCGATCGACGACGCGACGAAGATCGAAGTGGCGAAGAACGTGCTCGTCGACCTGATCGACAACCTTCCAGGCAACATGCTCGTCGGGATGCGAGTCTTCGGCGGCTGCGGGATCAGTCGGCCGATCTCGCCGGTCTCGCCACTCGACCGGGAGGCGCTGAAAGCGGACGTGCGCCGGATTCAACCGGGCGGTGCCACCCCGATTGCGTATACACTCGAGCAGGCGAAGGCCGATTTCGCGGAGATCCCCGACGCCAAGATGATCCTCCTGGTCAGCGACGGGATGGAGACCTGCGGCGGCGACCCGGTGGCGGCCGCGAGGGAGCTGGTCCGGGCTGGGTACGATCTTCGAATCCACGTTGTCGGATTCGATATCGAGGGGAACGTGCAGGCGCGCGATCAGATGATCGCCATCGCGGAAGCGACCGGCGGCGTCTACTATGATGCCCGCAGCAGCGAGGAACTCCGACGTGCACTGACGTTGACCGCTCCATTCACGTACACGGTCTACGACGAAGCCGGGACCGCCATGTTTGCCGGGCGACTTGGAGAGGCGGGGCCGCAGCTGACGGCGGGCATCTACCGCGTCGTGATCGACACGACGCCACCGCTTGTCGTAACCGGCGTCGTCGTGGAAGACCGGGAGACAACGCGGATCCTCATCGAACGGGTCGATGGGAGCTTTAAGGCACAGGTGGGCCCCTAGCGTCGTCAGAGAAGGGCGCCGCCGTGCACATCGAGGACGGCACCGGTAATGTACGCGGCCCGATCCGAGGAGAGATAGCAGACGGCGTCGGCGATCTCCTCCGGTCGGGCCCATCGCTTCAGCGGGACGCTCTCAGGACCGGCGGCCGGCGGGTGTTCGGCGCCGTCGACGAATCCTGGACAGACGGCATTGACGCGAATTCCGTACGGCCCTTCGGTCCTTGCAAGCGTCCGAGTCAGTTGGACGATCCCCGCCTTGGCGATCGCGTACGGGAGCGTGTTGGGGACGGCGCGCCCGCGACCGGCATGCATCGTCGCAATGTTGACGATCGTGCCGCAACGTCGGCGCCGCATCCCGGGAACGACCGCCCGACAACAGATGACCGTGGTCATCAGATTGCTCTCGAGGATCCGACGCCACTCGTCGAGCGACGTCTCCAAGAACGGCCGGAAGAGGAAATCGCCGACGTTGTTGACGAGCAAGTCGACGCCACCGCGCCGCTCCGTCTCCTCGACTGCCCAAGCGACGTCGTCCTCGTCGGTGACGTTCGCCCGGAGCGCGAATGCCGCCGCACCGAGGTCGCGAAGCTGCCGCAGCGCGCGATCCGCCTCCGCATCGTTCGCTCGGTAGACGAGGGTTACGTCAAACTCGGAGATGGCGAGCCGCTCGGCGATCGCTCGGCCGATGCCGCGGGTTCCTCCGGTGATCAACGCGTGCCGATGCCCGGACATGGATCAAACGCCCTGGCGGGCGACGTTGTGGATGACGGATCGGAGGTCGTCCTGGACCCGGTGGAGGCTCCCCTGGAGATCCGACGCGTCGATCGACGCCAGCCGGAGGAGCGGATCCTCCTCGACGTGCTTCAGATAGACGTCGATCTCTTGGATGACGGCCGTAAGACGCTCCAGTCCGGGTTTCGACTCCGCCGCTTCGAACGAGTCGATACTACGCCTCAGTTGCTCGATTGCGTGACCGATCAGGCTCAGTAGGTCGACCGTGCTCGCTCTGTCACTCACTCCATTGCCCCCATACTTCTCATTATGCCTCATCGGCGCCCGTCCTAGTTCGCGTCCTCAGCGGCGGGCCGGTCGCCGAGCGTCGCGCGCATCTCCCGAAGTGTCCGGTCTTTCAGACGTGAAACCTGTCGCTGCGAGATACCGAGCTCCTCCCCGACCTCCGACTGGCTCTTACCTTGGTAGAAGAGCCCTTCGACGACGCGCCGCTGGATCTCCGCCAGTTGCTCGATAGCGACGACGATCCGCATTCGGATATCGAACGGTAGGTCGTCCGATGGCGCAAACAGCGTCTCGAGTGCGAGCGGCGCCGGGTTCGGGTCGGCGGTTCGCCGCTCCTGGTCGATTGATACGTACATCATTGACTCCCGCCCACGCAGTAGCGCCGTAAGTTGGTCAGTCGTCACGTCGAGTCGCTCAGCGAGCTCGAGGAGGGTCGGGGGACGCCCGGATTCCTGGAAGAACGCCTCCTCGGCCTGCTTCAGCCTCCGGTTCATCGCCTGAACCCACTGGGGGATCCGGATCGTGGAGTGCTTGTCCCGGATGTAATGGCGGACTTCCCCTTGGATCAAGTGGGTCGCGTACGTCGAGAAGAGGGTGTTTCGAGCGAGGTCGAAGTTGGCGACGGCGTTGAGGAGGCCGATGTAGCCGGCCTGAACGAGGTCATCGAGCAGTTCTCCGGAGCCGAGATACTTCGCGGCGATCGACTTGACGAGCCCGACGTTGCGCCGGATCAGCGCATTCTGGATCTCGGAGACGCCGCGTGAGTCGCCCATCCCCTTTGCCCGGCGAAGGTGCGCGATCAGCTCTTCGTTCGCCCGCTCGGCGCCTCGCCCGCTCCGATCAGCCATCGCCCGGACCTTCCTCGCAGAACACAATCCTCCCGTGAGGAGTATACCGTGGACGGTGCCTCACGGGCGCTGCCACAGCCACAGCCCGGCGAACAAGGCGGCGAAGACGCCGAGGACGAGGACGTCGCGCCAGGGGAACGGCGGAGCGGCGACCAGGGCGAGCGGGGATGGGCACGGCTGCAGGGAGCATCGGCCGATCGCATCGCGGAGCTGGAACTCCTGCGCGCGGCCGACCCCGACGATCGCCATCTCCCCGACGAACACGACCGGCACCGCTTCGATGCGGATCTCGTAGATGCGCTCGAACCGCTCGAGCAGATCGAGTGCTCCGGGCTCGCTGATCTCGATCCGCCGGATCGCGTCGGCGGGGAGCCGGTACGCGAGGTCGTCGATCAAACCTTCGACGATCTCGCAGTTCGGGCAATCGCGCTCGTAGAAGACGACGATCACCGGATCGTCCGCTGCGACGCCCACGGCGCACGTCAGCGCGAGCACCGCGATCGCGGCGAGTAGCCTCTTCATCGAATGACCTCCCTTCCCGGGTAGGGCACCTACGGATTCGAGGGGTCGGCTAGGGTGAGCTTTTCGCCGAACCGGTGCGTCCACTCGGCGAACCCCCCGAGGAGGCTTCGCGCCTCATTGAAGCCCCGCTCGATCAGCGCCTGAGCGGCAAGGTCGCTCCGATCCCCGCGATCATCGTAGAGGATCAACAGGACGCCCCTTGGCAGCCGCTCGGTCCACTGATCGAGCTCTTCGTACGGGATGTTGATCGCGCCCATCAAGTGCCTCGCCGCGTATCGATCCGGATTGCGAAGGTCGATCAGCAGGTAGAACAAGTAGTTCATGTCGCCGACCGAGACGTGATACGGCTGTGAGGGGGTGACCGTCGCCGTGATTCGGAGGGTGAGCCGCGGGGTGACGGGATCATTGGAGTCCACGTGGATGACCCAGGCGGAGGCTCCCCTGTATCCGGTTGTGTCGATGAGGACCTGGAGGTCGATCGATTGACCGGGCGCGAGCCGATCCGTCGCGAGCTCGGTCGCCGTGCACCCGCACGTCGCGGTGACTCTCCCGATGCGAAGCTCCGCGTCACCGGTGTTTCGCAGGACGAAGCTATGCACGATAGCGAACCCCTCAAATACGGTGCCGTGGCTGTACTCGGGGGCATCGACTGCGATCGCTGGAGCGGCCGCGGCGGTCGCGGCGATCATCAGGACCATCATCATCGCCGAAATAACCAAGCATCTCGTCATTGCGTCTCCTCCTCGTGTTGGCAGCCGCCGGAGCCGTGCTCACGTACAGCGCTCACCGATATGGTATGCACTCAGCTGTATATACTCCAACCTCGGCCGTCGGTTCGCCGCGGCGGCGGAACCCGTCAGACGCCGGCCGTCGAACCGAGGCAAGCGCCTCGATTGCGGGGCGGATCGCTCGAACGTACCATCGGGCGCGAAGGAGGGGGGACGATGCATGACATTCGGGTTTCGGGCGAGGACATCCTGGCGCGGCAGCTCGCGCTCGCGGAACAGAACTACCGAAGGCTGCGCGCGAAGGGGATTCGGGCGGTGAGCGTCATGGGAGCGATTGGGAGCGGGAAGACATCGCTGATCGAGCGACTGATCGATCGCGCCGCAACGTCGGGCCGACGCGTCGGGACCATTGCTGGTGACTCTGCCGGGGACGATGATCATCGCCGGTTCACGGATCGCGGCGCGTCGTCGGTCAACCTGAACACGCAGGACGACTGCCACCTCGACGCGCACGCCGTCGAGCACGCGCTCGAACGGCTGCCGCTGGACGAGCTCGATCTCCTGTTCATCGAGAATGTGGGGAACTTGATCTGCCCCGCCGACTTCCCTCTCGGGACGGACGTCGAAGTCGTCGTCATCTCGGTGACCGAGGGGAACGACATGGTTCGCAAACACCCGAAGATCTTCGCCCAGACCGACGTCGTGGTGATCAACAAGATCGACCTTGCCGAGGCGGTCGGCGTTGACCCCGCGCGGATTGTGGCCGACTACAGCGTGCTGAACCCACACGGAGATGCGTTTCTGACCGACGCGCGGCACGACCGCGGGATCGACGAGGTCGCGCGCGCGTTGGGAATCGAATGCACGAGTACTCAGTGGTAGCCGAGTTGATTTCGGCATTGGTCCCGAAGCTCGACGCGCACACGGGGACGGTTCGGGCGGTCTTTCTGAGGAAGGGAGAACTCCGGATCCTTTCGGATCGGGCGCTGTGCAGCGCGTTTGAGGTGCTCCGGGAGGGAACGCGACTCGCCGGCGCGACGCTCGAGATCGAGTCCGTCCCCGCCACCGTTCGGTGCACGGCTTGCGGATACGGAGGGGCGGCGGAGTCCTACGTGGACGAGGCATTTCACATCGCGGTGCCGATCCTGGCCTGCCCGCGGTGCGGGGAAGAGGTTGCAGTGGTGACCGGTCGGGAGCTCGTCGTCGAACGGGTGTCGATCGAGGAGACGGGGAACGAGGAGCGGCCACGATGTCGATCGAGCGGCGGAGACTGATCGTCCGCGGCGTCGTCCAGGGAGTGGGGTTCCGCCCGTTCGTCTATCGGACGGCCGTCGATCTCGGGCTCGGGGGCTCGGTTCGCAATCGCGGTGACGCCGGCGTTGAGATCCAGATCGAAGGGGACGCGAGGGCGGTGAAGCGGTTCATTGAGAGCCTCCGGTCTGACCCGCCACCCTTGGCCGACGTCGCGTCGATTGATGCCGAGGAGCAACCGCCGGCGGGAGAGCGATCGTTTGCCATCCTCCCGTCGACACAGACCGGCGGGGAGTCGAGCGCGCTGCCCACCGATGTCGCGATCTGCGAGGCGTGTCTCGGAGACGTCCTGGGACGGTCGCGGTACGCCGGGTACTGGGCGACGAGCTGCACGGACTGCGGCCCCCGGTTCACGGTGATCGAGGGGGTCCCCTACGATCGGCCGCGAACGTCAATGCGAGACTTCCCGATGTGCGATGCCTGCGCCGCCGAGTACACGAACCCACTCGACCGACGATACCACGCGCAAACGATCGCGTGCGGCAACTGCGGCCCCGAGCTGTTGTTCGACGGATCGAGCGACGCCCCGATCGAACGTGCTGTCGACATGTTGCGCGCGGGCGCAATCGTGGCGGTGAAGGGAATCGGGGGAGCGCACCTCGCATGCGATGCTCTCAACGAGGAGACGGTGTGGCGCCTCCGGTCCCGGCTGGGGCGGCGGGGGCAGCCGTTTGCCGTCATGGCTTCGGACGGCTGGATCGACCGTATCGCAGACGTCAACACCGAGGAGCGGCAGGCGCTCCGTCGCCGCGAACGTCCGATCGTGGTTGTCCCCCGCCGGGCGGAGCGACTTCCCGCTGCGGTCGCGCCGGCCCTGCACACCGTCGGCGTGATGCTCCCGTACACCGGGCTCCATCACCTGTTGCTCGCTCGGTTCGACGGGCCCCTGGTGATGACGAGTGCGAACCGGCCCGGACGCCCGATGCTGGTCGAGAACGATGGAATCATCGATCGGCTGGCAGGGATCTGTGACCACACCCTGCTTCATGATCGGCGGATCGTCGCTCGATGCGACGACTCCGTGGTCCGCCGAAGCGGGGGGAGAACGGTCTTCTTGAGGCGATCGCGCGGATTCGTGCCGCGCCCGCTGACGATCGATCTCGGGAGAGTGCCGGTGGCTGCGCTCGGCCCAGAGACCGACGTGACATTCGCCCTCTACGCGGAGGGGGCGGTCACGCTCTCGCAGCACATCGGGTCGGTCGACAACATCGAGACGTTCGAGTTCCTGCGATCGGCCATCGACCACCTGCGCCGGATCCGGGGGATGCCGGATCCGGTACGGATCGCCTCCGACCTGCATCCGCAGTTCCTCACGACCGGCCTAGCGGCGTCGTGGGCGGACGCGTGCGGTGCGGAGCACATTCGGGTGCAGCATCACGCGGCCCACCTGCTCGCGGTACTGGCCGAACACGACATCGAGGCGGCGGTCGGGATCGTCCTCGACGGGTTCGGATACGGGCCGGACGGGGCGGCGTGGGGCGGGGAGGTGCTCGTCGCGGATCGAGCGCGGGTCGAACGGGCCGGCTCCTTGCGCCCCGTTCGCCTTCCCGGGGGCGACCGGGCGGCGCGGCATCCCCTACGGGCGGCCGCCGCACTACTGCACGCGGCCGGGGAGTCCTCCGCGGAGATCCGGGAGCGACTCGTTCTCCGCGGCATGAATTCCGATGAGGCAGCAGCTGTTCTCATTCAGATCGAGCGGGGCGTGAACGCTCCGTGGACGACGAGTGCAGGGCGCTTTCTCGATGCCGTGGCAGCGTGGCTTAGGATCTGTACCGAGCGGACGTACGAAGGCGAACCGGCGATGCGGCTCGAGGCAGCGGCGGGGCGATCCGAGCCGATTGAGCTTGAGTTCGGATGGCACGACGGGCGCCGAGTCCTCGAGACTCCGGCGTTATTCCGCCGCTTGTTCGATCGAAAGCAGTCGACCGAGGGGATCGCCGCGTCGGCGCAGCGCGCCCTGGCGGAGGGAACAGCCCGCATTGCGGTTGAAGTGGCCGCGGAGCACGGAATCAGGGTGGTGGCGCTCACCGGCGGCGTTGCCGTCAACGACGCGATCGCCTTGACGGTCCGCCGGGTCGTCGAGAGCGACGGACGCCGGTACGTGACGAACGAGCAGGTCCCGTGCGGAGACGGAGGAATCTCCCTCGGGCAGGCTGCCGCGGCGGGATGGCGGGTCCAAGGGCTAGTAGCAGACGGGCCCGATGCAACACCCGGCGAGGGTGAAGAGCAAGGCACCGAGTAGCGCGAGAACTGCAACTTTGAACATGACGGAGGATTCTACCGCGTGGAGGCGGGGGGTGCAGCGGACCGTTGTCCGTCCTCGAAAGGACCAGGCGGTCGCTTACGGTCGCCTGTCAGGTAGGAAGAACGTTTCCTTTGTCAAGGAGGTCTCTGTATCCTGTTCGGAGCACGTACGCCGGAGAGCGGAGATCGTCTTGCGCTCGCAGGGCGAGTGACGGACGCGGTCGAACTGATCCGGAAAAGGAAGGGGTCTGATGAATCGATGGGTCTGGCGTGGGCTTCTGTGCGGTCTGGCGGTGTTCGTCGTGGCGATTGGGGCGGCGCCGCGGGAGGTGGGACCGGAGGAGGTCGTCGATGTTGAATTGCCGGTCCGCGCGGTCGGTGACGAGGGGGCACTCCCGCTGCTCGCGCGGGGGACGATCGTCGTTATCCCCGGTTGCGAGTACTGCTACCTCCATCGAACTCAGTACCGAATCGCTGTGCCGGTCGGGGCGGTTCGGATGGTCGTCGAACTGCGAAACCTCTCCGATGCGGCGGGAGACATCGACCTGATCGTTCGAGAGGGAGTGCCGGTTACCGAGGACGAGGACACGTACTACTACACGTTCCGGACGTACGGAGATGCTGGCGAAGAACGGCTCGAACTTCCGGAGGTGGGGATCGAGGAGGTCCCCGTCGGCGACTACTACATGGGGATCGTCAGCTACGTCGACGACGGGACGGCGTTCGAGTTGCGCGGCGCAGCCTACGTCACCGAGATCCAGCCGCCCGCGGTCGATCTCGAGGCGAACGCGGTCGTTACAGGGACGCTCCCCCCCGGTGCGCACTCAGCGGGCGACGGGATGCAGTACCGGATCGCTGTGCCGGAGGGGGCGTCTGTGCTCGCTGTACGCGCGTCGACGAGCGACGGGAACGTCGACTTGTACATCGGGGAACGGCCGATCGACCTGTCCGTCCCGGGCCGGCCGCTCGGGCAGATCGGTCTGCGGTCGGCTGGACCTGACGAGCTCATCCTGCTGTCACTGCCGATCCCCGGGGATTATTGGATTGTCGTTGCGAATCCTACGACGTCCTTGATCCGATACGAACTGACCGCGACACCGCTTCCGGATCTCGTGGCTGCAGCGCCCGGGGAGACGCTCGAAGGGACCGTCGGCTGGGAAGGCGGTCTGATCCCGGAGCTGCGCCCGCGACTGGCAACCGAGCGGGGGCTCCTCGGATCGACCCAATACAGAATCCCGATTCCGATTGACGCGACCTCCATCGAACTGCGGCTCCGGGGGATGGAATCGCGCGAGCTCGGACTTCACTTGCGATACGATCTCCCGGTCTCGATCGAGCGCGGGAGGGTCATCGCCGATCTGTCGTCGATCGACGGGGCAGAGAAGTCCGTGGGGCTGCGGGGCGCGTTTCTCCGTCCGGGTTCGGTCCTCTACGTGGCGATCGAGCGATTCGGAGAGGGAGAAAAGGCGTATGCGCTCGACGTGTACGCGCTGACGGACTGAGCGGCGCGACTACGGAGCAGAGAGCGGCCGGAGCAGCCAAGCGGCGATCTGCTCGTCCCAAACGGCTTGGGCCACAGCGTCCGTGCCGTGGCGCGTTTCTGCGTCGTAGCGCGATTGGAGTTCCTCGAGACGGGCGAGGACCGCAGCGGCGGTTCGATGGAGATGCTCGTCGAGAGCATGTCTTGCTGCGTTGGACGTGCGGCCGTGCGACGTGAGCAACGGCAGCAGGAGGTCGAGCTTCCGTCGATATACCTCGTTGAGGTCGAAGTGCCCCTGCTCGTGCCGCAGCACCTCCGGGCATGCCTTGCCCGGGACGACCCACGACAGGGCAGGGGAGATGGTGTTGGTGACGTCGACAGCGTCGACGTGTCCGGCCCAAGTCGATCCCGACGGCGACAGGACGTACGTGGCGCGCCAGCGGATCGTCTACGACAAGCTGCTGCGCGATGGCGCGCCGGAAACGACGTAAGTGACGCGGCGTCATTGGTACGCCGCTGCCTGATAGTAGCATGACTGAACGCGGCCAAACGGAGCCGGGCCCCGTGGCCCGGCAGACAAGGAGGGTAATGATGCAGGCTGGATTGGATCACTCCCAGGAACGAACGATCCGGGCCGGAGGGCTTGGGGCGCATCCGAGTCAAGGCGCGCCCGCCCTGGCGGCGAGGAGTCATCTCACGCATCCTTTACCCACCTTGAGCCGAGGAAATCAACCGTGTCTCTCGACGACACTCAGTATGACCGCTATGAGGCGTACGCTGATGAGTACGATTCGTTAAACCGCAAGGAGCACGCCCGGCGCACGCGCCGCGCGCGCAAGCCGCGCCAGCAAATCCTGCGCCGGGAGGTGACGCGTCACCTGGCCGCGCACCAATCCGCCGGTGAGGCGGTGTCCGACGTGGCCGAGGCCGACGCCCTGGAACAGGGCTTCGCGACCAGCTACCACCCCGGCCGTTTCGAGCAGGGCTGGCTGCTGCAATCGCTGCAATCCTTCTACCTGGAAGGGACGATCACGGACGTGCTGGCCCTGGTGCGCGGCGGCAAGGAG
>ENA-OSEO01004481-OSEO01004481.1-sediment-metagenome-genome-assembly--contig:-NODE-4481-length-14598-cov-4.274981_pt1 | contig 14598 bp, 14 predicted proteins | sample MGYA00237883_ERZ534232 | MGnify/ENA metagenome assembly ERZ534232 | reverse complement strand
AAGTCCCGCCGACCGATGACGAACACTTCCGAAAGGCGATCCTGTACGCGTTCGACTACGAGGGGATCGTCGGGCCATGGGCGGCGTTCGGAAACGGCGAGACGGGGATCTTCCTCCCGAACATGCCCGGCTACGTACCGATCGAGCCGCAGCCCCGGGCGCAGAACCTGGAGCGGGCCCGCCAGGAGCTCGCGCTCTCGAAGTACGCCAAGAACCTCTCGGAGATCACGGTCGCCTTCCACTTCTGCGGCGGCCTCGATTTCGAGGAGGAGATCGGCCTACAGCTCCAGGCGGACATGGCGCAACTCGGCGTCAACGTCGAAGTCGCTGGCCCTCCGTGGCCGCAATACTCGGCATCGTGCTCCTCGCCGGAGACGACGCCGAACATGACGATCTTCCTGTTTGGGCCGCAGGCGGCTCCGACACATGACTACTACACCTACTCGATGTTCCATCCTCGCGGCCTCGGATGGATCTTCCAGGCGCACTGGTTCTTCGAGGATTCAGAGATCATCGACCTCCTCGAAGCGACCCGAGCGGAGGCGGATCCGGCAGCGCGGCTCGCGCTGTATGAGCAAGTGCAGCCGATGATCGCCGAGCACGCGCTGGCCTTCTACCCGTATCAGAAACCGACGCTGTTCGCCCATCAGGCGTACATCGTCGGCCCGAAGGAGAAAATCGTCTTCATCGGGCCGAGCGAGAACATGCACCTGTGGCGGATCAACCTCACCCTCAAGGAGCAACTCCGAGGGGGCTAGAGACCGACGGGGGGCGGCCTTCTGGGGCCGTCCCCCGCATCTGAGAAGCGGGGTGGAGCGGGACATGCTCATATTCGTCGGCAAGCGGCTGTTCCAGTCTCTGTTCGTGCTGTTCGGCCTGTCGCTCTTGATCTTCTTCATCGCCCGCGTGATGCCGGGCGATCCGGCGCGCGCCGCGCTGGGTTTCCTTGCGACCGAGCAGCAAGTCGAACAGCTTCGGGAGGAGATGCATCTCAACGATCCGTTCCCGGTCCAGTACTACTACTGGTTGCGGAACCTGCTGCACGGAGATCTCGGGAGATCTTCGTATACCCGGCGTCCGGTGACCGCGGACCTCAAGCAGTACATCCCCGCGACATTCGAGCTGATCCTATTCGCCACCCTGATCTCCGCCGTCGTCGGGCAGGTCACCGGGGTCCTCGCCGGCTACTTCCGGAATTCCTGGTTCGACGGGATCTCGCGCCTCGTCTCGTATCTCGGGATTGCGACCCCGTCCTTCGTGGTGGCGATCTTCCTCCTGTTCATCTTCAGCCAGGTGCTCAAGTTGGCGCCCGGCGTGGGGAGGCTCCCGGTCATGATCACCCCGCCGAACACCGTCACGGGGTTCATCACGATCGACAGCCTCCTCGCCGGAAGGCCGGACCTGGCGCTCACGGCGCTCAAGCACATGGTTCTCCCCGCGATCAGCCTGTCGGTGATCCACATTGCCCAGGAAGGGCGGATCACGCGGACGTCGATCGTGGAGAACATGCAGAAGGACTACATCACCATCCACCGAGTCCACGGAATCCGCACATCCCGGCTCGTGTTCAAGTACCTTCTCAAGCCGTCGATCATCCCCACCGTGACCGTCATGGGACTCGATTTCGCGTTCCTCATGTCCAACGCGTTTCTTGTCGAGATGGTCTACATGTGGCCCGGGTTTTCGCGCTACGCGGTGACGGCGATGCTCAACAAGGATCTGAACGCGATCGTCGCCGTCGTGCTGGTGATCGGACTCACGTTCGCGCTGGTCAATCTGCTGGTCGACATCATCATCATGGGGCTGGACCCGACGGCGAGACTCCGCCGAGGAGGTGGCTAGATGGCCTGGGAAGAGCGACGGGAGGACCTGAAAGCGACGCTCGCACAGCGGCGGCGGGGATGGTCGAGAGGCTGGTACAAGTTCTCGCGGAATCCGCTGTCGGTGATCGGACTGGTCGTGCTCATCTTGATCGTCTTCGCGGCGATCTTCGCACCGTACATCACTCCCTATCCCGAGCACGCCAAGCCGTACACCAACTTCCGGAACGCGAGCCGCCCGCCGAGCGCCGCGCACTGGTTCGGCACCGACCGCGTCGGACGAGACATCTTCAGTCGCGTCATCTTCGGGTACCGGTTCTCGCTCACGATCGGCGCCGTCGTCCTCAGCCTCGGCGTCGCCCCCGGCGTCATCCTCGGGCTCCTCGCGGGGTATCACCAGGGGACCTGGATCGAGACTGTCGTCATGCGGATCACCGACGTCTTCCTCGCGGTCCCGCCGCTCGTCCTCGCCCTGGCGATCACGGCGATGCTGACGCCGAACCTGATCAACCAGATGATGGCGATCGCACTCGTCTGGTGGCCGTGGTACGCGCGGCTCGTCTTCGCCCTCGCCTCTTCCCTCCGGAGCGAGTACTTCGTGCGCGAGGCCGAGCTCACCGGCGCCAGCAAGCTGCACATCATGTTCCGAGAGATTCTCCCCAACTGCTTCGCGCCGGTGATGACGAAGATGACGCTCGACATGGGGATCGTCATCCTCCTCGGAGCAACGCTCAGCTTCATCGGGCTCGGGGTCCAGCCGCCGAAGCCCGGCCTCGGGACGATGGTCGCCGAGGGGGCGAAGCGCTTGCCCGGAGAGTGGTGGGGCACGATCTTCCCGGCGCTCGCCATCGTCGCCGTGATCCTCGCCTTCAACCTGGTCGGAGATGGGTTGCGAGACGTCTTCTCCGTCGAGGAGGTCTAGGCGATGGATCCGCTGCTCGCGATCAACGATCTGTACGTCGGCTTCCGGGTCTTCGAGGGGCATCTTCGCGTCCTGAACGGAGTCTGGCTCGATGTGAGGGAAGGGGAGCGCGTCGGGCTCGTCGGCGAGACCGGATGCGGGAAGACGACGACCGTCAAGTCGATCCTTCGAGTCTTGCCGACGCCTCCGGCGCGGATCACCGGAGGGCGGATTCTCTACCACGGAAAGGACATCCTGAAGATGACGCGACGACAGACGGCGATGCTGCGCCGGCACGAGCTGACCGCGATCTTCCAGGATCCACTTCAATCGCTGAATCCGGTCTTCACCATCGGCACGCAACTGCGAGACATCGTCAAGGACTCCGCGATCGGGAGGGGACACCGTCTCTCCCGCCGCCAGATCGAATCGCGGTGTCTGGAGGCGCTGCGCGTGACGGGCATGCCGGATCCCGAGCGCATCATGACCAACTACCCGGCGCAGCTCTCCGGGGGAATGCGGCAGAGGGTCTGCATCGCCGAGGCTCTCTCGACCAACGCACGCCTGATGCTCGCCGATGAACCGACGACCAATCTCGACGTGACGATCCAGGACCAGATCCTCCGGAAACTCGATGAGCTGGTGGAGCAGCAGGGGGTCTCGGTGGTGATGATCACGCACTCGATGGGCGTCGTCCGCGATCTGACCCAGCGGGTGAACATCATGTACGCGGGGACGATCGTCGAGAGTGGGCCGACCCGAGTCCTCCTCGAGTCGCCCATGCATCCGTACACACAGGGGTTGATGGCGAGCGTGCCGAAGCTGACGGGAGAGGGGATCAGCGAGGGGATTCCGGGCCGGATCCCCAACTACCTCGATCCTCCATCCGGGTGCCGGTTCCACCCGCGGTGCGAGCATCGCATGGAGATCTGCGAGACGTCGGCGCCGCCGTTCTACGAACCCGACGAAGGACATCGTGTGGCCTGCTACCTGTACAGGGGGACGCCATGACCCAGCCGCCCATCCTCGCTGTCGAGCGACTTGTCAAACACTTCCCGACGAAGTCGGGTCTCGTGCGCGCCGTCGATGACATCACGTTCGACGTCTCCACCGGCGACACGCTCGGCCTCGTGGGGGAGTCCGGGTCCGGGAAGACGACGACCGCGCAATGCGTTCTCGGGATCTACCCGCCAACGTCGGGGCAGATCCTCTTCGAGGGTCGCCCGATCGGTGTCGCCTTCAACCGGCGGGAGAAGGAGCTGAAGCGGAAGATCCGCATCGTCTTTCAGGATCCGGGCTCGTCCCTGAACCCGAAGCGGACGATCAAGCAGATCCTCTCTGTCCCGCTCCAGGTCCACGGGATCGGCCTCGCGCGGGAGCGCCTGGCGCTGATGAGCCGTCTCCTCGAGATGGTCGAACTCCCCCCGACCGAATACCTCTACAAGTACCCCCAGGCGATCGGCGGGGGAGAGAAGCAGATGGTCGCCATCGCCCGCGCGTTGGCAACGAACCCACGATTCATCGTGCTAGACGAGCCGACCTCCGCGCTCGACGTCTCCGTCCAAGGGAAGATCATCAACCTGTTGCTGCGGCTGGGCAACGAGCTCGAGTTGACGTACCTGTTCATCACCCACGACTTGAGCCTGATGCGCAACGTGGCGACGAGAGTGGCGATCATGTACCTGGGGAAGCTCTGCGAGATCGCTCGCACGCAGGAGTTCTTCCGAACGCCTCTCCATCCGTACACGAAGATGCTCCTCTCGTCGATCCCCGTCGTCACCGATGAGGAGGAATCCCTCAAGCCGGCGAAGATCGTCTCCAAGGGCGAGATCCCCAGCCCGGTGAACGTGCCGTCCGGCTGCAGCTTTCACCTTCGCTGTCCCGAGCGGATGCCGATCTGCCTTGAGTCGGACCCCGAGATGCGGGTTCTCGACACCGGACACCTCATCCGGTGCCACCTGTACAGCCCGTGAGGCCGGCGCTGCGCTGCTCGTTCTCGACGCGGATCGTGAGGGTTCGCCGCTGAGTTTCCCTCGGCGCACGACCGACAATTGACATCCCCGCCCCCTTCCTATAGGCTGCTTTCACCTATGGACGCTTGCATCCAGCAAGCGGGAGGACCGTGAGGAGCTCCCGAGTACGTTCAGGAGCAGCGGAAACCACCAAGGAGGTACGCATCATGCGGAGAGTTGTCGTGTTGTTGCTGTTCGGATTGGCTGTGTCGGCCGCAGCCTGCTGGGCGGGACCCTCGCTCAACAACCTGAACATCGGTGCCACGCAGGAGCCGTCAAACCTGCTGCCGTGGGAAGGGGCTGCCGACACGAAAGAGAACATCATGGGGCTCTTCAACATCGGGCTGACGTACTTCGATTCGGAGGGCGTCCTTCAGCCGGGGCTCGCAACCGAGATCCCGACCGAGCAGAACGGACGCCTCCTCCTGTTCCGCGACGCGAGCGGACAGATCATCCGCCAGGAGGTCCTCTGGACGCTCCGGGCGAACGCGTATTGGAGCGACGGAACCCCGATCACCAGCGATGACGCCGTCTTCACATTCGAGGTCCAGAACACTCCCGAGCTGCCTGTCACCACGCGAGCGTTCTCCAACATGATCGAGGAGGTGCGGAAGGTCGACGACAAGACGTTTTGGATCGTCTACAGCGTCCCCAACCTCTTCTACGCGAACGTCGGCGGATCGATCGGGCTGGCTCGCCACTACGACATCGCCCCGAAGCACATCTGGGAACCGATCTACCGCCAGGTGATGCAGCAGGTCCGCGCGAACCCCGAGAAAGCCTCCGAGATCGTCGAGGCTCAGTTCCTCGGGTCGCCGCCCGCTACGGGGACCGGCACGGTCGTCGGGAGCGGCGCGTTCAAGTTCGAGGAGTGGCAGATCAACCAGTTCATCCGCGGATCCCGCCGAGTGGACTTCTTCTTGGACTCGCCCGGACCCGTTCAGAACTACATCCAAGAGGTTACCGTCCAGTTCATCGTCAACCAGGCGACCCTCCTTTCTGCGATCATCGCCGGTCAGATCGAGGCGTCCGACGATATCGGGCTGGCCGGACAGGACCCTGCAATCCTCCAGGCTCAGCTCGGCAATCAGGCGGCTGTAGAAGTGACGCCGTCAGGGTTCATTGAGAAACTGAACTTCAATCTCTTCCCGGAGTGCAACACCGCCGCCGACCTGCTGCTCGGCGACAAGCGGACCCGACAGGCGATCATCCAGGCGATCGACCGGGATGACCTCGCGCAGACGGTCTTCCCGGGAGCGACGGTCTCCAACTCGTTCCTCGTCGCCGGCGACGTCGGCTTCAACGAGGAGCTGAACCCCTGGCCGTATGACCCCGAGGCCGCCGAGGCACTCCTTACCGAGCTCGGCTGGTCGGACAGCGACGGTGATGGATGGCTCGACCGCGTCACCGAGGACGGCCGCAAGGTCACGTTCTCGCTGCACTGGGTCGCCACGACGGCCGGATTCCGTATTCGAACCGGCGAAATCCTCCAGGAGTTCCTGGCCGATGTCGGCATTAAGCTGGAGGTCGAGAACCTGCCCGGCAGCGTCGTCTTCAGCACTGAGTACCTGAATCACGGATCGGAGTGCACGTGGCGCGGGATCGTCGAATACGCCGAAGGCGGCGGGATCGCGCAGGCGCCGGCCGATCCGCTATCGAACGAGCTCTACGCGTTCGATCTGACCCAGCCGGTCGTGAGTGAGGTCGCGGACAACGTTCCACTGCCCGCAAACGGATTCGCCGGCACCAACATCATGGGCTGGATCAACGAGACGTTCGACCAGCTCCGCGCGGATGCGCTGAAGGAGTTCGATCTCGAGAAGCGCTCCGAGATCGTCAAGCAGATGCAGGTCGTCTACAACGAGGAGCTGCCGACGGTCCCCCTGTACGATCGGGTCGAGATCGTCACCAAGGCGACCGGCCTTGTGAACTACACGAAGGGCACGGCTGCCGCGCGCACTCAGTTCTGGAACCCGTGGGAGTGGGGTTGGGAGCAGAACGGCGCGATCGCCATCCGGTAGTCCGTCGGCACGGATCGATCCTAGAACCGCTGGGGTGGGGCACACGCCCCGCCCCAGCGCTCTCAACGACCGGAGAAGCTGGAGATGCTCACCTACGTCATCCGTCGTCTGTTCCAAGTGATCCCGACGCTGTTCGTCATCTCGCTGATCCTCTACGGCCTGCTGGCGCTGAAGCCCGGCGACCCGATCGACGAGATGCGCCGCGGGAACCCCGGGTTCACCCAGGAAGACTACGATCGACTGCGGGAGTTCTACGGGCTCGACAAGCCGTGGGTCGTGCGATACTGGCGGTGGCTCGGGCGCGCTGTTCAGGGGGACTTCGGGCCGTCGCGCCAGTTCGGCCGGCCGGCGGCGCAATACATCTTCCGCTATCGCTTCCCGAACACCGTACTCCTCTCGGGTGTTTCCCTCCTCGCCGCCGTCATCATCTCGATTCCCGCCGGGGTTCTCTCTGCCCTCTATCAGCATTCCCTGCTGGACTACACCGTCACGGTCTTCAACTTCGTTGGCGTCTCCATTCCGATTTTTTGGCTGGGGATCATGCTGATCTACGTCTTCGCGGTCCTCTTTCGCGGGTTTCTGCCCGCCGGAGGTCTCGCGACACCCGGGGTAACCGGGACGTGGCCCGTCTTCCTAGACCGCCTGCGTCATCTGATCCTACCGGTCGCGGCTCTTTCGTCCCTTCAACTGGCGCAGTGGACGCGGTTCATGCGCAGCTCGATGCTCGAGGTGATCCAGCTCGATTACATCGTCACCGCGAGGGCGAAGGGGGTCTCCGAACGACGCGTCATCTTCCGGCATGCTCTGCACAACGCCATTCTCCCGATGATCACGCTCGTCGGACTGAACGTGCCGCTTCTCTTCTCGGGCGCGATCCTCACTGAGACGGTCTTCAACTGGCCCGGCATGGGGCGGGCGATCTTCGATGCGATCCTCGTCAACGACTTCAACGTCGCGATGGTCTCGCTCGTCTTCATCTCGCTCCTCGTCCTGACGTTCAACCTGCTTGCGGACCTCGCCTACGCCGTCGCGGATCCGCGCATCCGGTACGACTGAGATGAGATTCAGGCGTCACACCCAGGCCGAGTCGGATCGGCGCGGGAGCGAATCGTATGTCCAGTTCGCGTGGCGGCGGTTCCGCCGTCACCGCCTCGCCATGTTTGGAGGAGCCGTCCTCTTGCTCCTGATCCTCGGCGCGATCCTCGCGCCGATCTTGACCCCGTACGACTACTCGCGGCAGAACCGCCGGGCGATGTTCAGCGCGCCGAGTCTCAGCGTCCCCGAGGACCCGCTGCTGATCGGGCGGTGCGTGCGCCCGAGCATCCTCGGCTGGAAATGCGGCGCTCATCCATTCGGGACGGACGACCTGGGCCGCGATATCCTCGCGCGCGTCCTGCAAGGCGGCCGTGTCTCGCTTACCGTCGGGTTCGTCGCCGCGCTGCTCTCGACGATGCTCGGCGCGTTAATCGGCGCGATGGCCGGATATTGGAGAGGATTCGTCGACTCGACGGTCAGCCGATTTGTCGACATCATGCTGTCCATCCCGCAGCTTCCGCTTCTCCTGATCTTGGTCGGGCTGCTGGCGAACCCGCAGGTCCAACTCGCTTCGTTTCTCAGCCGGACATTGGGGGATTCGAAGAGCATCGTGATCATCATTGTCGTCATCATCGCACTCTCGTGGATGCGGACGGCACGCCTCGTCCGTGGGCAGGTGCTCAGCCTTCGTGAGCGCGAGTTCACCGAAGCCGCGCGCGCACTGGGAGCCTCGAACGGCCGGATCATCCTTCGCCACCTCCTTCCAAACACAGTCTCCGTCATCATCGTCGAGGCCACGCTGATGACGGGCGAGGCGATCCTCATCGAATCCGGTCTCTCCTTCCTCGGGCTCGGCATCCAGCCGCCCGCGGTCTCGTGGGGGAACATGCTCTCCCGGGCGCAGGAGTTCCTCTACTACCCGAACGGCGTCTACATCGCTCTGTTCCCGGGCTTCTTCATCTTCCTAACCGTCCTTTGCGCCAACTTCGTCGGGGATGGACTGCGGGACGCCCTCGATCCACGTCACCACGGGAGGATCTGACCGCCATCTCTTCGGCGGACTCCAGCCCGCTGGAGCCTCCGCTCGCGAATCGCCACTTGCCTGCCCACGCGCCGCACCGGGTATACTCGAAGTCCAATGAGCCGTGCTGGTGGGCCGATCCGAGTTATCCGTGTCATGGCCGTTCTTGCGACGGTCCTCGTCGCATCCGCCGATGGTGCGTCGACGAGCCCCGACCGATCTGGCGATCTGTCCGTGCCGGGCCCGTACGCTGTTTCAGAGCGCTCGGAGCGTGTCACTTCCGCGGACAGCGGCCGATCGATCGATCTGAGAATCGTCCATCCGAGCGTCGATAAATCGGCCGTCGATCCACTGGGGGCGCCGTATCCACTCATCGTCTTCAACCCTGGATTCCTGCTGAGCGGAGACGGCTACCTCTCCTATGCCGTGCATCTCGCCTCCCACGGGTTCGTCATCGCGCTGCCGACCTATCGCATGACGATCTCTGACGCCGATCATCGCCGGCTCGCCGGCGAGATGCGCGCTGTGATCGACCGCGCAATCGCTGCCTCGAATACCATAGGAGATCCGCTCTTCGAGGCGATCGACCCCGACGCTGTCGGAGTGGCCGGACACTCGTTGGGCGGGAAGATCGCGCTGCTCGCGGCGGCCGACGACGGTAGGATTCGGGCAGCCGGCCTGCTCGACCCGGTCGACGGCGCCCCAACGCGGAGCGGGAACTCGGAACGCTACCCGAGCATGGCGCCCGAGCGGATGGCCGACCTTCGGATTCCGCTCCTCCTGATCGGCTCAGAGCTCGGGAGGATCAGCGCTCTCTTTCCTCCGTGTGCTCCCGAGGACGAGAACTACCAGCGGTACTTTGAGGCAGCGAATCCCCCTGCCATCGAGATCACGCAGCTTGGCGCCGGCCACGGCCAGTACGTCGATCCGCCGCACAATCTCCTGGTCGCCGCCGTGTGCGTCGCGGGCGATGTGCCGTCCGACCGGGTACGAGCGTCCGCAGCCGCGTACCTTACGGCCTTCTTTCTCGACGCTCTCCGGGACGCCGTCTACGCGGCCGATTGGCTCGACCGTCGGCTTGCCGAGGAGGTCGAGGCCGGCTCGATCCTGGTCCGGCAGAAGCGCTGAGTGAGGCTCCCCATGCCGATGCGACGATCCGAACGAAAGCGGCTTGCCGGTCCACCGGGACCACGGCAGCCGAAGAGAGAAGCCCTCGATTCGCGAATCGACCGCCGACCGCGGGCAGAGAGTGATCAGCTCGTCGACTCCCGACAACCCGGGAGCGCCGAGCGACGGGCGATGAGTCGCGTCGCCCGGTTCTGGCTCGTCGTTGGCGGGGTCGCGTGCGTGGCGGTCGGGGCCGTCGGCGTATTCGTCCCGCTCTTGCCGACGACGCCGTTCCTCCTCCTGGCCGCGTTCCTGTTCGCTCGCGGTTCGAAACGGCTGCACGCGTGGTTGCTCGGGAACCGCCTCTTCGGCGGCTACATCCGCCGGTACATCGAGCGGCGCAGCATGACGCGACGGCACAAACTGCTGACGCTGGCCCTGCTCTGGGCGGGGATCGGCTGCTCCGCGGCCCTCGTTCTCTCTGCGGGGTGGACGCGGCTCCTCCTCGCGCTTGTCGCAACCGGCGTGACGATCCACATCCTGAAGATCGGAACGGACTGACCCAGAATGGCCCGCGGCCCGGCATTGTCCGGTCAATCCGCGAAGGGTACTCTGGTCGCCGCGAATATGGATACTGGCCGACTTCGGGCTGTCTGCTGCGGGGAATCGGGAGTTCGCCAGCTACTCCAAGGGAATGAAGCGCAAGTTGACGATCGCCGTGGAGCTCATCCACCGCCCGCCGATCGTCTTCCTCGATGAGCCGACGACTCGAATCGATGTCGCCAGCGCACGTCAGGTCCGGCAGCTCATCTCGGCGCTGAACACCGAGGGCACAACGATCCTCCTCATGACGCACTACATCGAGGAAGCCAAGCGGCTCTGCGGGTGGCTCGCGTTTGTCGTGCGGGGGCGCATCGCTCGGTCGAGGATCTGTTCTCGCTGGCCGCGGTCTGAAGCGCCTCCTGCCTCGCCCGGATGGGCCGATCGTCCAGAAGGTCTTCCCGACCGCGTTCTCCCGGACCGCTGCCGATCCGATCGCGGAGTCTGAGCGCCGCCAGACTCCTTGCCCATGTGCCTTCGAAGCGTTATATTAGGAAGGACGAATATGAATCACGAGATCGAGTCCGGCGACAGGATCGCACAGGTATCTCAGAGACTGAAAGCCTTGTCTGTCACGACACGGCTTCACATCCTCGTGCTTCTTCGGGAACGCGACCTGTGTGTCGGGGCATTGGCGTGTCGGCTCGGGTTGACCCAGGGAGCCGTCTCTCAGCATCTCAAGGTCCTTCGAGACGCTGGCCTTGTGATCCCAGAACGCAACGGGTACTACGTTCACTACAAGGTGGATGGACGGGCACTGGCGCAGTTGCGTCGAGAGCTCGATGAGACACTGCAGCAGCTCCAGACGGAGCCAGTCGGCGAGGACGCCGAGGATGGAACGGTGTCCACACGATCCAAGAGGCAAGAGGAGGAAGCATGTGTAAGAAGGAAGGGCAAAGCGGGTGCCAGAAGGGACGCGATGTGAAGCCGGGCGATTGCTCACCGGAGCAGATTCGTGAATGTCACGGCTCCCAAGGGGACCATCCCTGCGCGTCAGACGCGAAGACCAGGTAGTTGTCTGCAATCTGGGTCTCGGACCTATCGAAGGCGTTTGGCGACGTTCAAGCCGTGGTCGACGCCTCCTTTGAGGTTCGCCAAGGTGAGCTGTTCGGTCTTCTGGGTCCAAACGGAGCCGGGAAGACGACGGCGATCAACATGCTGACGGGGTTGGCGCGCCCTGATCACGGATCGCTGAGGGTCGGCGGCATCGACTGCACCGACAACGTGAAGGCGTCCCAGCACTTGATCGGTGTGGTGCCGGACGAGAGCAACCTGTATCCCGAACTGACCGGGACCCAGAACCTCACGTTCTGTGCCGCCCTCTACGGGATCCCCAAGCGGGAGCGTACCGAGCGGGCTCGTCAGTTGATCGAGCAGTTCGGCCTGTCCGATGCGGCGGATCGCAGGTTTGCCGGCTACTCAAAGGGGATGAAGCGAAAGCTGACCATCGCTGCGGGGATCATTCACCGTCCGCCGATCCTCTTCCTCGACGAACCCACTACAGGGATTGACGTTGCCAGCGCACGCCAGATCCGCCAGCTCATCGCAGATCTCAACCAAGGCGGCACGACGATCCTGCTCACAACGCACTACATCGAGGAGGCGGAGCGGCTGTGCGAGCGGATCGCATTTATCGTCCGCGGCCGCATCGTGCGGGTGGATCGGGTGACGGAACTGCTTCAGCCGCTACAACAACACCATGTCGCGGTGATCGACCTTTCCGATTCGATGACCGTCGGCATGGATGCCTTGACATCGGCGTTTCCGGACTGCCGCTTTGAATCTCCCCGACCGGGAACGGTCCGGGTCGAATCGACAGCCCGATTGGCTGTCGGGCGGATCGTTCGCTTCCTCGAGGAGGCCGGCGTGGAAGTGTGTGAGGCGCGCCGCGTGCGCCCTTCGCTGGAGGATGTCTTCGTCAAAATCACGGGCATTGAGGCCGATGCGATGCGTGGCGAGAAGCAGAGGGTCGGTGCACGGACATGACGCGTTGGATCGCCTTCTGGAACATCCTCGTCAAAGACATGCGATCCTACTACCTCAAACCTCCCAACATCAGCTGGGGCATCATCTTTCCGTTCGCGTGGACCGGGATGTTTCTCATCCGCTCCGGCGGCTCGGTCGAGGATGTGCTCTCGCTGCTTCCCGGCATCATCGCGATCTCGATCCTGTTCGGCACCACATCGATGCTCGCAGTGACAATCACGTTCGAGAAGAAAGGGCGGTCGTTCGAGCGGCTTCTTCTGGCCCCGATTCCCCTCGAACTCCTGATGATCGCGAAGACGGCAGGGGCCGTCCTGTTCGGGATCGCCAATGCGTTCGTTCCAGTCGTTCTCTCCGCGTTTCTCGTCGACCTATCAGGCGTCGCCTGGAGCGTACTGGTGCCGACGGTGATCCTGATTGCCGTGTCATCGACCTTTGTCGGGCTGTTCATCGCCGTGGCCGTCAGCGAGGTGTTCGAGGCACAGACGTTCTCCAATTTCCTGCGGTTCCCGATGATCTTCCTCTGTGGGCTCTTCTTCCCGATCGAGAGGCTCCCGTGGGCCATCCGCCCCTTCTCCTACGCCCTCCCGCTCACCTACGGGGTCGATGCGCTACGAGGTGCGACGCTCGGGGTGCAGACGATGCCGCTTGGCGTCGACCTCCCGGTGTTGGCCGTGTTCTGCATCGGCCTGTTCGCTCTCAGCCTCCGCGACATTCAACGCAAGTGGATCCTGTAGCCGAGCACGGGCGCCGCGTCCACGCGGTCGTCGCGGAGGATGCCCACCGCTCGCAGGACACCCCCGACGCAGCAGCTCGCCAGGTCATTGACCACTTCCGCCAAACCCCGGAGCGAGCAATCCCCAAAGGGAGAAGAACCCTGCGATAAGGGGTTTTCGTACTGGCTGCGTACTGGCTGGGGGTGAAGGGCGATCTCAGGACTGCCCCGCCCGGCTTGCCTGAGGAGATCGTTGGAATTGCGCTATGACGATTCGACGAGCCGCTGCAAACTACATCCAGAACTGTCCTCTTTGGCACGCCTCATTGAGCAGCCTTCGGACTCACTGCGTGTCAGTCTGAGAGACTGCGAACTAATCCCCCGTCCTTTCTTCCTTTCTTGCTTCTCGCCCCGCCTGTTCCCGCTCACCGATTCGTTCTTCTTCCCTGTCCAGTTCTTGTCTCTTCTGTTCTCTCGCTTCCTTCCTCTCCTCTGCTGCCAGCTTATCTTGTCTATCCTTCTTCTTCGCTTCCCTTCTCTCCTCTCTTCCCATCGCTCTTCGTGTTCGTCTTCTTCCTTCTCGCCCTGCCTGTTCCCGCTCTCCTATTCTCAATTCTTCCCGTTCCGCCTCTTCTCGCTCTTCTTGTCTCGCTTTCCTTCTCGCATCTTCTTCCGATTCCACCAATTTCTCATTGTAGAACTTGGAGGCGACATCCAGTATGTCTTCGGCCCTTTTTCCCATGACTTTCTGGTCCTCGATTCGTCTCCCGAGGGAAGCCGCCAGGTCGGTGAGTCCTTTCTTCTCTGCCTCTTCTCTCTCTTGCTCCGTCGCGAGCGTGATCTTCGATGCGAGGGTTTGGACCACTTCGACGTATCTTTCCCTTTCCCCCGGGTTTTGAGCGCCTTCGAAAATGGCCTTATCCAGTGCCGGCCTGAAGTTTCCGCTCTCTTCCGCCTCCTTGATGAGGACATCGAGATCCTGTTGGGATACGGCCGCTACCGGGGTTTCATACAAATGAGTACTCAAACACGCATACAACTCGGCATCCGCTCCGCACAACTCCTGCAACAGGGTTGTCTCTCTTTCCTTCTTCTCCTTCTTTTTCCGCATGATCCAGTCCCCTCCTTCTTGCGGTGCCCCGGGATCGATTCGGCTCCGATCCAGTCTACTACGTCTCGGGCGCCGCCCGCCAATCTCCAGAAAGAAGCCGGTACTAGACATCCTTGCGTAGCTCACAAGGATCACCGAACTCGGCACCCAGCTGAGCCATTGCCCACCCCAAGCAAGGACTGCTCCGCCCTAACAGCCCGTTGATCTACCGCATTTCTTCTGTGTCCGCGACCGCACGGGTGAGATCAAACCGCGCATAGCGGCGCTGGAAT
>ENA-OSEO01004479-OSEO01004479.1-sediment-metagenome-genome-assembly--contig:-NODE-4479-length-14613-cov-3.861654_pt1 | contig 14613 bp, 9 predicted proteins | sample MGYA00237883_ERZ534232 | MGnify/ENA metagenome assembly ERZ534232 | reverse complement strand
CATCCACGCCCTCAACGCCCGAAATCCGCGCGAGAGTTGCAGGTCGTAGTCCGTGAGCCACGGCAAGTCCCCGCCCGACAGCCCGCGCCCATCGTGGTTCCGCGCCAGGTAGACCGGCGACATCGCGAAGGTCGCACGGTGCGCCTCGGCGTCGCGCACGAGCACGCAACCCAACTCGTACGGCATGTACATCCACTTGTGCAGGTCGAACGCGAGCGAATCCGCCCGCTCGAGGCCGGCCACCTGCGCGCGGACCTCTGGCACCAGCGCCGCCCACACACCGAACGCCCCATCTACGTGCAGCCACAGCGCTTCGCGCGCGCAGACGTCCGCCAGCGCATTGAGATCATCGCACGCGCCCGTATTCGTCGTGCCCGCGGCCCCGACGATGCAGAACGGCTGCAAGCCCTGCGCACGATCGGAGGTGATCTGCGTCTGCAGCGCTGCCGGATCGATCTGGTAGCCCGCGTTCACTTGCACGCGCCGCAGCGCAGCGCTCCCCAGGCCGAGCAGCTCGACCGCCTTCTGGATCGAGCTGTGGATCTCCTCTGATGCGTACAGTACCAGCGGCCGTGGCGCTGCTGCCACGCCCTCACGGCGCACGTCGCAGCCGGCCCGCGCATTGCGCGCCACCGCCAGGCCGATCAGGTTCGCCGCAGAACAGCCGCTCGTCAACACCCCGCTCGCTTCAGGTGGATACCCCAACAGCTGCTTGAGCCACGCGAGCAGCTGCGTCTCGACGTGGATCGCGCTGTGGTGATCCAGGTCGCCGGAATTCGTGTTCATCACGGCCGCGAGCAGGTCGGCATACGCCCCCAGCAGGGTGCCCGTACCAAACACCCACCCCCAGAACCGCGGATGGTTGTTCCCCACCGGGTACGGCAGGACATTCTCCACAAACTCGGCGTAGACATCCTCCGCCGGCATCGGCTGCTGCGGAACCGGTGTGCGGAAGTGTGCCTTCACTGCTTGCGGCGCGTGCCGCCACGGCGGTCCGCTGCGCAACGTGCGAGTGTAGTCAATCATGTCGTCGACCATGCGATGGCCTAATGCACGCATCGCCTCCCAGTCCGTGGGATCCAGTGTTGCTTCCGTATCCACAGTATTGTCCGTTGCCATACGCCATTCGGCCTCCCGCGCGTGGAGAAATCGTCCCACACATCAGTTGCCATTGGGTGCGCGCAGCTCGAAATCATCGAATTCGACGTGTCCCTGATCGTTTCGCCCCGCCAGGATCATGACGCCAACCTGGCCCGTTTTGAAGTGAATGTCGTCCAGCTCAGCCACCAGGGCGTCATTTATGTAGAATGAGAAGTGCCAGCGGTCACCCCGCACCGCAAGGGAATTCATTTCCCCGCGCCGGATACCGGAATGCGCCACCGGCGCGAGCAGCGTTCGCCATGCCCCATCGACCTGCGCGACAACCTGGAACTGCTGCCGGTCGTCGACGGTGAAAGCAAACATGTTGTCGTAGTCAGCCATGCGGAACACCAGACCATATCCGGTTCCATCCATCGCCGTTTTCGCCGTCGCTCGCACCGAAACGAAGAAATCGGACGTCGGTGGGAGATCGGGCTCCTCCCACCAGAACGTACGCTCCCTGGCCTCGAAGGCGCACAGGTACGTTCCGCCGATCGACGCCGTCGTGCGCAACAGAGCGCCATCACTGACGCCCGTACGCCAGCCGTATCGATTGTCAGCGAATGGCTCGCATGCGACGATCGGCCAATCGACCGGGGCGACACTTGGGCTGTTCGCGCACGCCGCGATCGACGCGGGCGGGGCGGGTGGTATTTGCGCACCCGGTGGAGCAGCTCGGACTTCGATATTGTCGAAGTAGACCGCCGCCCGTCCCTCTGACTTGGCCTGCACGGCCAATAGCAAATAGCCCTTCGGTACGAAGGGATCGGAGACTCGGCCAATCTCGCGGTCATTGGCATACAGGACCATTGCCGGCCCCACTGCCTGGACCGCCAACCGGTTCCACTGTCCCTTGCGTAGAACCTCCGCCGGGATATCGCCCGACAGCACCGGGACACTTTCTCCAGGCAAATGCCGAAACACCGCAAAGGTCCCGGCATCGGACAGCAGAAACGTATAGCCGTTCTCGACGTCCGGGACACGATAACGGAGGCCGTACTCGACGGGCTCGCCGGAGCTCGCTTCTACGAATACATCGAAGGCCACGTAGAAATCGGCCAATGGCTCCAGGTCGACGATGCGCGACACCAGAACCGGCCGCTCCACATCGAGGCCCCAGCCGTACACCCCATCGGCGACGGTCAGCAGGGTCGCAGCCATCTCGTCACGGTCGGCACCCGTGGGCCAACCGCGCGCGTTGTCGTCGAACGGTTCACACATCACCATCGGCCAATCGTGCGGAACGGTGGTCCCTGCAGGGCCACACGCGGACACGTCCGCACTGTTGCGCGTCACGGTGGGACCAGGGATTGGCTGCTCCGGCTGTCCCGGAGGCCGGCCTTCAGCCCGATCCAAGCCGGCATGCAGGTTCCCACCCATGTCCGCAGCTCGCGTGACAACCACGCTCGGCCAAATCAACACGCCCAGCAACACGATCAGCAGCCCAGTCACAACGGCCAGATTGAAACCACGTGTCTTGCTCATCACCCTCTCCCCAAAAGACGCGAAACATTGCGGTCGCTCCACGACGAGCATCCATCGCTCCGTCCCAGATGACAACAGCGTGACACCTGCATTGTAGGATGGGCCACCGTTTCGGTCAACCGCCACGTCAGGCCCGACGCTATACCCCCGCAGCTTCCGCCGGGATGCCGTTCTGTAGATACGGCACGTCGAAAGCCTTCACCCGCAGGATTGAGCGAACTCCGTTCGGAGCCTCGCTTGTTGGCAGAAACCCCTCAAGCGTCCCCACCGGCGCGCGGATTTGCAGCTACACCCGAACTGGTTACAATCAGAAGCGGCCAGTTTGCAGCGGTCCATTGACCCTGCCGTACGGTTCAACAGTCACGAACACATTGTTTTCTCGGTTCGATTCCACAGTGCTGGCGCGGGCAAGCCGCACAGCAAGACGGCAAACTGACAGTGGTCAGAGCTTCATGCCGCGGGAGGTGCTTATGTCATCCGTCCCATCGACTCGCGAGACCAGCGACAAGGCCCTGGTCCTCACAGCCGCCCTGTTGATCGCCTTTGCCGTTGCTTTCTTTTTGTTCTACGGGCTTAACACGATGCTCGACCCGGTGTTCAGTATCGATTTCGTGCCCTATCACCTCGCCGGGCGATTGCTTGCACAGGGCGATCTAACCCCGCTGACCAATTACGCCGACTCCGGTGGCTTCTTCGCGGACACAGGCCCATTCCTGGACTACTTCCACCGCTACTTCTTCCCAGACAGTGATTCTGCGACCCGCTGGGTGTATTTGCCGGCGTACATCTGGATCTTCCGCCCGCTCGCCGGCCTGGACTTTCCAGCCGCCGCCCGCGTCTGGCTCGTCTTCAACGCGCTGCTCAGCGTCGGGTGCGTCGTGCTGCTCTGGGACGCTCGCCGTTGGTCCGACGAGGGCCGTGAGACACCACTCGGTCTGTGGCGCATGGCGTGGTTCGCCTTTATCGGCCTCACGTTCGGTCCGATGCTGAGCAACCTGATGCATGGCCAAGTCACCGGACTGATCTTTCTGTGCTTCTGTCTGAGCTATTGGTTTCTCCACCGCCGACAGCCCTTCCTGGCGGGGCTCGCGCTGGGTCTCATCGTCCCGTTCAAATTTTACCCGGCCCTCTTCGTGCTTTATTTCCTGTGGCGCAGGCAGTGGCGCGTCGTCGCCGGCACGGTGCTCGGGTTGGCAGCGGTTATGGCCGTCAGCCTGCTCACTGTCGGCTGGCAGGGCAACCTGAACTACTTTGAGATTATTCTCAACGAGTTACAGCAAGGCGGGATGGCTGCCTTCAACAACCAGTCGATCACCGGCTTCCTCCTGCACACCTTCACCCACGGCGACATCTCCGCGTGGGAAGACATGGCGATGGCTCCCTGGCTGATCGCCCTGCGCTATGGGCTGATTCTGCTGCTGGTCGCAGCCGCCGTGTGGGCCATGCGCCGTGTTCCGGAGGACACCGCACACGCGACGCTCGCACGTGATCTCGACCTGGCGTTGATCGTATTCGTGATGCTATTGGCTTCGCCGATCACCTGGTATCACTACTATATGTGGGTGCTGTTCCCAATCTTCGTCGTATTCGACTACCTTCTGCTCAGGCGCGGCGGGTCCATCGCCTGTCTCGCCATTGCGTATGGGCTGATCGTCGTCGAGGGTATCGTCGTCCTCCGCCCGCTCGTGCCACAGGCCCTCGACAACATCTGGGTGCTGCGCGTCATGTTGTCACAAGGCTTCTTCGGTGCAGTTCTGCTCACGGTGCAAACACTCGCGCTGCGCCGCAGGTTATCCGCGCACTGAACCAACCCGGCGCCCCAAGATCGTCGCGGGAGCTCTCTCAGAAATACCAGAGTCGTTATCGTCTACCCATCCAGCAGATTGCGCACCGCGCGCAGCAATCGCTCCAACGTGAACGGCTTCTGTAACAGCGCGATGCCCTCGTCGACCAGACCTCGCCCCACGACGACACTCGCCGTGTAACCCGACATGAATAACGTCTTGATCTCCGGGCGCATTCTCTTGATTTGCTCGTGCAAATCCTTACCGCCCATCGCCGGCATCACCACATCGGTGAGCAAGAGGTCAATCTGTCCCGCGTATTGTTCAGCCAGCGCGCATGCCTCATTCGGCGTTCCAGCTACTAACACGGAATAACCATTGTTCTGAAGCATGCGCTGTACAAGGTTCAATATCTGTTCCTCATCTTCGACGACCAGGATGGTTTCTGTTCCACCGCACAGCGCTTCGCCAATCACTTCCATTTGCGCTTCCCGGTCGTCCGCCAAACGCGGCAGATAGATCTTGAAGGTCGTACCCAAATTGCGTTCGCTGTAAACGTGAATCGCGCCACCATTCTGCTTGACGATCCCATACACTGTGGACAGGCCAAGTCCGGTCCCCTTGCCTTCTGCTTTGGTCGTGAAGAAAGGCTCGAAGACATACTCCAACGTCTCTTCATCCATACCACCGCCCGTATCACTGAAGGAGAGCAGCACATAGTCGCCTGGATGCATGTCTACGTGGTGTGTGCAGAAGCTCTCGTCCACCGTCACATTCGCCGTCTCGATGGTGATCGTCCCCACGCCGTCGATAGCATCGCGTGCATTCGCCGCCAGGTTTACCAGAATCTGGTCGATTTGCGTCGGGCCAATATACACGTTCCAAAGACCGGCAAAGGGTTGCACGTCGATGTGGATATCCTCACCGATCAGCCTGCTGAGCATTTTGATCTGCTGCGCCACCAGCGTGTTCAGGTTGACCACGCTGGGCTCGACGATCTGTTTCCGTGAGAATGCCAGCAGTTGCTGGGTCAGACCGGCGAACCGTCGCGCCGCCCGGTCGATTTCCAGCAAATCGTGGTAAACCGGCGCAGCAGGGTCCATGCTCTCCAGCGCTAATCCCGCATATCCCAGGATCACGTTGAGCATATTGTTGAAATCGTGCGCCACCCCTCCGGCCAACCGCCCAACCGCCTCCATCTTCTGCGCCTGTCGCAGATCGCTCTCGATGCGTGCACGCTCCTCCTCCGCGCGCCGCATCGCTTTCCCCATCTCGATATTGTGGAGTGCGAAAGCCACATCGCCCGCCATTTCCCCGAAAATGGATCGTTCCTCATCGTCGAGATCCAGTAAGTCACTCACGGACGCAGTGAGATACCCAAAATTCCTCCCGCCATACCGTAAGCGCGCCGTCAGTGTACTGCCCCGCCCACAATAATCGAGCAGGGCACAATCCGTACACACTCCGTTGCGCTCGCTGATCACGATGACGTCGTCACCTCGTTCCGCCAGGGTACAACATGCCGGTAGCTCTCCCCTGCCCAACCGCTCCGCGATTGGCGCAAAGATCGCGCCGATACCCGCCTCCGCATGCATCCAGGGTACGCCGTCTTCAGCAGTGAGGACAATCAGCACACCGCTGTATCCCCGATGCTCCCACAAAAGCTGGCTGGTTCTCACGATCAAATTGACCGGCTCATTTTCACGGATGATCAGCTGGTTGATATCGCGAATGGCGTACAGCACGCGGTTCAGGTGGGCCACCCGTTCCTCAGCACGCTTTGCCTCGGTCACATCGCGGATGAAAGCTCCGACTCCGATTTCCCCGTCACTCAACGCCACCGGGAATTTGCGTGTCTCGTACATTCTGCCGTCGACCATCTCCACGGTGGTCACGATGCCCTTCAGATCCGCCGCCTGTTGGTCCGATGCACGACGTGCAACAGCCATGTCGTACGGCATCAGGTCGAAGTCGGTTTTCCCTTTGATCTCGCTTTCCGGTCTGCCGAAGCAGTCCTCTTGCGCGCGGTTGACCAGTACGTAGCGGAAGGCGCTGTCCTTGACGAACACCAGATCGGTCGTCGAGTCGACGAATGTCCGGTACTGTCTCTCACTCGTGCGCAGTTCGGCAGTCCGCATCCGCACCTGCCCTTCCAAAAAGCGCCGCGCGCTGCGCAAGAAACCGACGAACCCGGTCATAACCGCAGTCATCAACAGCCCGACGATTCCGATGACTGCTAATCCGCCCCAACCCACCTTTACCTCTGTAAATGCCGCCCCCGGGCAGACCACGGCGACATACGCTCTACCAAACACGAAGATTGGATAGGCCACGCATATACCGGTGTCCCCGCCACGAACCAACACATCGAACGGCTGTACGGTCGAATCAGAGCGTGGCATCCAGGACGCCAACCTCTCAGGCGGTGCTCCCAGCGCCAACCCGAAGAGACAGACGTGTGCCGGCATATCTGCATCGCCACTGTAGTTGCTCGGTTGGACCACGGCGTGCTTCAAAAGGGCCTCGGGACTCAATATGGCAACGATGAAACTCGTAACCCGCCGCCCGGACGGCTCGCCTCGCTCGCCTTCCTCGAAAACGGGCTGAAAAACGAGCGCTTCCGGCCGATCTGCACTCGCTTGCAGCCACGTGATGGGGTCCGTTGCGGAAGGCAACTGCGTGGCGATAGCCTCCTCCATCGCCGCGACCAGCCCAGCGTCCGCGCCCAGATCGTAGCCGATCAAACGTTCACGCTCGTTGAACGGCTCCGCGTACACGATAGGGTAATAGCCATCGCGGTTCGCCGCCGGACGCTTCGCGCCCGAGACGTCTCGCTCGAAAATCGCAAAGTCGCGCATGCCGGTTGTCCTGACCTCCGCCTCGAACCTGGCTCTCTGCGCCGCCGGAACGACGGGAACCCACACATACGCCTCGACAGCGCTGCTCTCCAGCAGCGGTCCGACGTAGGCACGGAACTCCTCACGAGTGACCTGCTCGCTCGCCGCAAAGAGACGTGCCGCATCGAATAGCCCGTTTCGCACCTCATTGAAGGTGTCTTCCACCATCTCCCGCTGTGCGTTCGCCATTTGCGCGAAAATCGCACGGCTGGAACGCGTCTCAACCTCGCGCACCAACAGCACCAGACTCGCAGTAAGCAACAATCCAACCGACGCGGTTAGGATGGTTTCGGTGTGCCACAGCCAGCCTTGCCACTTACCTGCCAATCTCGCACGCCAGCGGAAGATGGCCAACGCAAAGATCATCAGCAAGATGAGGGCCAGGGCTAGCAGAAGCGGGAGATACCATTCACGCCGGACCTGTGTCTGCCAAGCGACGGCATCGATATCCATCCCGATCACCATCAGTACGTCACCGGTCAACGGATCGTATACCGGATGGATTGCACTGACGAAAGTACCGTATTCGTCGGTGAATGGGCCAGCGACGTAGGGTTTACCGCTCTCGAATGCCTCCCAATCTCGCGGGTGAGGATTCTCGTACACCGTCCCCGGCAGGGACGCAAAGGGATCATCTTCGTCCAGGCTTTCCGGCCCGAAAACCATCTGCCCATCGCGTAGGGCCATGCTATAAATGCTGCGGTGTCCCATCGCCCGCGCGTAGGCGGCCAATTCGCCGCGCAAGCGCTGGAAACTCGGGTTAGTGCGGTCTGCCACTGTGAAGCTGAGCCGCTTCACCAGTGCAGGATCGATCGTGCGCGCGATCGTCGCTGTCTGAGTCAGCAACTCTTTGCGGATATCGGCATCTGCAGCTTGTCCGCGCTGGTAAGCCGTCCATATTCCCGTAGCCAGAATCACGAACATGGCGACCGGCAGCAACCAGCGACGGGCATTGGATGCGACGCCAATCACTCTGCCGGCGAACCCCACCTGCGCAACTGTCTGTTCTTCACTGGGAGCCATTGCGTGCCCCATTATCCTCAGGAATTTGGTACGGGACTGAATATCAATTGATATCAACTGATATCTCAATGATAGTTGCTAAACATTATACTGCAGAAACTTCTACACGTGCAAATTGCAGAATGCGCGCTGCCGTACACCTGCGCCGATTCCAAATGGGTCGGATGACAAAAACGGTCGGCTTGTACAGCGCCACGCGATGTGCAAAACGACTGGGCCAATCTTTGATGACAGCATGTCGAGGCGATGCAGTGGGATCGCAGCAATACCCCCGTTGGGTCGCGGCGTGGTAGATTGGCCCAGGCTGATCACATGAGCAGAACGACTGGACCAATCTCTGCACGCCCAGGCGCATGGCTGGCAGTCGGTCCACGCCGACTGGGTGCGTAATCTGAGTCGCTCGAGATTGGCCCAGTCTGGGACAGCGAGCACGCGCTCCCGCGAATTGGTCGTGCCAAAGACGTCACACCTGTCGCCAAAATTCCTGGTTGTATCTACTGTGCACATCACGCAGTGAACTGGACAGTACAGGCATTCTGTGGTAGACTATCGTAACACTTGGCGGCTTCTCATAAATAGCAGCACAAAAACCGAATAGCTGGAGCGAACATTCCTGTCCTACTATATCGAATAACCGGGGGAACCATGTATCGGGTCTTGACGATTAATCCAGGCTCTACATCCACCAAAATCGGCGTCTACGATGAAGAAAACCCTGTTTTTGTGCAAACATTGCACCACAGTTCAGAAGATCTGAAGCCCTTCAAGCGCATTGCTGACCAGTATGCTCTGCGGCGCGACACCGTGTTGAACGCACTCAGCGGTGCGGGTATCGCTATTGACTCAATCGATGCGGTTGTGGGACGGGGTGGGATCCTGCCTCCCATCAAGAGTGGCACGTATCGAGTCAATCAGAAAATGATCGATTATCTGCACAATCCCGCAGATCGCGAGCATGCAAGCAACTTGGGTGCGCTGATTGCGAACGAGATTGCGGCAGCAGTGAATGTACCAGCGTTTATCGTCGACCCGGTGTCCGTAGATGAGTTCGAGCCAATCGCGCGGATCAGTGGTTTGCCCGAAATCGAACGCAAGAGCCTGTCCCACGCGCTCAACCTCAAGGCTGCGGCCCGCCGTGCTGCCAAAGATCTGGGCCGTCCTTACGCGGAACTCAACCTGGTTGTGGCGCACATGGGTGGCGGTATATCCGTCAACCCTCACAAACGCGGCTGCATGGTCGATACCAACCAGGCACTCGATGGCACCGGTCCGTTCTCACCCGAACGGGCTGGCGGGTTGCCGATCGGCGACGTCATGCGGATGAGTTATTCCGGTGAATACACCTACGATCAATTGTTCCGCCGGTGCGTAGGCCACGGCGGACTCGTGGCTCATCTCGGAACGAACGACGCGCGAGAAGTCGAAAATCGCATCGCTGCAGGTGACGATCACGCACGGTTGGTATACGAGGCCATGGCTTACCAGATCGCAAAAGAGATTGGAGCCATGTCGACTGTTCTCAAAGGCGATGTCGACGCCGTGGTTCTCACCGGCGGCTTGGCATACTCGAAGATTCTGATCGACTGGATATCCGAACGTGTCAAATGGATTGCGCCCATATTGATCTACCCTGGCGAAGACGAGCTTCTGGCGATGGCACAGGGAGCATTGCGCGTGCTGCACGGAGAAGAGGAGGCGCACGATTTCTGATAGCGCGAGACTGAACTGAACTGGCACGCGAGAACGCTGGTGTTGAGGAAGGTGGGAACAGTTATGGCGAATGGTGACAAACAGGCCAAGCGAAAGATCGTATGTGTTGAAGACGAACCGGACATGATCGACCTGGTCAAGTTGATTCTGGAACGTCAGAATTTCCAGGTAGTGGGCGCCCTAGGAGGCAAAGAGGGCATAGAAACGATCCGCCGCGAGAAACCGGATCTTGTGCTGCTTGATCTGATGATGCCGGACGTCGATGGTTGGGAAGTCTACCGCCAGATCCGTGCGGATTACAGGTTGAAGGACATCCCCATCATCGTCGTTACCGCAAAAGCGCAAAGCATCGACAAAGTCCTGGGATTACACATTGCCAAAGTGGAAGATTACATCACCAAGCCCTTCGGACCACAGGAACTCCTGTGGAGCATCGAGAAAGTGCTCAAGAAGAAGGCTGCTGACGAGTAACACAATGGGCCATCGGCGCTGCACGATCATCCCAGCCAGGTACGAAGCAGGGCAATAATGATGAGAATGCCGAGCAGCAAGGTTAAGCACAGCCCTACGATGATTAGGTTCGAGAAAAAGTTTCCACTCTTTGATTGCAGAGCAACGGAGGCAGGTTGGCCAGAGGTCGTTTCGACGACTGCCTGACTGGATTCAACACTTATGCCGTCTTGCACATTATCAACTACAAACGTGCTATCACCCAGCAGCGTTCCAGGTGCAGGGGAACTTACACCCTGGTCATCGGTGAGGGGATTGAGCGCAGCCAGTTCAGCAGGTGCGTGCTGGTCCCTGACCCACCTGATACCAGATTGCGCTTTCTGATTATCTGGTTCGAGTTGCAGAACCTGCTCCAGACAATACAGCGTTTCGGCGGGACTCGAGACTGCCGCACCTAACCACAACCAGGCTTCGGCATCTCTGGGGGACTGTCGAGCTGCCTGTTTGAGCAACCGTTCAGCATCGGATTTCCTGCCCGCTTTCAAGGCTGCAATCCCCTGTAATAGACTGACTTCCGACGGGTTCTTTTCCAAATGCATGCTTGCCCCCCTCTTTGGAAATAGACATGGGAATCAATAACTTCTTCTTGTATACTCGCCCATACCTGCGCTCCAGAGATTATAGCACGATCAATTCATAACAGGCAACTGGGGAGATCTCCAGAGAGGACGTGTGCGATGAACCAAGACCAGATCATAAGCGAACAACCATCGAGTGCCATGCCAGATATGCCCGCGGAATTACCACAGCGGATTATCACTCTGGCGATGGACGCATCTATCAGCCAACTGGTCAATGCAATAGCTCACCAAATCAACAATTCGCTGACCCCTATCTTGGGGTATTCGCAGCTACTCCGCGAGATCGGTATGGCGGGACCGGACAACGATCTCTATCTCCAACGCATCTCCGGAGAAGCGGAGAACCTCACTCAACTTGTGCAGAATCTACTCGCTTTCACGCGTAGACGAAATACAGGACCAGAAATGGTCCATATCAATACATTGCTCAAAGAAGCGGTAACCCTCCAGACATACGAGATCGTGAAGCGAGATATTGCTGTCCAGCTTGATCTCGCTCCTGATCTCCCGCCCACCATGCTGAACCCGTTCCAGACGCAGGTGGCATTCCTGAACATCATTCAGAATGCTTTCCAGGCGATCGCGGAACGCGGTGCAGAAGGCACCATCACCATTCGCACCGGACAGGTCCAGAGCACGGCGGAGCGAGAGACCTGTCTACTGGTTGAATTCACGGACGATGGCCCTGGCATGCAACCGGAAGTCAAAGATAAAGTGTTCGAGCCGTTCTTCACCACCAAAAGCGATGCCAGAGGCCCGTTGCCGGGCCTGGGTTTGACTGTCTGTCGCCATGTGATTGGAGAACAAGCCGGGAAGGTTTCAATTCAATCTGCGGTAGGGGAAGGGACAAGTGTCTTCCTTGAACTGCCGGTCAGACGATTGCCCCTTGGCTCCTTGACTGATTGACGCGTGCTGGACTGCGGATCACAACCGGATGTGGGCGAGTTGCCTTTCTCGTCCCCTGCTAATCCGACTCAAAGTCCTTTCACGGCCTGTGCGATTGCCGCGATGTGTGCAGGTGTACTTCCGCAACATCCGCCAACAATTCGCGCGCCCGCCTCGACGAACCGGACTGCGTACGCAGCCATCTCTTCCGGAGTGGTATCGTAGACGGACTGCCCTGCTTCCAGGCGAGGCAAACCCGCGTTCGGTTTTGCAATGAGCGGTTTACCGGGAAGCACGGCGGACATCTCCTGGATCACATGAAGCATATCGTCGAGGGTGGCACCGCAATTACCACCTACGGCATGCGCACCCTGTGCAGTCAGTTTCTCGGCGGCGTTGCCTGGCTTCACTCCCATCATGGTACGTCCGTGCGTATCAAAACTCATCGAGCATAGGACCGGCAGCGACGACACTCGCTTGATCCCTTCAACAGCCGCAAGTATTTCGCTCAAATCGCTCATCGTCTCAATCCAGAAGCAATCGATACCAGCTTCCCGGAGATAGCTGGCCTGTTCCGCATACACCTCCACTGCGCGTTCGTAAGACAGTGGCCCGAGCGGCTCCAACAACTCCCCCGTCGGTCCCATATCAGCCACGACGACCGCGTCATAGGGAGCAGCCGCCTCTTGTGCAATTTCCACGCCGCGCAGGTTCGCTTCCGCCACGAAATCCTCGCGCCCCGCACGCGCCAATTTCACGCGATTGGCCCCAAACGTGTTCGATAAAACCATCTCGGAGCCCACCTCCAGATATGACACGTGCAAAGCTTTGATCACGTCTCTGCGCGAGACATTCCATTCCTCGGGAATCATTCCTGCAGTGAGACCCGCCGCCTGGAGCTGAGTACCAGTTGCCCCGTCAGCTACCAGAACGCGCCCGTTTTCCAGACATTCAGTGAGTTTCGAAGACATTGAATTACTCCTTATTCAACAATTGTAGGGGTACCGTAGACCAAACGTACAGAAAACTGCTCAAGAGTGTGATATAGTATAATCACAATAGTGGCATGGTTCAAGAAAAGAATAAGTTTTAATGTCTACTCGGGGAGCACTTGCAGCGGGCAAGTTGCTAAAACAAACAGAACTCATGCCACTTGAATAAACTCTTCTCCTCCTTTGTGCGTAGAGCCGGGGTAATCCCCCGGCTCTTGCCTTTAAGAGCGCCAACTCGATCTATCACGAAACCCGCTTGTAGACTATTCTAACCGCATCAGAGAAAAGAGCAAAATCTATACCCTATGCAATCCGCCACGGATGGGCATACACGCGAAATCGTCGACCCTGCGCATATCCGATGAGCGTGATGCCCCACGCGTCGGCTAACTCCACAGACAGCGACGAAGGTGATGTTCGCGAAATCACGATCGGCACGCCCATCTGCGCAGCCTTGCGCAGCATCTCGGAAGTAACACGACCCGACGAGAGAATCACTTTTCCGGTGGGGTCGATACCCTGCAACAACATTTCTCCACGAAGTCTATCTAACGTATTATGTCGCCCAATGTCCTCGACAACAACCAGTATCCGTTCACCATCGCTCAATGCCGCCGTGTGAATCCCCCGGCTTCTGCGATAGGAGTCCGCTCTGGCATTGAGCTGTCCGGCAAGCCTGGTCACCCGCGCAGGTGAAAGCGCTATCCGAGAGGTAATCGGTCCGCCGACCGCTTTCAGATCCGCAAAAGTCATACCTCCGCCACATCCTGATGTAAGCACCCGTGAAGGAGGGACGTTCACTTCGTGCGCCAAACGAACCTCGGCCATCCCCTCCTCCATACAGACGCGCAAGAGCAGTACATCATCCAGGCCTTCTATCAGCCCTTCGGACAGGAGAAAGCCCAATACCAAAGCATGCAGACGTCCGGGGCTACACACGACTGTGACCAACTCACGCCCGTTGACATACACACTCAAAAGCATCTCGTTGATGATATGCCCAACTACCTGCCGCGCTTGCCCATCCTCGACAAGCACATATTCCAGCGTCCCGGTTGTGGATTCGTTGTCCATTCATCTCCTCATCCAGCATACTCTTTTTGAATCTTATCAGGGAAAATGAGGCCGCGCAGAACATACGTCAGTCCTGCAGATGCCGGATTGCGCGACTATACGACGCGCTGATCTCAGCACCCATCAACAGAATCAACGCGGTCAGATAGAACCACACCATCAGCGCAATAATCGTGCCCACTGATCCATACACCAGATTGTAGCGGCCAAAGGTGGCGACATAGTCAGTGAACAGACGCTTCGCCTGCTCCCACACCAAACCCGCCACCAAAGCTCCCGGCCAGATATCCAGAAAACGCACGTTCATGTGTGGGAAGATCCAGTAAATGGCCGCAAATAACAAAATGCTGGACACATAGGGGATGATTACCACAACAACATTCCAGGGTCCCAGGCTTACCCCCCACTGAAACGCAAGAAAAGGCAGAATGACGTGACGGACAAAGCTGACAATCGCTGTGATGACAAAGGATAGACTGGATAGAAATCCAATTGCGATGATAACCAGGATGGCGATGAGCTTACTGCGCCA
>ENA-OSEO01004478-OSEO01004478.1-sediment-metagenome-genome-assembly--contig:-NODE-4478-length-14623-cov-3.304757_pt1 | contig 14623 bp, 12 predicted proteins | sample MGYA00237883_ERZ534232 | MGnify/ENA metagenome assembly ERZ534232 | reverse complement strand
CTCATCGGGGTGCCCAGCGGGGTGACCCAGGTGGAGAAGCGGGCGGTGATCGAAAGCGCCGAGCAGGCCGGGGCCCGCGACATCTACCTCATCGAGGAGCCCATGGCCGCGGCCATCGGGGCCGGGCTGCCCATCGACCAGCCCCAGGGCTGCATGGTGGTGGACATCGGCGGCGGCACCACCGAAGTGGCGGTGATCAGCCTGTTCTCCACCGCCTATGCCGAGTCGGTGCGGGTGGCCGGCGACGAGGCCAATGAGTCCATCGTCCGTTACATTCAGAAGAAATATCAGGTTCAGGTTGGCGAAAACACGGCTGAGCAGGTAAAGATATCCATCGGCTCGGCTTTTCCCCTTGACCAACCCCTGTCCATGGAGGTAAGTGGCAAGGATTTGGTGGAGGGTATACCGCGCACCATCAACCTCACCGACGAGGAGGTGCGCGAGGCCATGGCCGAGCCGGTGGAGGTCATTCTGGAGAGCGTCAAGCGCGCCTTTGAGAAGACGCCTCCGGAGTTGGCCGCCGACGTGGCCGACCAGGGCATCATGCTGGCCGGAGGCGGGGCCCTCATCCGGGGGCTGGACCACCTCATCCGGCACGAGATGAAGCTCAAGGTCAACGTGGCCGAGGATCCCTTGACCTGTGTGGCCATGGGCGCGGGCATTGCCCTGCACAACGTTAAAGAGTACCGGCGGGTTTTCATCAACTGATTCGGCGAGGACTGATTTGGCCCGGCTCCTGATCCTGGAGGAATTGGAAGACCGCATAGATTGTTTCGGCGAGTTCGACCGGGATGATCACGTTTGCCTGGCCCACTGCGGTCTTAGCTTTGAATGCGCCGCTGCCCGGGAGCGCTACCAGGCCTTGCAAAGGCACGACGAGTCCCTGGAGCACCTGGGCTGCCCCCACTCCGCTTAGACGTTAGAATTATCTTCGTCCGCGGGAGCGGTTTGGTCTGTCTTTAGACCCGCTTCCCGCAGGGCCTCGTCCTGTTTCCGCCCCTGGCGGCGGGCCGGGCGGGCCAGCGTCTCTCCGGCCCTTTCCCCCTCAACGGACGCCCACGCGGCCCGCTGCCGGCGGCGGCGGATCACCAGGCCCACCCCGGCCAACAGGGCGATCAGGGCCCAGAGCACCCCGCCCGCGGTGAGCACCGAGATCCAGGAGAAGCGCGAACGCATGTCGTCATTGAAGCGCTCCTCGATTCCGGCCAGGCTGTGGCCGGTGGCCCGCTGCAGGGCCGCGGTCAGCGGCCGCCCTTGGGACAGGAACCGCACCATCAGGCGCAGAGCCGGCTCGCCGTACTGGCTGAGCAGCCAACCCACCAGGTAATAGCTCTGGGCATAGGCCAGGACGGCCTGATCCGCCTGGGGCGGGAACCTCTTCTCCAGCCTGCTCAAGGGCAGCAGCCCCGGCCCCAGCACCGCCCGGGTCATGGCCGCGGCCATGCCCCAGCCCGTCTCGCCGGAGAGCTGCATGGCCAGACCCTCCTCCAGCCACAGGGGGGCGCGGCGTCCCTTGAGCCCGGCGGCCAGGTAAAGGTGCACCAGTTCATGGATGAGCACCTCGCGGAAGTTTATGGGATCGGCCAGTTGGCGGGGGGAGCGCAGCAGGATCAACCCCTGGCTGGGCACGGCCAGGCCCGCGGCCATGACCAGGACAGCCAAAACCGCCAGGCTTAGGGATATCCCCCGGGGGCTAGGCTTTTGCCAGTCTTTAAACGCGAAAGAGGCCAGGGCCGGTCCCAAAAGCAGGGCCAGGGCGGGCATCATGGGCAGGCAGTAATGCAGCATCTTGGAGCTGCTCAGGGATAAAAACACGAAAAACGAGACGAACCATACCGCCACGAACAAAAAGGGCCGCCTGCCTGGCGTGCGCCAGCCACGGCCCGGCCAGCCCTGCCAAATCGCCCAGGGCAGGAGGGCCACCCAGGGGAAGAAGGCGGCCGGAACCAACCAGAAATAAAAATAAAACGGCTCCGCGCGCTGATGCCGGGCGGTGAAAAGACGCCCCAGATGCTCATCGATGAAGAAAAACTTGAAGAATTCGGGGTTGGCCAGGCTGACCCAGATCACCCAGGGCGCGCACAAAAGCCCGAAGAGCAAAGGTCCTCGCCAATAAGTCAGCCGCCGGGCTAAAGACCATTCCCCCGCGGCCAGGCAAAAAAGGGCCACGGCCATGATAGGAAGCCCCGGCCCCAGCAGCCCCTTGCTCAAAAAACCGGCCGCGCATCCCAGCCAGAACAGATAAAGCCCGAATGTGCGCCCGGCCCTCAGCTCCCAGGCCCCGTAAAAGGCCAAAACCACCCCGAAGCAGAGCACCATGTCCACCAAAAGGACTCGGGAAAGGGCAAAGAAAATAAGAGAAGTGGCCAGGGACAGCCCGGCGAAAAACCCCGCCCGGTCATCCCAAAGCGATTTGCCCAAAAGAAAAACCAGGAGCACGGTTAGGGTACCGAACAGCGCCGGCACCAGCCGGGCGCTTGCGTCCGATATGCCGAAAAGCTTGAAGCCGATAGCCACCAGCCAGCAGGCCAGAGGGGGTTTTTCAAAATATTTGACATAGTTCAACCGGGGGGTCGCCCAGTCGCCGGATTCCAGCATCTCCCGGGCCATTTCGGCATAGCGGGCCTCATCCGTCTCCCACAGGCCCCGTATTCCCATGAAGGAAAAGAATAGCGCGCCGCATACGGCCAGGAGCACCACCGCGAAAACCGCGTCCTTGCGAGTGAACGACGCGATATATCCGGCCCTTTTCCTCATGGCAAGGCTCCCGGCTTGGAAGGCGGCTTGTTTCCCCGGCTGAGCCAAAGCTCGCGGCCCTTGAGGTTTCCGCCCAGCAAATATCCCCCGTAGGCGGCCAATTCAAAAAAGCTTGGCGTCTGGGCCAATTTTTCTTTCAAAATAATCCGGCTGAACACCAGGACCGGTTCGTCGGCAGCCAAGGCCTTGGCTAAACGCTCCTTTTCCTCGACCCGTATGCGCTCCACATCGCGACCAAGATAATAAAACAAAGAGGGCTTCCAAAGGCCGTAGGTGATCATGGCCGTCCGGGGCTCGGCCCGCCCGGCCGCTTCCAGGGCCATGCGCCTGGCCGGCTCCTGGATTATGCCCGCCGCCTGGGGTAAAAGGCCGAAGACCAAAAACGCGCAAAACACCGCCGCCCCGGCCACCAGCCATAGATTAGCCAGCCAAGGACGTCCCCTGCGCTCGGCCCAGCGGCATAAAATCACCAGCCCGGCCGCAGCCGAAGCGCCCAAAAGCGGCCACAGGATCAGCCAGGGCGCCTTTTCGGGCAAGGCGTACTCGCTGCTGTCCGGCCGAATGGAGGCCAGAATCCGGTCCCAGAAAAACACCATGGCCGGAGGCAGGCCGGCCAGGATCAGGCTCCACAGCCCCCCCAGGATATAAAGGCCCCACCAGAAGACCGTCCGCGCCGGACGATTCGGCCCCGCGGCCGGCTTTCCGGACGGTTCCGGCTCTTCACGCCTTTTTACCGGCCACAAGCCGAATTGACCCAGCCGCCAGAGGAAATATCCGGCCAAAACGGCCGCAAAAGGCAAGGCCGGCAGGATGTAGTTTATCTGCTTGGTGGCCGCGGCCGAGAAAATCAAAAACACCCACAAAAACGAGACGGCCGCAAGCATCAAAAGCCGGGCCCCGGCCTCGGCTTGGCGGCGGGCGCGGGGATTTTTAAAAAGAGCGCTGCCCAGCCCGGCCAAAGCGGCCGGGAAGAAGGGAAAGGCGCCCAAAAAGAGCACGGGCAGGTAATAGAGATAACCGCCGCCATGACCCAAGAGTACCTCGCTGAAACGGCGCAGGTTCTGGGAGAGGAAAAACGAGTGCAGAAAATCGTCTCCCATCCGGTAATAGGCCAGGCCGTACCAGGGCAGGTTGAACGCCAGAAAAATCAGAATCCCCCAAAGGATGCCGGCCCGGCCCAGGATCGCAATAAGGCGCCTCTGCACCAGGGCATAGACGACGGCCGGGGGAAGCACCACCGCCAGGGCCACCGGCCCCTTGGTCAGAAAGCCCAAGGCCAAAAAGACCCAGGCCGCCAGATACCACGGCCGGTCCCGGGGCGCCGCACGCTCGGTGGCCGCGAAGAAAAAGGCCAAGGAGCTGGTGGTGAAAAGGGTGAGCAGGGCGTCGGTCAAACAGGCCCGGCCCAAAAGGGCCATGAGCGGGGTGAAGGCGCAGGCGGCCGCGGCCAAAAGCCCCCAGGCCGGATTGCCGGCCACGCGCCAGACCATGATCCCCACCAGAAGCGTCAATAAAACGGCGCTGACGGCCGAGGGAAGGCGCGCCCCGGTTTCATCGTCCCAGAGCAAGGACTGGGCCCCGGCCACCGCCCAGAAGACCAGACCGGGCTTTTCCAGGTAGGGCCTACCGTTCAAGGTCGGGACGATATAGTCGCCCGTGCGGCGCATGCTTGCCGCCGCCGCGGCATATTCCCCCTCGTCGCGGTCGGTAAGGGGCATGTTCCCCAGATCGGCCAGGAAAAGGGCCGCCACCGCCGCCAGGGCCACCAGGGCCCAGACCAGGTATTTACCCGCTGATTGTCTCATACCGGTTCCACCTTGCGTTGGCGGACCATCTCGGCCAAAGGCAGGCCCACCATAAGGCCCAGGATGGCCCCGCCCAAGATGTCGCTTAAATAATGGGACCCGCCCACCACCCGGCCCACTGACCCCGCGATCGCCAGCAGATAGAACAGCCACCTTGCCCGGGGAAACCGGGCGGCCATAACCGCGGCCAGGGCAAAACTGGTGGCGGCATGCCCCGAGGGGAAGGAGTGAAAATCCGCGTTCCAGGTGGGCCCTTCAAAATACCATAGGGGCAGGCCCATGCGGGGCCGGGGGCGGCCCAAAAGATGCTTGAGGATCTGGGTCAAAAAACCGCTTAAGAGCACGGCCGCCGCTCCGATCAGGCCGGCGAAGGCCAGCCCCCGACGCCCAAGGCGCCAGGCCGCCATCATTAAGATAATCATGGCGCCGGTCTGCACCGTGCCCAGGCCCGCGTAATAGGCCGCCTGGGCCCAGAGCTTGCCCCAATAGGTCCCGCCCCAGGCGCGGGCCCATTCCCCTATGGACTGATCCAGGCCGGGTGAAGCCAAAAGGAGCAAAAGGCCCGCCCCGGCGAAAGCGGCCCAAACCTTTTTCCCAAAAGGGCTATCCACTTGAGACCGCCTCCAGGCCGCTGTCCACGGCGAACTGCATCTGGTGAAGGCGGTGATACTGCCCCTTTAGGGCCAGAAGCTCCTCGTGGCGTCCCTCCTCCACGATGCGACCCTTGTTAATGACCAGGATGCGGTCGGCCCGCTGGATGGTGGAGAGGCGGTGGGCGATCACGAAGGTGGTACGGCCCCGCATGAGGTTCTCCAAGGCTTTTTGCACGTAAAGCTCGCTCTCGGTGTCCAGGCTGCTGGTGGCCTCGTCCAGGATGAGGATGGGGCGGTCCGCCAAAATGGCCCGGGCGATGGATATGCGTTGGCGCTCACCCCCGCTTAAAAGCACCCCGCTCTCGCCGATCACCGAATCAAAGCCCTTGGGCAGTCTCTCCACGAAATCCAGGGCATAGGCCGCCTCGGCCGCCTTGATTATCTCCTCCTCCGCAGCCTGGGGGCGGCCGTAGGCGATGTTTGCCTGCACGGTGTCGTTGAAAAGTATGGTTTGCTGGGTGACGATGGCGATTTGGCCCCTTAAGCTGCTTAGGGTGACCTGGCGGATGTCAACCCCGTCGATGTAGATGGCGCCTTTGCTGATTTCGTAGAACCGGGGCAATAGATTAACCAGGGTGGTCTTGCCTCCCCCGCTGGTACCCACCAGGGCCAGGGCCTGCCCCGCCGGGACGGTCAGGTTGACATCCGTGATCACCGGCTCGCCGGGGCGATAGTTGAAGCTTACCCCCTTTAGCTCTATGCTTTCCCGCAAAGGCGCCAGATCACGGGTGCCAGGTCCGTCCGTGACCTCCGGAGTTTCGTCTAGAACCTTGAAAACCCGGACAGCCGCAGCCAGTCCGTTCTGAATGTCCGCGTTCACCCCGCTTAAGCGTTTCACCGGCTCATACAGCATCAAAAGGGCGGTCAGAAAGCTGAAGAAGGTCCCCGGGGTGGAGGCCCCCTCCACCACCTGCCAGCCGGCATAGAACACGATGCCCGCCATGCCCAGGCCGCCCAAGAATTCCATGAGGGGGCTGGAGATGGCCCGGGTGGTCACGTCCTTTAGGCGCAGGGTGAAAAGCCGCCAGGCCTCCTTGCTGAAGCGTTCGATCTCGTGGGCCTCTCGGCAGAAGCCTTTTACGATGCGGGCCCCGCTGATGGTCTCGTGCAAGAGCACGCTGACATCCGCCATGGTTTCCTGGGAGCTGGTGCTTATGCGGCGCAGCCTGCGGCCGAACTTGACCAGGGGAATCGCGCAGATCGGAAAGACCAGCATGGCGAAGATGGCCAGAAACCAGTCGCGGTAAAACAGGACGAAAATAAGGCCCCCTATGGTCAGTATGTCCTTGAGCAGGGCCACCACCGCGCTGCTCACCGCCGCCTGGATCTGGTTCACGTCGTTGGTGATCCGGCTCATCAGCTCGCCGGTGGGGGTGCGGTCGAAATAGCTCAAGGAAAGACGCTGCAGGTGGGCGTAAAGCTCGATCCTGAGTTCGGTGATGATGCGCTGGCCCACCCACTGCATCAGATAGGTCTCGCCGTAGGAGGCCAGGCCCTTTACCGCGAAAAGCCCGATGATGATAAACGGCATCATGTAGAGCATGAAGCGGTCTTTGGCGATGAAGATGTCGTCCAAAAGCGGCTTGACTGCGTAAGCCATGAGCGCCGTGGCTCCGGCGATCACCACCATGAGCGCCATGGCCCAGGCCAGCCTGTGCCAGTGGGGCTTAATGCGGGGGAGCAAAAGGCCGACCAGCCTCAGGTCGCCGGTGGATTTGCTTTGGTCAAACACTAAGAAGCCTCCCAAATCATGGCGCGGGCCAGTTCGGCCACCCTTCTACTCGCCCCCGGGCCGCCCATGCGCTTTTTTACCTCGTCAAGCCCGGCCAACATCTCCTGCCGGGCGCGGTCTTCAGCCAAAAGGGCCAGCCCCTGCTCGGCCACGACCCGGGGCTCGGCTTGGCCCTGGATCAGCTCCGGCACCACTTTCCGGCCCGCGATGAGATTGGGCATGGCGATGAAATCCACCTTCACCAGGGCCCGGGCCACGGCGTAATTGAACCATCCAGTCCTGTATACCACTACCATGGGCGTTCCGGCCAGGGCCGCCTGCAGGGTGGCCGTGCCCGAGGCCACCAAAAGCAGCCGCGCCTCTTGCATCACCTGCGCCGCGCGGCCCGGCACCATGGTAAGGCCTGGCGGGGCCCCGGCCAAAAACGGGTCCACCTTGGCGCGATCCAGGCCGGGGGCCAAGGGCAGGATGAAATGCAGGCCGGGACGCCTCTGGCGCATTATATCCGCCGCCTTCAGCAAAAGGGGCAGGATGTGCGTAAGCTCGGACATGCGGCTGCCGGGCAAGAGCCCCACCAGTTCCGCCCCGGCCGGCACCGGCAAGGGCCCCGCCCCGGCCGGCGCCTCTTGGCCGGCGTCCAGCAAAGGGTGCCCCACGAAACTGACCGGCAAATCCGGAGCGGCCTGGGCCAAAAAATCCGATTCAAAGGGAAAGACCGCGGCCAGCCGGTCCACGAACGCGGCCATTTTGGCCGCCCGGCCGCGCCGCCAGGCCCATACCTGGGGGCAGATGTAATAAAGCACCTTCAGGCCAAGGCGCTTGGCCGCCTTGCCCAGGCGGAAGTTGAAATCGGGAAAATCTATTAGGATCAAAAGCTCGGGCCGCGTCTTTTTAAGATGGCGCTTGAGCGCCCCCAGGGCCGCCAAAATGTGGCCCAGCTTGGCCGGCACCTCGGAAAAGCCCATCAAGGTGAGTTCCTCGGCCCGATAAAGCAGATCCACCCCGGCCGCGGCCATCTCCGGCCCGCCCACGCCGGTCAAGGTTACCCCCGGCAGAAGCTCGCGCAAGGATTTGGCCAACCGCGCGCCGTGCATGTCGCCCGAGGCCTCGCCGGCGGCGATCATCACTTGGGCAGCGCGGCTCAATCTAATCCCCTTCCGCCGGTCCCGCTTCCACCCAGCGCCGGTAGGCCTCCAAAAACGGCTCCCAGCCGCTACGGCCGGCCTCCACCTTATCGCGTACGGCCAAGGCGCAGGCCAAGGCCCGCCGACCCTCGGCCCCGCCCACCTTGGGAGGCTTGCGGGTGCGCACGGACTCCACAAAGGCCTTGATCTCCTCTTCCAGGGGGTCGTTTTTGCCGAAACGCGGCTTGTCCGCCTGGACCTTGGGTATCTTGCCGGGCCGGTATTCCACGCCTTGCACCACCAAAAGCTTCCTCTTGCGGAAATCCAGGGAAACATAGGCGTCGGGCTGGAACACCCGCATCTTGCGCTCCTCCTTCAGGGCCAGGCGGCTGGCGGTCACGTTGGCCACGCAGCCGCTGGGAAACTCCAGGCGGGCGTTGACTATGTCCGCATGGGGCCCCAGGACCGGAACGCCCACCGCGCGAATCTCGCAGGGATCGGCCTGCACCATGGCCAGGATCACATCCAGGTCATGGATCATCAAATCGAGCACCACGTCCACGTCCGTGGCCCGGGCCTTGTAGGGGGCGATGCGGTTGCACTCGATGAACAACGGCGAACTGACCCGGCCCAGCATGGCCTCCACTGCCGGGTTGAAGCGCTCCAGATGCCCCACCTGCAGAATGCGGCCGCGGTCTTGGGCCAAGCGGACGAGCTGATCCGCCTCCTCCAGGGTGGTGGTCATGGGCTTTTCGCAAAATACGTCCTTGCCGGCAGCCAAAAGATCGGACGCTACGGCGAAATGGGCCACCGTGGGGGTGACCACCGCCGCCGCGTCCACCAAATCCATTACCTCGCGATGATGGCTGAATGCCTTTACCCCGAACTCCTTGGCCACCGCCTGGGCCCGCTCAAGGTCCGCATCCACCACCGCGGCCAGTTCGGCCTCCTTTAAACGCTTGAGCTTCTCGCAGTGAAAGCGCCCCAGATAGCCCACGCCGATCACGGCCACTCTAAGCTGTCTAGATTCCATCAGCGCTCCCTTCGGCCTTGCGGGCCCAAACGCAGATGCCCTCGGCTTCGGCCCGCCGCACCATGGGCACGCGGTCAAAGACCAGGGTGCGTCCCGCCTCGATCAAAAGGCAGCTGGCCCCGGCCTGGGCCATGACCTTAACCGTGTCTTCGCCCACCGCGGGCAGGTCGAAACGCTGGTCCTGCACCGGCTTGCAGCGCTTTATCACCACCGCCCCCTTACCGGCCAACTCCCCCCCGCGGCGGATGCAAGCATCGGTGCCCTCCACCGCCTCCACTGCCACCACCACCCGGCCGCGCACCACTGCGCACTGCCCGATGTCCAGCCGGCCCAGCTCGCCGGCCAAGACCCAGCCCACCTCGCAGTCGGCCAGTTCGTCTTTGCTCGGACCGCGCTTGGTGTAAACCCCTTCCGGGGCCAAAAGCTCGGGCACCAGATGATGACTGGGCAGGATGCTGATCCCTTCGTCCTCCAGAACCTGGCAGAAGGTCCGCAGTATTCCGTCATCGGCCAGATGGTGGATCTTGCCCAATAGGGACAGGGCCTTGATATCGGGCCGCACATCCACGAACATGCGGGTCTTTTCCACCCCTCCGCACATAACGGCCTGGCACACCCCCGCCTGGCGCAGGGCCTTGATGATCTTGCCCAACTGCCCCAACTGCACCCAGGTGATCTCATCCACTTCCTTCTCCAACTCGGGGAAGGTTTCGCCCCGGTGGGCCACGGCCACCACCCTAAAGCCCTTGGACTTGGCCGCCCGGGCAAAAAGCAGAGGGAACTGACTGGTACCGGCGATGATGCCGATGGTCTTATTAGGCATCTTTAGCGGGCCACCCCCCGCTGGGAGGACTCGATGAAGGTCAAAAGATGTTCGACCTCGGGCAGTAGCGGCACCTCCGACCGCACTTGGGCCACGGCCTTATGGATGGGGGTGTGATTGCGGAAAATGATGCGGTAGGCCTGTTTCAAGGCGGAAATGGTCTCCTCGGTGAACCCGGCCCGCTTAAGCCCCACCAGGTTGAGACCGTGGGACTTGGCCCGGTTGCCCTCGCAAAGGGTGTAGGGTGGCAGGTCCTGGGCCACCCCGCTCATGCCGCCCACAAAACAGTAGGAGCCTATGCGGGCGAACTGATGCACCGCCACCAAGCCGCCCAGGGCGCAATGGTCCTCCAAAGTCACGTGGCCGCCCAAGTTGACGCAGTTGGCCATGACCACCTGGCGTCCCACATGGCAGTCATGGGCCACATGGGCATAAGCCATGAGCAGGCTGCCGTCACCCACCCGGGTTATGCCTCCGCCCCCAACCGTGCCCCGGTTCACCGTGACGAACTCGCGTATCCTTACCTGGCCGCCGATCTCGAGCCGGGTGGGTTCCCCGCCGTATTTCAAGTCCTGGGGATCCGTGCCCAGGGAAGCGAAGGGCCATATTCTGGTCCCCGCCCCAATCTTGGTCAACCGCTCGATATTTACGTGGTGGGCAATCCGGCAGCCCGGCCCGATCTCCACCTCGGGGCCGATGAAGCTGTAAGCTCCGATTTCCACATCCTCGGCCAGTTGCGCCTTGGAATCCACCAAGGCCGTGGGATGAACTGTCATGCTTTCTTCTTTTCTCCGGCCTGAAACTAATAACCCGCTTTAACCAGGCTGTGACAGGTCGACTATGGCGGTCAGTTCCGCCTGAGCGACTACCTTGCCGTCCACATAGGCCTTACCGGCCATCTTCCAGGCCCGGCTTGAGCGGTGCAGTATGATAAGCTCCATCTTAAGCTGGTCGCCCGGGACCACCGGGCGCCGGAACTTTACCTTGTCGATGGACATGAAGTATATGAGCTTGCCCTTGGCCTCAGGCGCGGCATGATAGGCCAAAACACCGCCGGTCTGGGCCAAGGCCTCGATGATCAGAACCCCCGGCATCACCGGCCGGCCGGGAAAATGCCCCTGGAAAAAAGGCTCGTTCATGGTCACGTTCTTCAGCCCGACCACGCGATGGCCCAGCTCCAGCTCGGTTATGCGGTCCACCAACAAAAAAGGATAACGGTGGGGCAAGATATTGAGGATTTCCTGAATGTCCATAACGACTTCCGGCATAACCGCTCCTTTACTCATGCAATCCGGCCCCCTGGGAATCTTTGGACTCCAAGGCTTTCACCCTGTCGAACAACTCGGGCAGCCGGCGGATGAGGCTACGCGTGCGCAGCCACAGGCGGTGGGGCATGATGGGGATACCGCTCACCACCTCTCCGTCCGCCACCGATTGGGCGATCCCGCTTTTGGCCCCCACCTGGACGTTGTCTCCGATAGTTATATGCCCGCCTACGCCAACTTGCCCCCCTATGACCACGTGACGCCCCACCTTGGTGGAGCCGCTGATGCCCACCTGGGCCACCAGAAGGGTGTCCTCACCGATTACGCAGTTGTGGGCGATATGCACCATGTTATCTGTCTTAACACCACTCTTTATCCAGGTGCGGCCGGTGGCCGCCCGATCCACGGCATTAAGGGCCCCCAGCTCCACGTCGTCGTCAATCTGAACTATCCCTATCTGGGGAATTTTGAAGTAATGCTCGCCTTCCGGCACGAACCCGTAGCCGTCAGCGCCTATCACGGTGCCGGAATGGATAAGGCAACGCTTACCCACCGAGCAGTCATGGTAGATAACCACCCGCGGACAGATCACGGTGTCATCGCCGATTTTCACCCGGGGCCCCACATAGGCGCCGGCCTGAATTACCACCCGATCGCCGAGGCTGGCCTCCTCACCCACGTAGGCCAGGGCTTCGACGGTGACCTCGCTTCCCAGGCTGGCCGAGGGCTCCACCACCGCCCGGGGATGCACTCCCTTGCCTTGATGGGGTTTCTTGGTGGCGAAAGTCAAGAGCTTGGCATAGGCCAGGTAAGGGTCCGCCACCCGGATCACGGCCAAGTCCGCGGGAACCTTCTGATCCAAGCGCACCAGGACCACCCCGGCCCGGCATTGGGGCAGGAACTTGGCGTAACGTGGGTTGGCCAAAAAGGCCGCGTCCTGGGATCCGGCCTCCTCGATTCCCTTAAGGCCACAGACTTCGCGGTCCGCCGGCCCTTCCAGGTGGCCGCCCAGCAGGGCGGCCATTTGTTCCAGGCTGATCTTCATGGCAAAAAGCCGGCCCTTAGGGATTGGACTTGTCGTAGGACGCGATGATGGTGTCGGTTATGTCCTCGCTCCGTGGATAATACAGGGTGGTCTTGGCCTCGATTATCAAGGAATATTTACTCTTCACTCCGATATCTCTGATGATTTTGGCCATTTTCTGCAGGATGGGGTCAAAGGCGTCACGTTGGGCCTCCCGGATCTCCTGCCTGCCGTCCTGCTGCCGTTCACGATACAGCCTGACCTTGCGCTCCAGATCCCGCTCCTTCAGCCGACGGGCCTCGGGATTGAGCAACATGGAGGTATTCTCCAAATCTTTTTGCAACTTATCCATTTCGGTCTTGAGCTGGGTCACCTCCGCCTCTAATTTCTGGGCCTTCACCTGCAATTGGGCCAGGGCGCGCTTGCCCTGTTTGCATTCCTTGGCCGCCCTTTCCAAATCCACCACCCCCACCTTGCCCTGGGCCCGAGCCGGCTGGGGGGCTATGAGCACAGCCGCCAGGAACGCGATCGCCAAACCCAACAGATAAATTTTATCCTTGTTCTTTCCCATTTATCCTTTTCTCCCGCTTGATTGAATACCCAGAAGGCCGCTTTTAAAATGCCTCCCGGCGAGGTTCATTTAGCCGCCTTGGCACGGCCCGCCCAGAATCGCCGGACCCCAAGGCCGAGATGTTAACCAAGTCAGCGAAATCAGTACCCGTCGACTTGGCTTAAAAAAGTCCAGAGCAGGGTTTTCCCCGCGATTTACTAGAACATGCTGCCGATGGTGAACTCCCAGTTGCCGGAACTCTCGCCATCCTTCGGGTCCAGCACATGGCCGTATTCCAGGCGCAAAGGTCCCATGGGAGAATACCAGCGTATGCCTCCGCCGGCGCTCTTGCGCAGGTCGCCGAATTTGTAGCCATCCTCCTCGGTCCAGCTGTTTCCAGTGTCGTAGAAGATCACCCCTACGATGCCCGCCTTGCTGTAGAGCGGAAAGCGGTACTCGAAATTGGCCATGGCCATGCGCTCGCCGCCGATCTCGTCGCCAGTGGCGGGGTCCTTGGGGCTCACACTGTAATAGTCGAATCCCCGCAGGGTATTGATGCCGCCCAGGAAGAATTTCTCGTATATGGGCATGGTGCCCCCGGAGTGTCCGGTCAGCCAGCCCATGCGCCCATGCAGGACAAATGTATGACCGAACCACGCGGGGAAATACCAGCCCGTGTCGCCTATGGCCTTGATGAAATCATTGGTCCCGCCGATGGGACCGCCCGCATATTCCACGCTTATGCTGTTGTCCGAACCCGAGGTGGGGTTGAATATATGATTGCGGGTGTCACGGCGCAAAAGGCCCTTGACCGCGCTGGTCATATGGGTGCCAATCTGATCGCGGATTATGCGGGAGGCATAGTCGCTGACCCCGGTGACCTCCGCCTGCTCTATCCGGTAGTAGGTGTACAGCCGGGTGTAACTCCAAGGGGTGGGGAACCCGAACCGGAACCTGATGCCTATGGATTCCTTATCGTAGTCAGTGTACTCCTGCTTCCAGTCATAAATGTCGAACCCGGCGCTGATGGGCTGATCAAAGAGCCAGGGCTCGGTGAAGCCCAGGGTATAGCGGGTTGACTTCCCGCCAAATTGCCCCCTCAGCTCCAGGGTCTGCCCCCGGCCGAAGAGGTTGGCCTCGGATATGCTGCCCATGATCATGGGGCCGTCCGCCGAGGAATAGCCGGCGCCCACGCTGAACTGACCAGTGCGCTTTTCCTTGACGTTTATTTTGACGTCCATGCGGTCGGCGGCGCTGCCCTTGTTGGTGGTGATGTGTACATCTTCGAAATAATTCAGCCGTTGCAGGCGCGAGTTTCCGTCGCGCAGGGCCTTGCTGGAGAACAGATTGTCCTCCACCGCCCCCAGTTCCCGCCGTATCACGTTGTCGCGGGTGTTGACGTTGCCCGTAATTATCACCCGCTCGAAGTAAACTTTCTGCCCCTGTTTAACGTTGAAGTTGATGGCTACCGTTTTGCTCCGCTGGTCTTCCTTGACATCGGGGCGAACCTCCACGTACGCATGTCCGCGGTTGGCATAAAGGTCATTTAAGTACATAAGGTCATCGCGCAGATTTTGCCTGCTGAACCAGGAATCGACCTTGGTTTTGAAATTCTTCATCATCTCAGCCTGCGGCAGGATCATGTCGCCGCTGAGCGAAAGGGAGGAGACTTTAAAGCGCGGCCCCTCGTCGATATTAAAGGTGACCACCAGGCCGCCCTCTTCGCGCTTTATCAAGGGCTCGCTTATGCGGGCTCTCAGGTAGCCCTCGTTGTAGTAGAAGTCGCTTAATTTTTCCCTGTCCTGTTCCAATTTGCTGCGGTCCAGAATGTTGTCGTCGGTTAGCCAGGAAAGCCAG
>ENA-OSEO01004476-OSEO01004476.1-sediment-metagenome-genome-assembly--contig:-NODE-4476-length-14637-cov-2.816758_pt1 | contig 14637 bp, 14 predicted proteins | sample MGYA00237883_ERZ534232 | MGnify/ENA metagenome assembly ERZ534232 | reverse complement strand
GCGAGTTCCTCCGGTGTGTTGGTTTCGCCGTCGGGGGGTTTGGCGGCAATCGTCCGGAGGCGCTCCTGGTTGATCTCGACGGCCGCCCTGTTTCGGATCTCCTCCAGGAAACCCATATACTCCTGTTCCTGCTTCTGCTGTTGGATAAACTGCGTGATCATCGGCGACATCTCGTCGAGACTCTTCCCTTCCAGGCGGTCCTTGTACATCTCGTAGAACTCCGCAAGTTCCTCATTGCTCACCGTAGGCGGGGAAGGGAATTTTTTCTGCAGGTACTGCTGAATCGCCGCTTCCTCCCCTTTCTCTTCGTTGCCGGGGTCCAATCCCTGCTTCTTCACCTCCTGGAGCACGAGTGTTTTCATGATCATGATCTCCAGAAACTCCGCCGGGTTCTCCATGGCCATTCCCCGGGCCGGCTCCTGTATCTTCTCCACCTCCCGGAGGAATCGATCCACGGTGATCTTCTCGCCGTTCACGCTGGCAAGCGCCTCTCCGCCCGACCCGGCGGCGAACAGAACATAAAAAAGCGCGGCACCGCCCAGAACAACGACCACTGCCGCTCCAAGGACAATCAATTTCTTTTTCACTTTCCCTCCAAAACTGTAAGTTTTTACCGCATCGAGGGGGTTCTCGATATATTACGTTTTGTTAATATGATGTGCGCACCCCCATCTTGTCAAGCGATTTGCTTCGATCTGCGAACAGGAAGATTGAAGGCACGAGGGTGACAATGTATCTGTAGGTGTTATTTTCTGAAACAGTAGGGGACGGTAAAGAGTTAGGGAGTGGCCGCGGAAAAAATGAAATGCTGCTTACTCCGTACCGCCACGCTGCCTGCTACTGACGGAGGACAAAAAACATGGCCGATGAAAAGAGGGGAAAGCCCGGGATCGAGGGGGCGCAGGTCCTTGACCTGGCCGGGCTGGTGGACTACGCGGAAGGGGCGGTGGTCAGCCGGACCATAGCGGAGAACAGGGCGGGGACGATCACCCTGTTTGCCTTCGACGCAGGTCAGGGGCTGAGCGAGCACACGGCCCCTTTCGACGCACTGGTCCAGGTCCTCGGCGGGGAAGGGGAGTTCATCATAGGCGGGAAACCGTGCAAGGTCGGGACCGGTCAGATCGTGCTGATGCCGGCCGGGGTCCCGCATGCGGTGAGGGCCGAGGTTCGCTTCAAGATGCTGCTCACGATGCTTCGGGAGGGGTGAGCGTCCCCTCTCACCTGGCCCCACATTCGATGTTGGACGTTCGTCCCCTTTCTCCTGGGTCCTTCATTCGATGTTGGACGTTCGTCTCCTTTCTCTTATTTTTCCCTCTTCCCGGCCGCCATCTCCCAGTGCCGCTAATTTCTCAGCGCTGCGGAGAGGACCTCCTCGGCCCGGTCCGCAAGGATGAAGTTCATCTCCTTTCGGACCTTCTCAGGCAGGTCGTCGAGGTCCTTCTCGTTCCTCTTGGGCAGGATCACGATCCGGAGCCCGGCCCTGTGCGCCGCCAGGACCTTTTCCTTGATCCCGCCGACCGGGAGGACCTGACCCCTCAAGGTGATCTCGCCGGTCATGCCCACATCCGATCGCACCGAACGGCCTGTCAGGAGCGAGGCCAGGGCCGTGGCGATGGTCATCTGCTGACTGGTGGCGTTGGAACTTATGGACGCGGTCTGCAGGGAAGAAAGAGAAAGCAGGGCCAGCAGGATAATAGCCAGGCTGACCAGCACTTCAATAATGGTAAAACCAGCCTGGTTCCGCGCCTTTTCCGCGAATAAACCATGTTCAGCCCGGCCGAATTTTTCTTGAACGCTCATAACAGCTCCTTGCAACAAAGAATCCCGGCTAATTCAACAGCACTTGGCCGGCCGGGTTGACGCTGATAACAACGGTTTTCCCGTCCGTGTTTTCCAGGGTCAGCCCGCCGGCGACAAACGCTCCGGACACCGCAGATCTGGCGGCCAAACCATGCGAGTCAAATCCGACCCGGACGGTTTGAGCCGATTCGTCCGTGGTATCAACGCTGCCGTCGCCATCCAGGTCTATCATGCTGGAAGCCGCTCCCTCGTTATCGCTGAACACCGCGGAATCCATGACCACTCCCGAAGCCAGTGTTCTGGCGGATATCACGGTTTCCTCACCGGCGTCCACCGCTCCCGAAGTTTCATCCTGATGCCAGTTGCCGTTGGGGTCCAGAAAGGCCATATAGGTGTCAGGCGGCAGAAAAACCACCACGCACCGGGCGTTATTGCGCACGGCCATCGTCCTGGCGTAAGCCAAGTTGACCATGATCTGTCTGGATGTCGTGTTCAGGCGGTAACTTGGCAAAAAGGCGCCAATGCTGGGCACGGCCACCAGGGCCAGCACGCCGATAATCGCCACGACCACCATCAGTTCAACTAGCGTAAATCCAGATCGAACTCTCATCACCCACCTCGCTGGACAGATATCTGAAACATTTTTCATGCCAAAAGGAATTTTGAGGAATTTTTACGGTAACTATAGATTATTACTATACTTTTAAAAAAACGCTCACATAGTTTACGGCAGTCGTCTATAAACTATTTTAATAGCTGTTAAAAAAATTAATAGAGTCAGGAGACTAATTCCGGCTCTTTCCGGCCGAAACCACCACACTCAACGCCCGGGCTAATCCAGCTCATAAGCCTTTATCTTAGCCAGCAGCGAGGGATAACTGATTTTCAGCCTCCTGGAGGCCAGCGAACGGTTGCCGTTGGACCGGTCGAGCGCTTCCTTAATCAGGCGGGCTTCAAGTTCCCTGACCCGGCTTTTCAAATCGAGGTCCCCTTCCTCCCCGGAAGTCAGCGGTTCTTCTCCCCCGACCCCGAAAAGAATGTGACTGGGGATATCGCCGAATTCCAGGCGGTCGGACGGAGACAGAACCAGCATCCGCTCAACAATGTTTTCCAGTTCCCGCACGTTACCCGGCCAGGGATAAGCCCGCAACGCCGCTAAAACCTCGGTGGAAACATCCGGACGATCCCGGTCCTCCCGGGCCGCAAACAGGGTCAGGAAATGTTCCAGCAGAGGGGAAATGTCTTCGGGCCGCTCGCGTAGAGGGGGGATAAACAGGGGCAGAACGTTCAGCCGGTAATACAGGTCTTCCCGGAAATTGCCGTTACGGACTTCCTGAGCCAGGTCTCTGGCCGTCGCGGCCACAATCCGCGCGTTTATTTTGACCGCTGTGGTCGAACCCACCGGCCTCACTTCCCGGTCCTGCAACACCCTGAGCAGCTTAACCTGCAGGGGTAATGTCAGTTCGCCGATTTCATCCAAAAACAGGGTGCCCCCTTCAGCCGCCGCGAACAACCCGGCGTGATCATGCACCGCGCCGGTGAAAGCCCCCTTGACGTGCCCGAACAGTTCACTTTCCATCAGATTCTCCGGAATAGCTCCACAGTTGACCGGCACGAACCTGTTCTTATTCCGGCTGCCGCCTTCGTGAACAGCCCGGGCGATCAACTCCTTGCCCGTGCCTGATTCTCCGCATATCAGCACGGGACTGGAGGCCTCGGCCACCTTGCCGACCAGGACCAGCAGGTCCGCCATGGCCTTGGACCGGGCCACCACCCCGGCCGGCCGGGTCTTGGCCGCGGCCCGGCGCAAGGCCAGGTTCTCCCTTCTTAACCGGACCTGGTCTTCGGCTTTCTTCAAAGTCAGTAGAATTTCATCAGGATTAAAGGGCTTGAAAACATAATCGAACGCCCCGGCCCTGATGGCGTCCAGGGCCGCGTCAACCGTTCCGTAAGCCGAAAGCATGATCACCGGGGCGGTGAAGCCGCGGGCGACCACTTCGCGCAGAAAAGTCAGCCCATCCATATGCGGCATGCGCACATCGCAAAGAACAAAATCCACTATCCCGGTCTCCAGGCAGACCAGACCCTTATGGCCGTCCGGCGCCTCAGCCACCTGATAGCCTTCCCTCTCAAGGCAGGTGCGCAGAACCAGCCGCATATTCTCTTCATCATCCACAATCAGCACTCGCCGCTCTCTATCCACGCCTCCCCCTATTCATCTACCGGCAGGAAAACCGTAAACGTGCTGCCCCGGCCCTGAACGCTTGACACCCTGATCCGGCCGCCGAAGGATTCAATGATGGAACGACTGACCGCCAGCCCCAATCCGGCGCCCTGACCAGGCTCCTTGCGGGTGAAAAATGGATCGAAAATCCTTTCCAGGTCCTCCGCGGCTATGCCTGTCCCGGTATCGGCCACGGAAATGAAGACATCGTCATATTCTCCCCGGCCTGTCTCGATGGTCAGGCGTCCATTCGAACCGGTCTCAACCTCCATGGCCTGAACGGCGTTTCTCAGAAGGTTCAGCAGGACCTGAATCAGCTTGTTTTCCTCGGCCCGGGCGCAGGGCAGCCCTTGGGTCAAGTTCCGGGTGATTTCCAGTCCCCTGAACCCGGGCTGCACCTTAAGCAATTCCAGCCCGGCCGAGGCCAGCCTGTTCAAATCCACCGGCCCGGTCTCGCTTCTGGCCGGGCGGGCGTAATCAAGCAGCAGCCGGATGATGGCATCCATGCGCTTGAGCTCGGACTGAATTCTCTTGATGAAATCCGCTTTTTCTTCCTCGGAAATGTTATTCCGGTTCAGCAGATGGATAAAGCCCTGGATGGAACTTAAGGGGTTGCCCAATTCATGAGCCACCCCGGCGGCCAACCGGCCCACGGAAGCCATTTTTTCCGACCGGACCAGATCCCCCTGAGCCTTTTCCAGGGAAACAATGTTGCTCTCCAGCCTCAGCCGGTTATCGTGAAGTCTGGCGGCCATATCTTCAAAAGCCGCCTCCAGTTCCCCGATTTCCGTGCCCTTGACCGCTTCGGCCGGCTCTCCAGGTTCATATTCGCCGTCAGCCAGTTTTTTTACGCGGTCGAGCATCCCGGCCAGAGGCCGCACCAGCCTGATGGAAAGCAGATAAGAACCGAAAAGAACGATAATCAGGGTATCCAGGGCGAGATATAGAATAATAAGCCAGCGGGCCTTGAACCAGGCGGCCCGTAATTCATCCAGCGACGAATACAGGCCGGCCGCAGCCATTACCCTCGGCCCCTGACGCAACGGCACGGCCATGGACAGAGTCGGGTCCGGCCCGAAGAATAAAAACCCGGCTCGACCTGAACTGGTCCGGACCTCTCCAACGGACAGCGTCTCCATCAGCTCCGCGCGGCCGGGACCGCTTCCCCAGGCCCAGTCGCCGGATTCGGCCAGCGTATTCCCCTGGCGATCCACAACCACTATTTTAAACCCGGTCCGAGCGAAAGCGTCAACCAGAGCCTGGATGTCGACGCCCTCGGGATAGCCGGCCAGTTCTTGCTGCAAAGCCGAGGTTATGGTCAGGCCGTTGGCAATCTGGAGCTGGATCATCTCCCTTTGAGCGTACTTGAAGACCACCAGCCCCACAAGGCCGACGGCCGCGGACACCAGCAGCGCCAGGGAAACCGTTATTTCAAAACGAAGCCCGCGCGGCTTGAATTCCATTCCTGCCCTTCCCAGTCTCTGCGCGGCTCAAACTCACAGCCTGAGCTTTATCCCCTTGGTCTCTTTCAACGCCTTGAAACAAAATCACCCGGACGACCGGTCTGATATTACTCTCTTTCGCCCGTTCTGAAGGTTCAAGACAGATACCAGCGCAACAGCGCTTCCCCGAAAAACATATAGATCAGCGCGGCCAGGGAAAGAAACGGGCCGAACGGAAGCCTGGTTTTCAGGTCGAAGCTTTTCTGTTTGATGGAAATAGCTATTACCACGGCCAGGGCGATAACGGACCCGAAAAAGAGGCTGATCAAAACCCCGCGCCAACCCAAATAGGCGCCGATCATGGATAAAAGGGTAAAATCACCGCCCCCGATGCCTTCTTCCTTGCGAATCAGGTAATAGAGGTTATAGATCAGCCAGACAATCCCGCCGCCGACAAAAAGACCGAACACCGAGCCGATCAGGGAAATCAGGTGAAGATTGTGCAAACCAAAATCCATCAGGGTCATTCCCAGCCGGGGGCCGGTCAGGCTCATGGTGGGCGCCAGAACCGAGGCCAGCAGGCCCAGCACAATCGCCGGGTAGGTAATCTTGTCCGGGATGATCATCTCATCCAGGTCTATGTAGGTCAGGGCCACCAGCGAAAGGGAGAAATAAATCAGGAAAAGCGTGGTCAGACTCAAACCATAACGGTGGTAAATGGCCAGACAAAGCAGACCGGCGATCAGCTCTACAATAAAATACCTTGGAGAAATCGGCGCGGAACAACGGCGGCACCGGCCCCGCAACACGAGAAAACTGATCAGCGGGATATTATCGTACCAGCGAATCCCGGCCTGGCAGGCGGGACAGGAAGACCCGGGCCGGATCAGGGAAATATTCTTCGGCAGGCGGTAGATCACCACGTTTATAAAACTGCCCAGACTGACTCCAAAAGCGAAAACAAAAACATATCCGATAGCAATGATATGGCCGGATATAAAAAGATCGATTTCAGACACGCTGCTGACACCCTCCTGACCGGCGCTTCTTGCGGCCGGTTGACAGTTTCGGCCGTGAGTGCTATATTTTTATCATCTCACTAGCTGGTTAGAATAAAATGATTATTCGCATTAATCCCGATAATCCTCAGACCAGGCTCATTACCCGGGTGGCCGAGGTTTTAAAAAGCGGCGGGGTCATCGCCTACCCGACCGACACTCAATACGGCATCGGCTGCGATCTCTATAACAAAAAGTCGATTGAAAAAATCTATCGTCTTAAAAAGCGCAAACCGCAAAAACCATTCAGCTTTATCTGCGCCGATCTGAAGGATATCGCTAAATACGCCAAAGTCAGCAATTACGCTTACCGGACCATGAACCGGCTTCTGCCCGGACCGTACACCTTTATCCTGGACGGCACCCGGCTGGTGCCGAAAATAATGCTTTCCACCCGCAAGGAGGCTGGAATCCGCGTGCCGGACAATAAAATCTGCCTCAGCCTGGTGGAAGCCCTGGGCAACCCCATCATCAACACCACCGCCACTATAAACGACAATGAAACTCTGAGCAAGCCCGAGGATATCGAAGAGGTTTTCAAAGGGTTGATCGACCTGGTGGTGGACGGCGGCCCGGTGCCGGATATGCCCTCCACCGTTGTTTCGCTCATCCATGACCATCCTGAAATCATCCGGGAAGGGTTAGGGAAAATCGACAGTCTTTGAATCGCCTTTTTTCTTCCTTCCGACAAAGCCCTTACCCGAAAGAACGACTTTGCGGCTCGAGATGATGCCCAAGAACGCGACTGGACCCGCCGCCGGATCACCAATGGTCAGCCTGGCCGAAAGTTGGAGCGATAATACGCCGCCCGGCGGCTAACCCCGGTTTTACCCCATCGGCATATAAAGATACTGCAGGGTGAAAGGCTGCTTCAGGAAATCGGGAACAAGCTTGATCTGACTTTTCTGGGTAAGGAAATCCCAGACTCCGGGAGTCTTTTTCCTGGGGTATATCAGCCGGGGCTTGGTTTTTATGCCGGAAAGCTTCTGAGCCAGGTTCACGGCGTCGGTGAAATTCCCCAGGGCGTCCACCAGCCCCAGATTCATGGCCTCGTCGCCGGTAAATACCCGGCCGTCAGCCACGGCGGTCACTCTTTCCACGGGCATTTTCCGGGCGGCGGCCACGTCCTGAATAAACTGCTGGTGAACCCGGTTGACCAGGCGTTGCAGGATTTCCCGTTCCTTCCCGGTCATTTCCCGGGTCGGAGAACCGATATCCTTGAATTCACCGCTCTTGATAACCACTGATTTCAGGCCGACTTTGGCCAATAAATCCTGAAAATTCGCGTAATTCAGAATAACCCCGATACTTCCGGTCAGCGTTGACGGGTTGGCCACTATCTTGTCGGCGGCGGAGGCCACGTAAAAACCGCCGGAAGCGGCCAGGTTCCCCAATGAAGCCACCACCTTTTTCTTGGACTTGACCCGTAATATTTCACGATAAATCTCCTGGGTCGGAGCCACTGCCCCGCCTGGCGAGTCAATCCTCAGAATGATGGCCTTTATCCGGCGATCCCGGGCATAATTGTCAAGAACCTTTAAAACCGGCTCTGAGCTGTCGATGATTCCCTTGACCTCGATCACCCCGATGGCCGGAGCCCCATAGGAAACGTTCTGGTTCCGGCTGGTCAGATAAAACACCCCGCTTAATACTCCGGCTAATAGGAACACCACCAGCAGGATGATAAGCAGGGTCATAAGACAAGAATGCCGACCGCCTTCAGGCCGTGGCGGCCGGCTTTCTGATAAAACGGTTTGAGTCACAAACCTTTCTCCATTTTAACTGGTTTAACGGCGCGGGAACCGCAACGACCGCTTCCGGCAGCCGGTTCACCTCAAGCTAACCCCGAGGTGAATTCCGTGGAAATTTCTTCCAGACTTTCCCGCGGATTATTCTCCTTCAGGTTTATCCGAAGCTTCGGCGGACTTTTCCTCATCCGCGCCGCTTTCTTCCGCCGCCGTTCCGTTAAGCTGATTGGCCTTGTTCAAAGCCTGCTGCAGCTGTTCACCCAGACTGGACGTGCCTCCGGAAATGTTGCTGGAGTAGCCTTTAAGGTATGACCGTTCTTCCTCTTTCTTGAGTCTTTTAATGGACAGGCCGATCTTGCGGTCGCCCACACTGACGTTGATCACCTTGGCGGAAATAACATCGCCCAGGCTGTACAGCTCCTTGAGGCTCTTGCCCTTGATCCGATCCACCTCTGAAATATGCACCAGCCCCTCTATGCCTTCTTCAAGCTCGATGAAAAGGCCGAAATCCGTCACGTTGGTCACTGTTCCGGTCACCCGGCTGTTGTTGGGATACCGCTGAGGAATAAGCTCCCACGGGTCGGTTTCAAGCTGCTTGATGCCCAGGGAAAAACGCTCGTTTTCCTTGTCAACCTTAAGAACAACCGCCTGAATCTCGTCGCCCTTCTTGTAAACCTCGCCGGGATGTTTGATCCTTTTGGTCCAGGAAATATCGGAAACATGCACCAAGCCGTCGATCCCTTCGGCAATGCCGATAAACAGCCCGAAATCGGTAATACTTTTGATCTTGCCCTCAATGATTGTCCCAGGCTGGTACTGTTCGGCCACAATATCCCACGGGTTGGGTTCAACCTGCTTCATGCCCAGGGAAATCCGCTTGTTCCCGGCGTCAATGCTCAACACCATGCACTCAACCATGTCTCCCACGGACAGCACCTTGGACGGGTTGCGAATCTTCCGGGTCCAGGACATCTCGGACACATGAATCAACCCCTCGATACCTTCCTGGATCTCCACGAAGGCGCCGTAATCGGTCAGCGAAACAACCCTGCCGGTTATTTTCGCGCCGATCGGGTAAGCTTCGCCGGCCTTGAGCCAGGGGTCTTCCTGGAGTTGTTTCAGCCCCAGTGAAACCCGCTCATTGTCTTATCGAAACTCAGAATAAGAACTTTTATCTTTTCACCAACCTTCAGCACTTCCGAAGGATGGGTAATCCGGCCCCAGGATAAATCGGTTATATGCAGCAGACCGTCAATACCGCCCAGGTCCACGAAGGCGCCATAATCGGTGATATTCTTGATCACGCCCTCGACAACCTTGCCCTCCTGTATCTGGGCTATCGTTTCGGTCTTAAGCTCCTGGCGTTCCTCTTCCATCAACGCCCGGCGCGACAGAACCACGTTCTCGCGGCGCTTATTGTATTTCAGAATCTTGAAGGGAAAAGTCTGGCCCACCAGGACCTGTAAGTCCTTGATCGGCCGGAGATCAACCTGAGAACCGGGCAGGAAAGCGGTCACCCCGATATCGACCGCCAGACCGCCTTTTACCCTCGAAACGATCTTGCCCTCGATGACGCCGTCCTCATTATAGGTTCTGCTGATCACTTCCCAGACTTTTATTCTGGCCGCTTTTTCCTTGGAAAGAAGGATGTCATCCACTTCCCCGTCGTGCCGCTCAAGAATGACCTCGATCTCATCGCCGATATCAACCGTCAGGTTGCCGCTTCTATCCAGAAACTCCTCTATCGGGATGCGGCCGTCGGCCTTATAGCCGATGTCAACCATGACGTTTTCCTTGTTGATCTGAACGACAACGCCGGAAATGAGTTCACCTTCCTTGGGAGGCTTGAAACTGCTTTCATAAAGCTCCCCAAAACTCAGGGCCTCTTCCCCTTCCTGTTCATCAGCCGCACCGCGGAACTCATCTGTCTTCAGCTCTTCCACATCCGCGCTATCCGCCGCTTCAGCTTCGACCATCTGAACCTGATCGGTTTCCTGACCGTCCGCCGGCTGATTGTTTTTCTGGTTTTGTTCTTCCTGGTTTGTAACCGTTTTGTCCATGTTGAAAATTAACCCCCAATTATTGTTACAGAATAATCCTTAAGTTATTATTCCTGTAACCTTACGACTTGATACAGGCGCCCCATACGCGCTTGCGGTATTTATAAACCTTTTCTATATATCAGCGTTTATTCCGGAAATCAAATAAAATCGGTCTCATGACCTTTCATTTGCCGGGATGCCCTCGCCAGGGCTTGCCGGGCACAACATATTGACAAACAGCGCGGAACAACGCAAAATACAGCTCGCCATCCGCCAACTATTTGATATATATTCTTATTCAAACTAATGTACCATAAAAGCCACACTTTATGCAACAAATAATCGCCCTGACCCTGATTTAATAATTACCCAAATATTTTAACTCGCTCGAAAAACCCTGGAAAGGTCGCTCCCCGGAAGCCTTGCCCTCCCTGTCCCCATAAATCCGGCCCCTTGACATAACCGGTCGTCGGGGCTATATTTTATCGCTCAAAGGTTAAATAGAACCATGCGGGACAAAATCCATGGATAACTCAATCAATCCGGAAACATTCGCCAGCCTCTTCTCCCACTGGCGCGATCCGCGCGGCCGACTGCTGTGGAACTGCCTTTTTGTCCTGCCCGGCTGGCTGCAGACCTGGTGGAATACTTTCGGAAGCGAATCCTCATTGAACCTGTTTTCCCTAAAAAAAGACGGCGAACTGCTGGGAATAGCCCCGCTTCGTCTCGACGGCCAGGCCGCCTCCTTTATCGGCTCGGCCGATATCTGCGATTGCCTGGATTTCATCGTCGTCCCCGGACGGGAAGATGATTTTTTTCGCCGGCTGCTGGACGCCCTGAACAGCCAGGGCGTCGCTTCCCTGGACCTGCGCTGCCTGAGGCCCGACTCAACCGTGACCGGCTATCTGGAAAACTTGGCCCGCCTTCAAGGCTGCCAGGTGTCCGTGGAACCGGATGGTATCACCATGGAAATGGAACTGCCGCCCACCTGGGATGAATACCTGTTGAATTTAAGCTCAAAACAGCGGCACGAAACACGGCGCAAACTCCGCCGGCTGTACGAATCCGGCGATGTCAGCCTGCGCTTGCTTCAAGACCCCGGACCGATACGTGAAAATATGGATGTCTTTTTTTCGCTTTTCCGGCAAAGCCGGGCCGACAAGACCGAATTCATGACCGAACAGATGGAAGCCTATTTCATCGCCCTGGCTCAAGTTATGGCCGAAGACGGCGTCCTGAACCTGACCTTCCTCGATTTCAACAGACAGCCCGCCGCGGTGACGATGAGTTTCGATTTCCTGAACACTACCCATCTTTACAATAACGGCTACAATCCGGAACTGAATCATCTCAGCCTGGGCGTGACCAGCAAGGCGCTGAGTATCAGGGACAGCATCGAACAGGGCCGGACCCGGTACGATTTTCTCAAAGGCACGGAAGAATACAAATATCGCCTGGGCGGCCGGGAAGTCCGGCTGTCCCGGTGCGTAATCGAGCTTTAAAGCATGGAAAGCGGCGGGCCGATGATGGACAGGCCGTTAAACATCGCCATGTTATGCCTTCATACCTGCCCCCTGGGTCAGCCGGGCGCCAGGGACGCCGGCGGCATGAACGTGTATATCAAGGAACTGGCCCGCGAACTGGGCCGCCGGGGCCACCGGGTCGACGTTTTCACCCGGGGCCACGGCCCGGACCATCAGCCGATCACGTCCCTGGGCCGTGATATCCGCCTTATCCATCTGCCGGCCGGGAAAAACGAATCCCTGCCTAAAACAGATTTACACCCCCTGCTGCCGGAATTTTTCCGGTCCCTGGAAGAATTCCGGCGCCGGGAAGGGCTCGCCTACGACCTTATCCACAGCCATTACTGGCTGTCCGGCTTGGCCGGCCAGATGGCCGCGGAATCCTGGAACGCGCCTCATTTGATCATGTTCCATACCCTGGGCCACGTCAAAAACGCCGCCAGCGCCGAAAACGACGAACCTGAACTGCGCCTTGTTTCCGAAACAGAGCTGGCCGCCGGCTGCGACCGGATAATCGCCGCCACTCCCCGGGAAAAGCAGGAACTGAGCCTCTATTACGGAGCGTCCCCGGACCGGATTGGCGTAATTCCCTGCGGAGTCAACCTGGAACTCTTCCGCCCGGTCAGCAAGGCCCTGGCCCGGCATGAATGCGGTTTCAACCCGGCTGATAAAATAATCCTGTTCGTCGGCCGCCTCGATCCGTTGAAAAATTTGGACAGGCTGTTTCAAGCCGTGGCCCGGCTGATTGGACATTATAAATTCAAGCTGGTCATCGTGGGCGGCGATGATTCCTATCAGCCTGAAATCACCAGGCTTAGCCGCCTAGCCGAAACCCTGGGCCTGGGGGATTCGGTTTTTTTCACCGGCAGCATAGCCCAGGTCAGGCTGCCTTTTTATTACCGCGCGGCCGACGTCTTTGTCCTGCCGTCCTTCCATGAGAGTTTCGGACTGGCAGCCCTGGAAGCCCTGGCCTGCGGAACCCCGGTCGCGGCCGGAAAAATCGGCGGCCTGGAGGATATCATCGTCCCTGGAAGGAACGGCTGGCTGACCGAAGACCATTCACCGGATTCCCTGGCCGATAAAATCGGCCTGGCCCTGGCCAGGCCGGAACCGGATTCAGTCGAAACTGAATTCATCCGCGATACGGTGGCCCGGTATTCCTGGTCAAATATCGCCGAGGCCGTGCTCGACGAATACCGGGCGACCCTGGAAATCACGGCGACTCCTGACCGGCCGGTTACACCCGGCCGGACCGCCGCCTGGACTCAAAAGCCGGACGCGCCGGTTTTTTCAATTAAATGATGTTGTTCTGGAGGTATCATTGACTATACCCGTGCACGCGCTGATTATCGCGCCTCACCCCGATGACGCGGAATTCGGCATAGCCGGAACCGTGGCCCGCTGGACCGGAGAAGGCAAACCCGTGGCCTATGTCATGGTCACCAACGGTGACAAGGGCACGAGCGAAAGGAACCTTAAACCCGAGGAAATCGCCCGCATCCGCGAAACCGAACAGCGAAACGCCGCCGCCATCCTGGGAGTCTCCGATATTGTTTTTCTAAATTATCCGGACCAGGGCGTGGAAGACACCGCCGACTTCCGGAAGGAACTCGTCCGCTGGATCAGGCATTACCAGCCTTACCTGGTGGCCACCTCCGACCCTTATCGCAAATATATCTGGCACCGGGATCACCGGATTACCGGTCAGGTTGTCCTGGACGCGATCTTTCCCTACGCCCGGGACCACCTGGCCTACCCGGACCTGCTGGCCCAGGGCCTTGAACCCCATAAAGTGAAAGAAATCCTGTTCTGGGGATCGGAAGACATAAACCTGCGCGTGGATGTGACCGAAACCTTCAGCCGGAAAATCGACGCCCTGTTCGCTCACACCAGCCAGGTCGGCCATTACGGCCGCGAGAACCTGGAAGCCCGCATGAGGGAGCGGTACCGAACCCTGGCCGAAGGAGAGAATTTTGAACTGGCCGAGGCCTTTCACCGGGTGGAGATACTGCGCTGACCGCCCTTGAAGCCTGTTCTCTCAGGCAGACAGCCAGAGCACGTCGCCGCACAGCTTCGGGTCATGTTCCTTCGAGGCGAAGACCGCGTAATTTTCCTTTTCCCGCCCGATGGTAGTGGAATCGCCATGCCCCGGATGAACTTCGGTTTCATCCGGCAGAACGAAAAGCCGGCCGGTGATGGATTCGATAATCTGTTTGAGTTTCTCGGGAGACCTGGTGTGACCCGGTCCGCCCGGAAACAGGGTGTCGCCGGCTATCAGATACTTGCCGGTTAAAAAACACAGGCTGCCGGGCGTGTGCCCCGGAGTGTGGATGACGTTAATCCGTAGATCACCCAGGGTGATTATGGCACCGTCCTCAAGCCTCATGTCCGGCTTCAGCCCCAGGCCGCCGGTATCCAGCGGGTGAGCGCCCACCGGAACCTGAAGCTCCGATTTAAGCCTGCTCAGAGCGCCGGTGTGATCCATGTGGTCATGGGTCATCAGGATGCTTTTCGGGCTGGTTCCTTCCAGAGCCTTGAGCACCGTGTCCGCGTCTCCCGGAGCGTCGATGACCGCGCTGTCCCCAGTCTTGAGGCAGGTGATGATATAGGTGTTGGTCCCGTACGGCCCCAGGCTCATCTTCTCGATCCGCACGTTGTCGTCCTTGGCGGCCAGGCTCATTTCACTCCCCTTTCTTTCCGGTTAAAATTGCCATAAGGCCGGGTAAACTATATTTTATGCTTAAAGAATACCATCTGAACCCGTGGTTTACAAGTAAAACGTAACCGGAGCTCTGCATCC
>ENA-OSEO01004475-OSEO01004475.1-sediment-metagenome-genome-assembly--contig:-NODE-4475-length-14642-cov-5.200824_pt1 | contig 14642 bp, 11 predicted proteins | sample MGYA00237883_ERZ534232 | MGnify/ENA metagenome assembly ERZ534232 | reverse complement strand
ATCGCATTTTCCGATATTTTTTGAATATTCTCTCGTTGGGAAGCTGTTTTCAGGGCACTAAAATGAGAAACTCCGGTCGTAGGGAATAGGCCTGCCTATTCCTTGGCTTGGATACCGGCACGTAGGGAATAGGCCTGCCTATTCCTTGGCAATGTATGTTCCATCTTACGCTATCTGAGGAAAACCTTCTGCCCACGTAGGCTTCAACCTTATTCAGTTCCGAATAAACTCAACAGACTGCTCCCGATTGTTTGTGCGAGGCCAGGATCGTTTGATTCTATTGCCACGGCGATCGCCAGAGGTGTGGCAACCCAATCCTCCGTGGTTCCGCCAATGTACCATGTCAGAATTTGGCCGTCCCGGGTGAGGGCGTGTCCGCTTTGAAACCAAAAAGCCTCATCATTTCCAATCAGACTTGCTCCCACGCGATCCATTGCCCCCGATTCAATCACCCGAACAGGAAGAACACCTTCCCTAAAGGGCGTCCATTGACCATCTTCTGAAAGATATGTATTTCGCAATCGTGGAGAGGGCAGCAAGCCATCATTGGTGATACTTGCCGCGACCAATGCCATCTGAAGTGGCGTTACCCGAGTTTCAAGCACGCTCAAGGGCTTGGTTACAAAGATAGCTGGGTCTGGTTTTGCGTCAGGCTCTATGGTACGCAAGGAAAAATCTGGCGCGTCAAACAGTCCGAACGCTTCCAATTGGTCCAGGAATACGACTGGATCCAGGTTTTGGACCAATGCCAATGCTGCTGCTTCGCAGCCGCCCTGGTAACCACCCAGTTCCTCACCAAAAGCATCGCTGGCTGCCTGGCAAAACTCATCCTCTCCACCGGCTACTTTTGGCAGCACATCTGCAGCGGATTGGGGTTGGTTGTAATAAGTGGCAAGTCCCAGGCTGTTTACCAAGGTTCCCAAGGGGTAAGCCGCCTGGGTCGTTCGGTTGACCATCGGAGCATCCGCATCCTGGCGCAGCTGCTCCCAGTTTTCTGTGAGGGTGTTCGCATCAAAGTAGGGGTGCGAAGCCAGGGCGTAGATTTCACCCGTGCTGGCGTTTAATAGCACAACTGCGCCTTTCTCATCACCCAGCAGGGCGTCTGCAGTCGTTTGCAGGGAAACATTGATATTCAGTTTGATGTCCACCCCCGGAGGTGGTTGATTGTAGAACAATTGATATTTCCAAATCGTGTCATAGCTTGTCCCTGAATACCCTCTCAGCCATTCATACTGGCTCAATTCCAAGCCATCCTGCCCATATAAACCGCTCGTATAACCAATCGTATTGCTCAAGGAGGGTATCAAAACTTCGCGTTTATAGTTGCCGATTTCGCCCGTTGTAATTGCCAGCTCCTTTCCCGATTGGCTCAGGATCTTGCCCCTTGGGGAATAGCGGTCATAAACCGCCCAGCGTGGGTTTTCGGGCTTTGCCAGAAGCTCCTTCTGCTGGAAGACCGCCAGCCAACTACTCGCAGCGATGATCAAGCTGAACAGGACGAGGAATATGGCTGCTACCCAGCGATAGGGACGGCGAACGGGTTCGGGCAGCGGTTCAGCTGCCTGTTCAGAACTGATTTTGAGCAGCAACATAACCGCGATCAGATTAGTTACAAGCGACGAGCCGCCGTAAGAAAGAAATGGGAAGGTCACGCCAGTTAATGGCATCAGCCCCAGATTCCCCGCGACAATGAAAAAGGTTTGCAGCCCAAGATATGCTGCTATGCCAAAGGCCAGATAGCGGCCAAAAGTCGTCTTGGTTGTCTGGGCGATACTTATGCCGCGCACAACCAGGATCATCATCAAGAGGATCAGAGCCGAGCTGCCCAGCAAGCCCGTTTCTTCGGCAATTGCCGGAAAGATGAAATCTGAGACTGCCACAGGGATAAACAGAGGGCTGCCCAGGCCTGGACCGGTTCCTGCCAGTCCGCCTGCTGCGATCGCGATTTGGGCTTGCACCAGTTGGTAAGCGTTTCCTGATGCCTGCGCCCAGGGGTCTAGCCAGATATCTATCCGCGCTCTGACGATATCAAACACAAAGTAGCCGACCAATCCGGCTGCGATGCCAGCCAGGGGAATTAACCATAAAAAGCGCCGCTTTTGCGTGGTCACCGTCAGCATCAGTGCGTAAAGGCAGACAAATAAACTGGCGGTGCCGAGATCCCGCTGACCTATCAGCAATAATCCCGCCATAGCCGTCACAATCAGGGTAGGAAATACTGAGCCCAGCAGCGTGATGTTCGGTTTGATCTGGTCAGCGAAGAAAGCTGCCAGGTAAACAATCATCAACAGCTTGAGCGGCTCAGAGGGCTGGAAGTAAAACCCAAAGGCTTCCAGCCACAACTGCGGACCTGCCCCGGTTGGATTTACCCCAACAAGGAAAGTCAGCCCGATCAGCAGCAAACCGATCAGCAGCCATACATATTTGTAGCGTTTCAACAAACGGCTTAGGCGCCTGGTGTTGAGGCCAAGCCAAAACAAAACACAACCCACCAGGAACCAGCCAAGCTGCTTCTGCCCCAGGCTCGGGGACAATCGCCAAACAGTCAGTAAACCCCAGCCGACTAAAGCCGCGAAAGTTGGAAAGATCCAGGGATCACGGTTAGGCAGTTTGCGCTTTACAGCTTTATGAAGCAGCAGAATGCCGCCCAACCAGACAAAAAACGGCACGAAAACCAGCCAGTCTGGCTGCAGTGTTTCAGAGTGCAGGCGTGTTCCATTCGCCAGCGATAGGGCAGCAGTTTGGAAAAACAGAAACAACACCGCCAGCGCGAGCAGCCTGGGCTGTTTGGAATGCAATCGGGCAGCGGCTTTAGCAGGCAAGATTATCCTAAATACTTTTCAACCAACAGATGCAGCCTGGATTTTGTTTCCGGGTTGATCTTTGCAGGGTTGGTCATGATAGCGTTTTTGAGGGCGTCACCACACTCGCAGGAGACAGAGCCATCATCCTCCGCCAGCAAATCAACCAGGCGGATCAGCGTGTTTTGTGCCACGCTGGTATTGTGGTTGAGCGTATTAATCACCATTTCCACCGTTACCGGTTCCTCCGAAACGTGCCAGCAATCGTAATCTGTCACATGCGCCATCGTGGCATAGCAGATTTCAGCTTCGCGCGCCAGGAAAACCTCCGGCGAGGCGGTCATTCCCACCAAAGACATCCCCCAGGACCGGAAGGTGTTTGACTCACCCCTTGTCGAGAAGCGCGGGCCTTCAATCGTGATATAAGTGCCGCCACTATGCACCACCACATCCTGCTCCTGCAGCGCTTTCAACAGCTGCGCGCTCAATTTGGGGCAGAATGGCTCAGCAGTGCTGATGTGGGCGACAATCCCATCGCCAAAGAAACTGCGTTTTCGGTCTTTGGTGAAGTCAAAGATCTGGTCAGGCACCACGATATGTCCCGGAGCATAATCCGCCCTCAGGGAGCCCACGGCGCTGACGCTGATGATCTTGCTGATGCCCAGTTCTTTAAAAGCATAGATGTTTGCGCGGTAGTTCACTTCAGAAGGTAAAAGAACATGTCCATATCCGTGGCGTGCCAGAAAAGCCAGCTTTTTGCCCTTCACTTCTCCGATCACGATCGGTGAGGATGGCTTGCCGAATGGCGTGTCCACTTCAACGCTTTCCACATTCTCTAGTCCACTGAAGCCATATAGTCCCGACCCTCCGATGATTCCAAATGCAAACTCTTCTGTCATTTTCGCCTCTCTTCTTGTTCAATTGGTTTGATGGAAATGCTAAAAATTGCGTCACCGCAATAAAATTCGTCGTTATCTTTCACAACAATCGGTTCCTCAACCCGGATCCCATCCAAATAAGAACCATTCGTCGATTTAAGGTCCTCGAACCACCATTGGTTCAGGTTATAAAACAAACGCGCATGCCTGGATGAGACGGTTAAATCGTCCAAAATAAAATCACAATCCAGGCTCCGACCGATCAGCACTTCAGTTCCGGCAAAAGTCTGCGTCGTTGGCTCCGCGCCCATGGTGGAGGATAGCGTAAGGACAGGGATCGCGAGATTTCCCTTGTGAACTTGTGTCGAGACCACGCTGCGCCACAACATCCAGATGGAGAGCCCTAAAAATCCATAAAGAAAAACAAGAAATATTACACGCAGGATCAGACCAACTGTGGCAGACATTTCACTCCTTTGTGGCTATTATTGTGGTCGGATTTAACCCCGTCCCCGGCACGTCCTGGTTATAAATCAGGAGTGTTTTGCCAATCCGGATCACATCTCCAGGCTTGAGCGTAGCGGTTTTCACCGGCTGATTGTTGACGAAGGTCCCACCAGTTGAGCTGAGATCAAAGAGCAGGTAATGCCCATGTTGTGCCCTCAACAGCAGGTGATCCCGCGAGATCATCGGGTCATCAAGCTGGATATCACTGCTGCTCCTGCGTCCGATCTTGATAATTGTCTTGTTTAGATAAACCTGCTCCTTGCCGTTGATGATGAAATAGGCACGCTCAGGTTTGATAGCTTCCGCCGAAGCTTCAGGCATAATTTGCAGGGCAGTTTTTGAGGTGGCGGAGGAGGGGAGCGTGAGAGCCATCGATACTTCAATCGTGTCCACAGCCAGGCTGGGATTCTGCGCCAGCTGGATGCGCAGCGGCACTCTGAATTGATAGCCCTGTTCAAGCCAGGTCGCCTCCACCTCGCTGGCAACCTGGTTCAGGGTGGGCATGGCTTCCTGCCAGGCATCCCACTTTTCCGGCGACACATGCAATGTGATCAAATCCGGCACGAATTTTTCCCTGGTGTCCGTCTGAGCCTGGATCTTCTCATCGATGATCCGCACCAGCTGACTGCTCAGTGACGACGCGGCCCCAGGGTAGAGCAGCCTGTCCATAGTCCCTTCGAGCAGGGCTTGGATTTTGCTTTCGATCAACGCTAAAAAATTATGCATGGCAGCCACGCTGAAATTATACCAACGAACCACCAGGCTCTGGTTTGCCTGTGCGATTTATTCTGTCACATTGTGCCCGTCTGTCATTGCGAGGAACGAAGCAATCTAAACTGTTTATTATCAAGCAGTGTGAGCGGTTCACAACACTGGGTGAATTTTGACTGAGATCCTGCTACATCCACGCTTCTGGTTCCCCGGCAATTTAGATTGCTTGCGAAATAGCACACTACGTGTCACAAAAGAAGTTCGCAATACCCAAAGGGCACGATGTGACAGATCAAACCCTCACACCGCGTAAATCGGATTGCTGAATATCCACCCTCGATGCCGGCCACGGTAGTCAATATACACCTCAGTCCGGTAAATCCCCGGCTCCTTCGTCAGGTACGTCAACACCTCCCGCTCCCGCACCTCCAAAACCACCCGCCCATCCTTCACCAACCGTATGTGCGCCCGCAGAGGCACCCGCACCTGGAAGGTCAGCCCCGCATCCGCGCTGACTCTATCCCCCATCCAAAAAGTCCCGTCATTATTGTTGCACGTAAACCGAAACCCCCGCGTCGGATGCGGCAGGTCATAAGCGCAGAAACAATGCCCCGCAGCCAGCGCCTCATACACCATCCGCCGGTCCGAGTTGATCTCCCCGCTGAGCGCTTTGGGCGTGATGATGTGCGTCGTGATCGAGCGGAACTGTATCTCGTAGGGGTATACCTGCAACCTGAAAGGGCCAGCCGGGTAGGTATCCGCGTGCGCGTCCACCCCTGCCACAGCCACCACAGGCTGCTTGCGCGTCAGCAGCAGCTCATCCCACAGCTTCAGGGTCCTCTCCAAAGGGCTGAGCATCATAAACCCCGGGAAAAGCGCGTGCAGGGCAGCCTTCGGCAGCGTCTGCGAGCGGGTCTTAAACTCACTCATCAAATTCCACAATTCAATCCCCGTAAAACCCCTCACATCCCAATCCGTCCAGTTGAAAGATTTTTCGTGGAAAAGCGGCAGGGCGTCATCCACAGGATGCGCCAAAAAACTCAACGCGCCAGCCGAGTGCGCCTGGTCGATCAACTGCTGCCGGTTGGCGGCAAAGCGCGCGAGCTCAAGGTTGTGCCCGAAAATCAGCATGTGATTGCCGCCCTCAGCGGAGGTACGGTCGTGCACTTCTTCGCCCGAGAGCAGCAGCACGCGGCGTTTGCCTTCCTGCGTGTAGCCCTCGATGTCACTCACCAGCACGTTGTGATCCGTCACGATCAACACGTCCACGCCCGCCCTCAAACCCGCCTCAGCCAGCTGGGCGTGCGTGCCGGTTCCATCCGAATAGACGGTGTGCATGTGCAGCGCGACGATCAGTTCTTCCATAATAGCAAGATTATACCGCTGCTCAGGTGTTCATCGATCGGGATTATTGGGTGGTGGAGGGGAGAAAGTGCAAAAGTGCAAGGTTTTTTGCTGTGTCATTTTTGCACTTTCTCGAGCTGCCTGTAACCCTTGGCTCTACCCAAAAATTACGATTAGAAAAATATAGATTATTGATCATTGATCAGGCAGTCCAATAATCAGCTAATTTTCCTGCCTGGTCAAGCACCTTGTTGACCGAGACCGTGTACTCACGGGTGGAAGGATCGTCGGGTGGGTATTTGTACTTCCTGAGCAGGCGTTTGACCAACACGCGCAGTTTTGCCTGAACACTTTCTTTCAATTGCCAGTCGATGGTTGCGTTTTTCCGGACGCTTTCGGTCAATTCCACCGCAATCTGGCGCAAGATATCATCACCCAACAATGCTTCCGCGTTTGGATTGTCCGCCAGGGCATCATAAAATGCCAGTTCATCTGGAGCCAGCCCCAAATCTTCGCCGCGCTTGTCTGCTTGGCGGATTTCCTGTGCCAACTGGATCAGTTCTTCGATCATTTTGACCGAATCAATCAGCCCATTCTGATAGCGTTTCACTGCCTCTGCCAGCATTTCGGAAAACTTGCGTTCCTGGGTGGCGTTCAACCTGCCGCGGGTTTTGATCTCATCTGCCAGGAGTTTTCTGAGCAGTTCCAGCGCGAGGTTTTTGCGTTCCATATCCTTGATTTCTGCCAAAAACTCATCCGAAAGGATGGAGATGTCGGGTTTTCGGATGCCAGCCGCATCAAAGATATCCACCACCTCGTCTGAGATAATAGCGTCGTTGACAATGCGGCGTATTTCGTCTTCGATCTGGGAGTAGGTGCGCTTCTGCCCCCGTCGTTCAAACTTCTCAAACCGGGCTTTGATTGCCAGGAAGAAAGCCAGATCGTCCCTGATTTCAAGCGCTTTAGGGTGCGGCACTGCCAGCCCATAAGCTTTACGCAGGCGCAGCAGGTTTTCTTTGAATCGGTCGGTGCCCGTAAGCAGTTTATCGCCTTGCTGGATCTCACTCAGAGATGCGATGTGGTTGGCAGCATCAAGAATAAAATTGAGTTTTTGCGCGGTTGGCAGGCTGAAGTATTGGCGGTAGTCGAACCTGCCAAATATATCCCGCACAATTTCGAATTCACGCAGCATAATATTCACAGCTGCTTCCTGATCCAGCGCGATATCCCCTCTGCCTTGCCCCTCCGTGTAAATCGCCAGCGCCTGTTTCAGGTCCTGGGCAATGCCGATATAGTCCACAATTAAACCGCCGGTTTTCTCCCCAAAGACGCGGTTTACCCGTGCTATTGCCTGCATCAGGGTATGCCCGTTCATGGGCTTGTCGAGATACATGGTGTCCAACGGTGGGGCATCAAAGCCGGTCAGAAACATATCGCGCACGATCAGCAGCTGCAGGTCATCCTGGTCGTTGCGCAGCCGGTCGCCGATCTGCTTTCGGCGTTCCTTGTTCCGAATATGCTCCTGCCATCTCAGCGGGTCACTCGCAGAGCCGGTCATCACGATTTTGATCTTGCCTTCAGCATCAGCAGGGTGGTGCCAGTCGGGGCGCAGGCGCACGATTTCGTCATACAGTTCCACGCAGATGCGCCGGCTCATGCAAACGATCATGCCCTTGCCGCCAGTCGAACTTCGCCGTGCTTCAAAGTGCTCCACGATGTCCTTGGCTACCTGGCGCAAACGGGGCGCGGACCCCACCACAGCTTCCTTACCCGTCCATCTGGCATAGTTTTTCTGCTTTTCAGTCAGCTCTTCATCTTCGGTGATCTCATCAATCCGTTCGTCCAGCAACTTCTGATCTTCTTCGGATAGTGAGATTTTCGCCAGGCGGCTTTCGTAATAAATCGGCACAGTCGCGCCGTCTTCAACTGCTTGCTGAATGTCATACACATCCACGTAATTGCCAAAGACAGCCTGGGTGTTTTTATCTTCTTTCTCAATAGGTGTGCCGGTGAAGCCGATGAAAGTGGCGTTGGGCAGGGCGTCGCGCATGTGGCGGGCAAAGCCATCGATAAAATCGTACTGGCTGCGGTGGGCTTCATCTGCAATCACCACCACGTTGCGCCTGAGCGTTAACGCAGGAAGAGTCTCAAATCCATTTTCGGGGAAAAATTTTTGAATGGTGGTGAAGACGATCCCGCCCGAAACCACCTGCAGCAACTGTCTCAGGTGTTCTCGGTTTTCAGCCTGCACTGGGGTTTGGCGCAGCAATTGCTGGCAGCCAGCGAAGGTGTCAAAAAGTTGTTGGTCAAGGTCGTTACGGTCGGTCAGCACCACGATGGTGGGGTTGCTCATGGCGGGTTCCAACACCAGCTTGCCGGCATAAAAGACCATCGAGAGGCTCTTGCCGCTGCCCTGGGTGTGCCAGACCACACCACCGCGTTTATCGCCGCTTTCTTGCTCAGCCACTGAAGACAAGTGAAATCTCGCCGGATGTTCGCGTGTGTACAATTTGCCGCTGTCTTGCGCGGAAGCACGCAGAGTCGATTCGATCGCTTTATTGACCGCGAAGTATTGGTGATAGGCAGCCAGTTTTTTAACCGTGCCTTCCCGTGTTCGTTCAAACACCAAAAAATGGCGGATCAAGTCCAGCAGCCGGCTCTTGCTAAGCATGCCCTGGATCAGAGGCTGCAGCTCAGATTGTGTGCGCGAGTCGACCACTGAGTTGCCATCCACGCTTTTCCACTGCATAAAGCGGCTGTATTCGCTGCTGATCGTGCCGGCAGCTGCCGACCAGCCGTCGCTGATGACCTCGAAAGCATTATAAGGAAAGAGCGAGGGGATCACGGTGTGATAAGTGAGCAGTTGATTGAAAGCTTTTTCGAGGTTGGCTTGTTCGTCCACCGCGTTTTTCAGTTCAAAAACCACCAGCGGCAATCCATTGACGAACAAAACGATGTCCGGCCGGCGGTTTTCCTGGATGGAGGTGTGGATACCGGACGTATCCAGCAAAGTGTATTGGTTGACCGCCAGGAATTCGTTGTTGGGTCCGGCGGGGTTATGCCAGTCAACCAGCCAGACCTTGTCGGTTCGGCTTTTGCCGTCGCCAATACCAAATTTAACATCGACGCCATTGATCAGCAGGTTGTGAAAGTATTCGTTCTTATCGATCAGCTGACCGAAAGGCAGGCGCAGCACCTGTTTGAAGGCATCCTCGCGGGCTGATGCCGGGATGTGGGGGTTGATGCGGTCGATGGCGTCTTTGACCCGCCTGGTGAGCAAAACGTCGGTCAGATCACGCTCTTTGAAGATGCCGTCAGCCAGGTCAGGTCCGTACGCAACCTGGTAGCCATTCAGTTCTTTTAGCAAATCAAGCGCGCTTTGTTCGATGTCGGATTCATTCAGGATCATGGTTTACCCCCTGGGTAATAGCTTCCTAAGGATTGGCATTGTAGGGGCGGGTTCGGAACCCGCCCGTACGGAACTTGCTCCAACCAGATATGGTCGGACGATTTGCTCGAATTTAGATAAAATCATGGTGTACCCCCGGAATAATAGCGATCGTTTTCCCATTGGATGGGGTTTGTAAGGATATAGTCACCGATTTTCTGGTAGGACTCATTGTTACGGATGATGTGTTCGTAGTAATTCCGTTGCCAGACAGGCTCGCCAGTGGATTTACGCAGGAGATTAATGCGTTTTGCAGAAAAGGTCTTTAATTGCCGCACAATTTCAGAAAGAGGTGTTTGCTTGCGTGCTGATGTAGGGGCGGGTTCCGTACGGGCGGGTTCCGTACGGGCGGGTTCTGTACGGGCGGGTTTCGAACCCGCCCCTACCGATGCCCCATTATCTGAACCCGCCCCTACCGATGCATTTATATCTGAACCCGCCCCTACCGATGCATTTATATCTGAACCCGCCCCTACCGTCTTTGCCGGTGCGATGATGTGAATAATGGCATGGATGTGATTGGGCATGATCACAAATGGACCTAACTCGATCCCATCAACGTGATTGACCAGATCATTCCATGTGAATTCCACAACCTTCCCAAAATCGTTCAATTGCATTTCACCATCCACAATTTTTCCAAAAAGTGACTGTTTGCTGTGCGTGCATATGGTTACAAAGTATGCGCCTGGTTGGGAATAATCATACCCCTTCATGCGAATGGAGCGGCGATGATGACGATCCTGGAGATTTTCAGAATTATCCCGAGACATATTATCCTACCATGGCATACCCAGTAATGAACCCTTTCCTGATGAGTCCAATTTGATTATATTAGCAAATGTAGGGGCAGGTTCCGGATAGTCGTGGATCGCCGCCGTCGGGGCAGGTTCCAGATAGTCGTCGATTACCGCCGTCGGGGCAGGTTCCGCGCATTCACAGATTACCGCCGTAGGGGCAGGTTCAGAACCTGCCCCTACCGAATCCGCCCGTACCAAACCCGCCCGTACCAAACCCGCCCGATTGGATAATGGTAGATTTGATCCATCCTGGTTTATTGGATTGGAACACATCCTAGCAGGTTCCAGATATTCGTGGTTTACCGCCGTTGGGGCAGGTTCCGGATAATCGTCGATTACCGTCGTAGGGGCAGGTTCCGGATATTCACGGATTACCATCGTAGGGGCGGGTTCCGAACCCGCCCGTACCGAACCTGCCCCGACAGATTTCGCCCGAATCGAACCCGCCCGTACCGAACCTGCCCCTACAGGATTCGCCCGAATCGAACCCGCCCGTACCGAACCCGCCCGTACCGAACCTGCCCCTACAGATTCCGCCCGTACCGAACCTGCCCGTACCGAACCTGCCCGCACGGCTGGGCAATGCGCATGATAAACTCCGTCAGCCAGGTCTGGTCCATACGCCAACTGGTAGCCGTTTAGATCTTTCAGCAGCTCTAGCGGATATTGTTCGATTTCGGATTCATTCGGGAACATTCTTTAACTCCTGGGTGGTGAAAGTTTCGCTCAGAAAATAATCACATTTAGTTTACATAGATTGCTTAATTAACCAAAGTGCGTTTTCAGTCGATTTTAATAAATTCTCAAATGAAATCATTACTTGAAGGTTTTTTACCCAGAAATCTTGACTCACAACTTCTTCAGGTGTCCTTGTGAGTTCCCTGAGAATTTCAACTATTTCCCGGTCTTTGTAATCTAAAGCGACCGAATCCTTCTTTTTTCTATAAGAAGGGAATATCGTAAGCTTTCGAGCAGGAATGCTTATGCCGGTTAAATCCGCTTCAATAGTTTGATTAATTGTAAAAAATTGGTGAAAAGACTTGTTTCTTGCATTTTTAATTTTACTGACGTATTGAATTAGTGAAGCTTTTTTTTCGTCCTTATACAGTGGTAGATTTCTTATGCTTTCCGCAAAGTCATAATGGGAATTTAATGTGTTCCATAAAACTATCCCTTTTAAATCTGCAAGATAAACTAACAATTTATGCATATTCATCGCATCATCGGAAAAATTGTATGCGATTCGCATGATTTCTCTTATGTTAAACTCATTTCCTTTAAAAGACCCATGTGGTCCGAGAGCTTTATCATATTCTTCTCGCTGCTCCCTGATAGAAGTGTGCAGCTTACTAATAAAGGAGTTTTTTGCTGGTGACTCCGAATTGGTAGGCATAGTAAGCTTCATCCTGATATCATCAGTGAGTTTTAGAAATGATTGAAGATAAGTTTTGTACAGATTGTTTTTATCAATTCCAGAGATAATTATCACTTTTGATTCAATTGAATTCCACGTCAAATCTGGATCCGACAGTTGATTCGTAACAATAACTTTCCCTAGAGGAGAATCCTCCAATTCTGAACCTTTATAGTCGGGCGAATATTTTAATAGCTTGATATGCTTGTTACTTATCTCGACACAATGTTCCGTCTCTGACAATTCTCCAATTAGAAAGAAAATTAATTGCCCCATATCATTAATTTCGTCGATTATTGCCTCCGATAGGCTTCTTGCTTTAACAATATGGAATTGTGAATCGTTAATAATAGAGATGTCAGTATTGAAGCTATTTGGTGAAGCTACAAGCACATCTTTGATATCTACGTGAGCTTTGGCTTTTGTATATTTAAACAGTAAATATTGATTGTTTTTGTTAGTTTTGAAATTTTCTCTTAATACAAAACAGTTATTTATCGCAACGTAATCGCCCTCTTTAACACCGTCATCAAGAATCTTTTGACTAAATGGTTGAATTTCTCTCAGCAAATTTATTTCGTTAATTACATTTTGTTCTATTTGTTGGTGATCCATTCCCGATTATCCTCACAATCTTTGATTTCATCTGGGTATTAATTTATCAATCAAAAGGTCCCTGCATTGAGTCAACAAATCGTTCTCTTCATTGTTCTCAAAAATTAGGTTGAATAAAGAACGACTGAATTCGTTGAATAATTTGACAAGCGAATCTGGGGGTTTTATTATTGGCTGATTTAAGATGTCAGTTTTTGTTATTAACGGTTGAGTAGAACCCCTGTTCAAATTAATAAATTCAATTGATTGCATAAAAAAATAAATATAATGGTAAAAGAAATCCTCTTTTGGTTTAATGATCAACACGTTGTCCGTTACCCATGCCTTATGTTTTATTAGCTGTAAATTTCCCAAAGTGCCAACACGTCCAGTTAGGATTGCTTCATTGTCGAGATTATAGCTTTCGGAAAATCCTATTGTTCCGTTCGCTCCGAGGACTGGATAACCCGTATCCATAATTTCGTTTCTCTTGTAGAATTTACCTGAGCTAATTGAAGCAATTTCGTTCAATTTGTTCGACTCCCAGCCTTTGGGGATGGGACCGAGGGGGCTGTCGACCAGTTCGCCGGTGGCGCCGGGGTAGTTGAAGTCGACGAACCATTCCTTGAAAATCGCCTGGGCGATGGCTTCGAGGGTGACGTTCGTCTGACGGTTGAGTTCAATCTTGTCATCCAGCGCAGAAAGGATTTCAGCAATTCGTTTTTGCTCTGGTAAAGTTGGTAATTCCCATAATGTTTCAGATAGATGATTCCAATCTGCGCGAGGCATTCGAGTTCCTGAACTACTACTGTTGCACTCATCAATGAAGCTCTTATTTGCCAGAAAGTAGAAAAGAAAACTTTGATCAAACCCAGGTTTTGCCCTAACAACCCATATATCTGTTGAACAAACTCCATCAAATGAAGGTCTTACAACCTTTCGAAAATATGGCCTTAGCTTTCCGAATAGAATATCACCGGCTCTAAACTTGTGTTTTTGGCTGATAACATCAGATGAATTTCCAATTCCATTTAGCCTTAAAGTTTGTTGTTCGATGTGTTCGAGGCCGATATAGTTGATATTTTCATCAGAACTTGGCTGATAAGGTTGAATTATTAACTCAGCAAATTTATTGAGTTTTTTTAATTGTCGGTCATCGGAATTCATTATCGAACCCCATCATTTTCTATCTGATTTAGCATCGACTACTTCCATGTTCCTGGTCTTGTGAGTGGATAACCCGTTTTTGATATTACCTGATTATCAAATTGACTATTTGCTAGGACAGTTTTGCCGATTGTGAAGAACGCTGAAGAAACGCGTTTGAGTTCACTTGAACTTCGATCTGGCGGAAAAACACTGACTACTTTCTTTTTAGGAAATAATTGGCGCACCTTATCAATTGGGGCTGACAGATCACTATCGGCTGAAATGAGTAAGGCTGTGTCGAATCTGTCTTTATAAGCATCTGCTAATAATTCAACCGCAATATTGACATCGGTCATTTTCTCACTTGGGATAGTCTCAACGTAACCACAACTGGGGCAGGTGTGTTGGTTATGCTGGTATTTTCCATAGAAGATTGAAAGGTCTGGCAAGGTGTCCAACGCCTCCAGATAGACCTGTTGTCTTTGGTGTTTGGCTAATGGATTGACTATTCTGGATGTAAAATACTTCACGGAGACAGACCTTTGATACGGTTTTGCCAGGTTGTTAGCTAACAAACTCAAATTCAGCCAGTAGTATCGCTGCCACTTTTTGGATTTCAGGCCAAAATATAAATTGAACCCATCAATGTAGGTTATTACTCGTTCCAAGATAATAGGTTTTACAGTAGTTTGAGTCATTGTTGACTTTCGCAAAAGTTTGTGCTATTATATATGCATAAACAGCCCCAACGATAGCATCGTTGGCATGACGTTCCCTTAACAAAGGGGACGTTTCTTTTAAAGTAAAACGTTCCCCGAGCGTAAGGTACTTGATCAGAACTCATAACCGATCCCCTTCAAGTTCTCGCGGATGCGTTCCTGAAGCTCATTTCCTTTGGCAAACTGTTCTGCCAATTGCTCGGTCAGGGCGGTCATTTTCTCTTCAAATGGGATGCCATCATCTTCGGATTCTTCCGTGCCAACGTAGCGGCCGGGC
>ENA-OSEO01004473-OSEO01004473.1-sediment-metagenome-genome-assembly--contig:-NODE-4473-length-14650-cov-3.788650_pt1 | contig 14650 bp, 12 predicted proteins | sample MGYA00237883_ERZ534232 | MGnify/ENA metagenome assembly ERZ534232 | reverse complement strand
TCAGGGCCCCACCAACGCCTGGGCCGGCAGAAGCGCAAGAATCAAGCCCGACATCTGCGGGCCGGACGGTACGAGCGGGTATACCTACGGGGAAACCGGGTTTTACGGGACCTCCGCGGCAGCCCCGCATGTTGCCGGTGCAGCCGCTTTAAGCAAGCAGGTGCATCCGGATTGGTCGTCCGCGCACTTAAAAAGCTATCTGGAATCCAGTGCCGTCGACTTGGGGGCTTGGGGAAAGGACAATCAGTATGGAAGCGGCCTGATATCCCTTCCCCTAAAAGGCGGCAAAGCGAACGGGACCGTGCCGGTTTTTCGTTTCTGGAACGCATCCGTCCGGCACCATTTTTATACCGCCTCCCAGGAAGAGAGGGACCATCTTCTCTGCTGTGATCCTTCCTGGGATTATGACGGACTGAGCTGGTATGTCTATCCGATCCGGCAGGCGAACGGCGTGCCGGTCTATCGGTTCTGGAGCGACACCCTGCTGGGTCATTTTTATACGGCCAGTGAAGAGGAGAAAAACCACCGCATCTGCTGCGATCCCGACTGGCGGTATGAAGGGATCGCGTGGTATGCCACCCTCAACGAGGCCCAGCCGGAATCACTGCCGGTGTATCAGTTTTGGAGCGATGCCAACAGAGGGTATTTTTATACGTCGGGTGAAGCGGAAAAAGATCATCTGATTTGCTGCGACCCCGACTGGAGCTATCAAGGGGTTGCGTACCGGGCGTTTCCTTAGGCGACCGTGCTGAGCGATCCCCGCATCGGCCCGCCGTGGACTTTGGGATGCCGGGGTTCACCGGACGGCACGGCGGATAACGGCCCGCTCGGGGAGCGGGCCCTACGCAGAATAGGGAGATGCGCTGTAGGGCCCGGTCCCCGACCGGGCCGTCGGGTCCTATGGGATGCCGGTGTCCGAGGATCACCACGGATATGCGGATCGTTCGGCAAACGGACCCTTCGAAGAATCTGAAGCGGCAGCCTGTTCGGGTCAATCCCAACCTTTTTCCCCTATGGTCATCAGGGAAGATTCCGGTTGACCTTGCAGCTCATCCGTTCCCCCCGCCCGATGGTGGCAAAGCAGTTCATGCACTCCTCACAGGGGACGATGTCATCTGTTTTTCCGGAAAGAATTTTTGCCGCCGCATCGGGGTCGACGATCATCTTCCTGCCGATGGCGACAATATCGATGGGTGTGTTGCGCACCGACTCCTCGGCCACGCTGCCCTCGGCAAGTTTTCCCACCGCAATGACGGGCAATCCGGACGCTTCCCTGATCTGCACGGTAAAGGCCACATTGGACCCCGCAGGCTGGGTTTTGGGAAGGGCCGAAGAACCGGCGAGGAAACGGCGACCGTCCAACTCCTTCCAGGAACTCTGAGCGATCAGGGAGACATCCAGGGCATCCACTCCTGCCTCGGCCAGCAGCCGGCCGACCACAAGCGCGTCGGCCAGGGTCTGTCCCCCGTCCACTTTTTCAAGGGCGTTGAGACGGAAAAGAACCGGATACTCCCTGCCGACCCTGTCCCTGACGGCTTTGACCACGTCCAGGGCGAAGGCGGCCCTCGCCTTGGTGTCCCCGCCATAACGGTCCTCCCGCCGATTGGTGACCGGGGAGAGGAACTGGCTGATCAGGTAGAAATGCGCGCCGTGGATCTCCACCCCGTCGAACCCGGCCTCCACCGCCCGGCCCGCGGCATCCGCAAAGTCGGCGGCCATCCGTTCGATCTGCGGCGGGCTCATGGCAAAGGCGGGGACATCGGGTTTGAAGGCCACCCCGGAGGGTGAAGCGCCCTGCATGTCCCCGCCGAGCGGCACGCACCGGGCGCCGGCGTGGTTGAGCTGCACCACGGCCGCAGCCCCCTGTTGCTTGATCAGACCGGAAAGACGCGCCATTGCCGCGACCTGCCCATCTTCCCAGAGCCCCAGGCTGCCGGGAACCAACCGCCCATCGGCCCGAACCGCGGTGGCCTCAACGATGACGAGCCCCACGTCCCTCGACCGTTTTCGGTAAAATTCGATGATGGCGTCGGTGACACACCCTTCAGGACTGCCGTAGTTTGTGGTCAACGGGGGAAGGGCGATCCGGTTTCGAAGCCGCATGCCATTGATCCTGACCTCATCGTTAAGGCTGCTCATTGCGCATCCCTCCTTAAATCACGCCGTCGCGTATCTAATTTTTCCGTTCTTCTCTGTTATTCGAATCTTTCCCGTCGACACCAGATAATTCAAATGCGCGATGGTTTCGCCCATGGCGAACCATTTTTGCACCGAGGGAAACTGCTCCCATGAACGGGCACGGATATCCCAGGCGATAAACGGCGCCACTTCCCAGGCGGTTCGGTCGAGTTGCCGGATCGCTGAAAGCGCCTCGTCGAGCCTGGCCTCGTGGTGCGCCTTCAATTCACGGATCCTTTTTTTATGGTCGGTCATCAGGCTCCGGTGGCCCGGCAGCACCAGATTCACATCAAGATCGTACACCTTATCGAGGCTTTCCAGATAAGCCGCGAGGGTGTTGGGCAGATCCGGCCAGCAGGTGATGTTGGGGGTGATATCGGAAAGAATATGATCCCCCGAAAACAGAATCTTTTTGTTTTTTTCATACAGGCACATGTGGCCCGGAGAATGCCCCGGGGTTTGGATACAGGTCAAGGTGTAGTCCCCCGCTGGGATAGCGTCCCCTTCCTTCACCCCGGTAAAATCGATCGTCTCTTTCGGGCTGTATCGATACCCCGGATGATCGCGAAGCGCCGTTTTCAATTCATCCTCCGGAAGCCGTTGGAATGGTGCATCGCAAAAAACGCCTGCTTGCGCTGTTCGATTCCCTGGACCATGGCATTGAAAATGGATGCCTCCGTGCGGCTGAAATAGACGGTGGTGGTATCGGTGATCAGACTTTCAACCAGTCCCAGATGGTCGGCGTGCAAATGGGTGATGAAAAAATCCGTTCGTTTCAAGTCCACGTTCAGCTTTTCCAAGGCGGAGCGCATGGGATCCAGGCATTCGGTGCGGTTCATACCGGTATCGATGAGCAAGGATCGGCTGGAGCCCTTGATCAGGTAAGCGTTCAGCGCTTTCAGGGGGTTTCCGGGAAGCGGGATTTCAATTCGATACAGATCGGGTAAAATTTGTTCGACCATTCACCGTTCTCCAACTCCTGGGTTTGCATACAACCGTTCCATCATCCGGATTTTTGATAAAAAATCAACCTCTATTTCGATAGGGGAGGGTCCCCCTTATCATTTCCCCCTTGGCACGGCACCCAATCCACGGTATGGTCAAGCCTATGCAAAAAAACGGTCTTGCCCTATCCTGGCGGTCCGTGGGAACCGACAGGGGGATCGATAGCGGTATCAGCAAGGAGCTCAAAATGACTGAAAAAGACAACGACGGCCGAAGCGGCGGAGCGAAACCATCCAAGGCGTTTCCGGAAGCTGCCCGGTCGCCATCCGGGTTTCGTCTTCCGCTTCCCAACCGGGAGGATTTGGACGCGTATGGGAAAAGCGTGTTTGACCGTCTCAGCGACCCGGAGAGGCCTCTGGTGGCCGGCTTGCGCGGGCCCACCGGCATACGCCTGCACAGCCCGAAGCTGGCCGAAATAACCCACGGGTTGAACAATTATCTTCGGTACGAAACAGGATTTGACTCCAGGATCCGGGAGCTGGCGATCCTGGTGACGGCCCGGGAGATGGACAGCCAGTTTGAATGGACCGCTCATGAACCGGTTGCGCGACGGGAGGGGCTCTCACCAAAGATCATCGAGGTCGTCAAATACCGGAGGGACACGACCGGCCTGCCTGAGGCAGATGCGGTCGTGGTCATGCTGGGGCGCCAGATGTTCGGTCAAAAAAACGTGAAATCGGAAACTTTTACCCGGGCTCTGGAGATTTTCGGTCCAAAAAACCTGGTAGACCTGGTCTCCCTGATGGCGTATTACGCCGCGACGGCCGCGCTGCTCATCGCCTTTGATATGCAACTGGATTCCGGCCAGGAGCCGCTTCTGCCCATTGTTTAGGCGCCGAATACTTGAACATCCTAAGAAATTTCGGTCAACGGGTCAGCGCGGACTGGAAGCGGGTATCGGAAGCAAGTGACGGATATGGGTCGAATTTTTTATGGCTGGTGGATCGTTCTTGCCGGATTTGTGATCAGCCTCTATGTGGGAAGCGTCGTATTTTTCGGACTGACCGCATTTGTGGAACCGATCATCAATGAATTCGGATGGAGCTACACGCAAGTCTCCTTTGCAACCAGCCTTCGGGGTCTGGAGATGGGGATTTTTGCGCCCTTTGTGGGATTCCTCGTGGACCGGTTCGGTTCACGCAGACTCATTTTTTTGGGCAGCATCGTCATCGGTCTTGGATTGATCCTGCTGAGCCGCACCCAGTCCCTGGTCATGTTCTATGCCGCCTATTTGTTGATCGCGTTCGGTGCCGGTGGCTGTACCAGCGTGGTGCTCATGGTGGCGATCGCCAACTGGTTCAATCGGAATATCGGAAAGGCATTGGGACTGATGGCATCCGGGTTCGGGGCCAGCGGGTTGGTGGTTCCGTTGATCGTCTGGATGGTTGATGCCCACGGATGGCGCTTGACCCTGGTTTTTTTGGGGATCGGCATGTGGGCGCTGGGAATTCCGCTTTCCGCACTGATTCGTAACAGCCCCGAACCGTACGGATACGCTCCCGACGGGGATAAACCCGAAGCGCCGGGCACATCGCATCCGGCCGGCGATAAAGATCCCATCGCCATCGATTTCAGGGCGTTTATCAAAAACCGGTCCTTTGTTTACCTGAATCTGATCGAGGCGATCCGAATGACCGCGGTTACCGGCGCGGTTCTGCATATGATGCCGTATCTCGGAACGCTCGGCATGACCCGGACGGCTGCCGGAATCATCGCGGCCCTGGTCCCGCTCAGCAGCTCCATCGGACGATTCGGCTTCGGATGGCTCGGAGACCTTATCCCCAAGAGATATGCGCTGGCCGCCACCTTCGGTTTCATGTCCGTCGGCATGCTGGCCTTCTGCGGCGTCCGAACCCCATGGGTGATGATTCTCTTTCTGCTTCTATTCCCGCCGGGATTCGGGGGCACCATGGTGCTGAGAGGTGCCATCCTGCGGGAATTTTTCGGCAGGAGGGCCCTTGGAAAATTGCTGGGCATCGTGATGGGATCCGCTGCAATCGGCGGGGTCATCGGTCCGACGCTGGCCGGATGGGTGTATGATACCACGGGAAGCTACCGCCAAATATGGCTGATCTATTTTGGTTTGTTGACCGCGGGGTTTTTTTTATCCTTGCGTTTCAGGCCCGTTAAAATGTAAATTTACAACGACCCGGAGGGTAAATGGCGGCAGCATTTTTTCATCTTCCTGCCCACCCAATAAATACCGTTTGAAAAGAGGCAGTTGACAGTGAAAATCGGTCTTGTGATACCGGCCAACGTGGAAGCCGACACAAAAAGCTTCTACGATTACAAATTTATCGCGGATTTCATTTATTCAAGGAAATACTTTTCATATCTTTTGGCGATACCCGTATTGATATCGTTGACCCCGGATAGACACGAAATCAGGGTGTTCGATGAGAACATCGAAGATATCGATTACGAATGGGGGGCGGATGTGATCGGCATCAGTGTCCGCACCATGTATGCGCAACGCGCCTACCATATTGCCGATCGATTCCGGGGCCGGGGCGTGAAAACGGTTTTGGGCGGGATCCACCCCTCCATGTGCACCGAGGAAGCGCTTTGCCATTGCGATGCGGTGGTGATCGGCGAAGCCGAGAATGTCTGGGATACGCTTCTTCAGGACGCGGAGGCCGGCCGTTTGAAAAGGACCTACACGGCCGAAAGCGTTGCCGACCTTACCGCAAAAGCGATACCGAACCGATCGAAACTATCAAGGTCCCGTTATTTTTCGGATATTGTTCAAACCACCAAGGGGTGCCCCTTCGAGTGCGAGTTCTGCTCGGTTCACGTCTATGACGGCCAGCGCATCCGGCACAAATCCATTGATCAGGTGATCGAGGAGGTCAAGGATATCCAGGCAACCGGCGGCAGATACAAAAAGAAGTCGATTTTCTTTGCCGACGACAACATCATCGCCAATAAAAAGTACGCCGAAAAACTCTTCACGGCGCTCAGCCCCCATCGGCTCAACTGGTCCTGCCAGGCTTCCATCAACATCGCCGAAGAAGACCAACTGCTCCGGTTGATGAAAGCAGCCGGGTGCGGGGCCATTTTAATCGGGCTGGAATCCATATCCCAGCAGAACCTGTCCGCCATGGGGAAAAAGGTTAACCTCAAAACCGACTATCTTGCGGCGATCCAAAAAATCCAATCGCATGAAATCCTCGTTCACGGCTCGTTCATCATGGGCTACGATTTCGACACCCCGAAGGCATTCGACGAACTGATCGAATTCATCGAAACTTCCCATCTGCTCATGCCGCTGATCAACATTCTGACGCCCTTTCCCGGAACGAAGCTTTTCCGTCGTCTTGAGAAAGAGGGGAGAATCTTGCACAAGGATTGGCATCAATACGACAGCAAAACCGTCGTGCTCAGCCCGGCGACCATGTCTGCCGAGCAACTGACGGCGGAATACCGGCGTGTCATCCGGAGGGTCTATTCCTTTGATGCCATTTATCGAAAATTGAAATATTTCTGGCATCTCGATTTCTGGAAACAATCCAACCGGGTCGATTCCATAAAATTCAGATACCGCCTCCTTTTTGCCCTCCGTCTTTGCACCCTGCTCTTTTCATTGAAGCTGGAACGATCGAAATTCATTCTAAAATTAATGCCCAGGGTGTTTGACAAGCGGATTCGAATCTCCACCATCCTGACATTGATGGCGTATAACGATTATGCCTATTCGGGTTCAGTATAGGGTGGCATGCAAGATACATTTGACATTTCCCGGGCGACAGCGTAGCATACACAATCGTTGAGGATATGCCTTTTTCCTCCCTCTGAACGAGGGAACAGCTGCATGCGAATTCGATTTTCATCCAGCCGGCGTCATTGATGCATACCCCCTTCGGTGATGGGATCCGGAGGCTGTTCATTTTTCCGGTATGAATCCCGATCTCATTTTTGCACGGAAAACCATTCGGCGGGCGCCGGTGGACCGTATCTGAGCTTCCTGGCCCCACCGTGAACTTACCCCAAAAACCTTTTTGAGCTTTGGAGGATGCCATGCTTCAACGATACGATATATGTATGGATGACGGGGCAAATCGTTTTTCAATAAAAGAATTTGCCGTGCTCGATAGAGCCCCTCGGAATCGTGAATTTTCCGACCCGACCCAGGTGAATTTTTCCCTCATTCACGAGGAGACCTACGATAGGGAGTCGATTCGTTCAGCGATCGTTGTTGGAAGGAATGCGCTGATTTCAGAGCTTCGATCCGAAAACTTTTACCCTGTCCAGGACTGTGTCGAACGAATTGCAAACATCGTGATCAAATTGTTCCATGACCCGTCGGATACCATTTCCGAAATGTTTTACGACGATCGATCTCCCTTTTCCGGCCAGGATGGGGACTTGCGGCCGGCAACGGTTTAGGGCGGCACCGTCCTGGTACGGGGCAGGCGGGGTGTTATGAAATTTGAAACCGGCGCTATTCGTCCTGGTGGAAGCGCCGGATGATATAGCCGCCGGATTTTTCGTCCAGCTCAAGCTCCAACAGGCCTCGGGAGGCGGCTTCTTCGAGCACCCGGTTGAAGGATCGGAAACCATAGTAGGATTCGTTGAAGCTCGGGCGGCGTCGCTTGAGCGTCTGTTTAACCATCGAGCCCCACATCTTTTCCTCCGCACCCCGCTCCTCTGCAAGCGCTTCCAGCGTTTCTATGATCAGGTCCAGCGCCTCCTGGGTTCGCTCTTCGGGCTCCTTTTCGCTGGAGGTTTTGGCAACCGCGGGCCGTTCTCCGGGACGCGGTGCCTTGCGAGAAGGTTTTTTTCTCGGTTTTTTCTCGCGGACCAGGTCGTCGTAGTAGATGAACTCATCACAGTTTGCGACGAGAAGATCGGAACTGGAGTTTTTAACCCCCACACCGATGACGACCTTATTGTTTTCGCGCAGTTTGCTCACCAGGGGGGAGAAGTCCGAATCGCCGCTGATGATCGCAAACGTGTCCACATGCGACTTGGTGTAGCAGAGGTCCAGCGCGTCGACCACCATACGGATATCGGCCGAGTTTTTGCCGGTCTGGCGGATGTGCGGAATCTCGATGAGTTCAAAGGCGGCCTCGTGCATGGACGCCTTGAACTCCTTGTAGCGCTCCCAATCGCAATAGGCTTTCTTCACAACGATATTGCCTTTGAGAAGCAGCCGCTCGAGAACCTTTCGGATATCGAAATGATCGTATCGGGCGTCCCGGACGCCAAGGGCGATGTTCTCAAAATCGCAGAATACGGCCAAGCTTTCGGTTTCAGTTACTTTGCTCATAGGATCCTTTCCGGAAGACCTTCCCCGTCGTTGGTTGATACTGCTGTGCCAAAACGCATCATACTATGAATAAAAAGAGCCGTCATCCGTTTTTCCTCAGTTTTGCGCCGATCAGAGAAGCGATCACCACCAGGGTCGTAGAAATGAAAATCATGATGATCCCCAGGGCCGAGAGTCTCCCCCAGAGGCCGTCCTCGGCAAACCGAAGAATTTGGACCGCCAAAACTTCGGTCCCCGGCCTGGAGAGCACCACCGAAAGCGTCAGCTCCCGGACGAACATGGTGGCCATAAGGATCCAGCCCGATACGATGCCCGGTATCAGCAAGGGGATGACGATCCGGCGAAGGGTGTAGAGGGTCCCCCCGCCGCATACCCTGGAGGATTCCTCCAGGTGGCCGTGGATTTGGACAAAGGCGCTGGTCATGGGCCGAATCCCGTAGGGAAGGTACGTGGCGATATAGCCGATGAGCAGGGACCAGATCGTGGCATAGAGGGGCGTGCGGACAAAGAACCACATAAAGCCGACCCCCACGACGATCCCGGGAAATGAGAAAGACAAAAAGCTTAAGGATTCCAGAATGCCGCTGGCCGTGGTACGGACCTTCACGATGATATAAGCGACAAATATGGAGAGGATCGCCCCGAGGGAAGCCCCCACGACCCCCAGAAAAACACTGTTTTTTAACGACAGAAGCGAAACGGGATCCCGGACGACCTCGGTCCAGTGTTTCCAGCTCATCAAGGCGAAGGCTTTTGCGCTGGGGACCATGGCGTAGGGAACAAACGACGTATAGAACAGGACCACGACCGGCAACACGATCAAAACAAAGGAAAGAATCCCCACCATGGCAAAAAGCGGATATTTGGCGGTTTTTAAATCGATCATCGCGGGTCGATACCCTCTGCTCGAGATCGTGACATATTTTTCACCCTCGGCGGTCAGGTATCGATAGATGAAAATAAGCGTGATGGCGGTGGCCAGCGCGCTCATGCCCACCGCCGCGGCCATGCCGTAGTCTGCCGCGTAACCGGTGGCGATGATTCGGTAGATGTGGCTCGCCAAAACGTAAATCCGTCCCGGCATGCCGATGACCGAAGGAACGGCAAAGGATGCCAGGCTGCGGACGATCACCAGGATAAAGGCGGCGAGAATGGCGGGCCTGAGAACCGGCAGGGTCACCCGGGTCAGGGTCCGCAGGTTCGATGCCCCGCAGACCGTGGAGGATTCTTCCAGGGAGACGTCGAATGCGGCCATGGCGGGGGCAATGATCAGGTAGGCGATGGGCATATCCAGCAATCCTTCGACCAGGATCATGCCCCTGAGCGTGTAGATGTTGAACGGCGCGCCGCCAAGGTGCAGGGCTTCGCGCAGCAGCAGATTGAGCAGCCCGTTTGTCGGATTGAGAAGAAGCACCCAGCTGACCGAAAAAAGGATGTGGGGGATCATCATCGGAATGATGGAGATGATCTGGAACAGAAATTTGAACGGAATGTTGGTGCGGGTGTTCAGGTAGGCCAAAAACAGGGCGACGACGGTGGCGACAAGCGCGGATCCGGTGGTGAAAATGACCGTATTGACGATGATGCCGGCGAAATCGGGATCGGTGTAGGACCGGATGTACTTTTCCAGGGTAAATTTGCCGAAGGCGCCGATTCCCTCGGAAAAGCTGCCGAACACCAGCATGGCGATGGGGCAGACCGTCAGGAATCCGACAATCAGAATCAGGCTGGGGGTCAGGGCCGTTCGCATATCTGGGATCGGTCGGTTCATTTCGAAAGCACGAAACAATGATCCGGGTCGAGATCCAGGGTGACCGTGTCTCCTTCAGTGACGGTTACGGTGGGCTCGATTCGCGTGACAAGATGGGTGCCTGCAATGCGGATCTCCCCTTCGTAGGCGTCCCCGACAAAGATAAGGGATTCCACCCGGCCCAAAAAACGGTTGCGACCGTCTCCGGCATCCCCCTTAATCACCTTGATGAACTCGGGCCGGATGCATATCGTCACATCCGTTCCGAGCAGGGTATCGGGTTTTTTATGGCAGGCAACCGCACCGATGTCCGATTGGATAATCGTGCAAGCCTCCTCTGCCGCTTTGACCCTGCCCGGAATCAGATTCGCCCGGCCGATAAAATCGGCCACGAAGCGATGGTCCGAGTCGAAATAGATCTTTTTCGGGGTTCCGATCTCAACGATCCGACCCGCATTCATCACTGCGATGGTGTCCGACAGGGACAGGGCCTCGATCCGGTCGTGGGTCACGTAGACCGCAGTGATCTTCAGCTCGGTCAAAAAGGTACGCAATTCTTTCCGCGTCTCTTCCCTGAGTTTTGCGTCCAGATTGCTCAGCGGTTCATCGAATAGAATCACTTTGGGCTCTGCAACCAGCGCACGGGCCAGCGCCACCCGCTGCTGCTGGCCGCCGCTGAGTTTCGTCGCCGGGCGATTTTCGAAACCCGCCAGCTGGACGAACCGCAACACCTCTCCGACATTTTTCCGGATGGTCTCTTTGGTTTTTTTCCTCGTCTGAAGCGGGTAGGCGACGTTGTCGAAGACGGTCATATGGGGCCAGATGGCATAGGTTTGAAACACCATTCCCAACCCCCGTTTTTCGGTCGGTACAAAGATGTTCTTTTCTTTCGACCAGACGATTTCTTCACCGATCGTGATTTCTCCCGAGTCCGGGGTTTCCAATCCGACGATGCACCTGAGCAGGGTGGTTTTGCCGCATCCGCTGGGACCCAACAGGGTGAAGATTTCATTGGCGGGAATGGTCAGGTCGACCTCGACCAGGGCATTGATCTTTTTGCCCTCCGAGAAATAAGCCTTGCTCAGGTTTTTGAGGTGAATCTCCATGGCCGGCTACCCAAAATACCCTGAAACCGGGGGCCATCGGCCCCAGGACCCGGAAGTGACGGTGACGGAAGAGAAAAACACGCCCCTATCGCACGTCGAAGATTTTCTTGAATTTGCCCCCCCAGGTTCGGATTTCATCGTCCGACAGCTCCCGGATGGGGATTACCTTTGCCTTGTCGATGCCCTCGATGGGGGGATAGACCCCCGGGTGCAGAACGTATTCACCCACCTTATCGGCCATCATCTTCATGGCGTCTCTGGACAGCCAGTAATCCATGAACAGTTTGGCGGCATTGGGGTTCGGCGCGGCGGCGGTCAGGGCCATCCCCCGGGGAGTGCCCAAAAGGGGTTGTTCGACCCTCGCCCAGTCCAGGGGGGCCGGCGCCTTGGTGATAATGTATTTGGGCATAGAGATCGCGATATGTTTCTCCCCGCTTTCAATCGGTGCCGGGGTAGGACCGAAGGATGCAACAAACATCGGCTTGTTGGCCGCAAGCCCCGTGACGAATTTCATCCAGGCATCCTCCGAGGGGAACACATTTTCTTTCAGACCGATCAGCCAGGAAATGGTGGTCGCGTGGGAGGCGGGGTTGGCCATGACGATCTTGCCTTGCCATTTGGGATCCACCAGATCTTCGTACCGTTTGGGCGCGTCTGCCGGCTTGACAAGCTCCTTGTTGTAGATCAGGGCGACATATTCAATGCCGAAACTCTGGATTTTGCCGTCCTTTCGGGTCCATTCGGGATAGCCGGCGGCGACCGGGGAGCGATAGGCGGCGAGCACCCCCTTATCCTTGAGGAATTCCAGAATGGGGATGGGCGCCTGCACCACGTCGGCCATGAGCTTTCCGGCCTGGAATTCCGTCAGGACCGTGGCGAGAAATTTCGAGGTTGAAATCCGCGTATACGTTCCTTTGACGCCGTATTTCCCGGCAAACGCGTCCATGATGGGTTGGATGGCCGTGATGTTGGCATAAAAGGACATTTTCCCTTCCGCTTTGGCCTTCTCGACCACGGCCTGTTCGGTGGCATGCGCCAGGGGCGCGATGGAAACAATCAACAACGCGATGATGAGTTTCTTCATGCTCTACCTCCCTTTGGGAATGGGGGTTAGGGACCAATGGTCTATCGGTATGGGATAGACGGGTATAGGGTAACCGGGCCAGAGAGAATACGCATCAGAGCTTTCTCCAAATCTATCAAATCTCATGCCGAAATCAAATGTTTTCTGCCACCATCCACCGGGTATGGCCACGATGCATAAAAGGGTTGATTTCTTTTCAAAGTATGATAAAAATAAATTATATCATCGCAACTTCCAACGCCCCTGGGGTCCGCCGATACCGAGCGGCGGTCCATAGTGCATCGAAAGCGCATCTGCGGCTGTTTCTCTTAACCTTGTGTGACCGGATTTTTCTGGTTTGTTTTGCTGAAAAGCGGTAGCGCAGCCCTGTTGACACCCTGTTCAAGCTGAAGCGGTTCCGGCGGTCCCAAAGCGGTGGGTTCTATCGATACCATTCCTGGAAATAGTATATTGTATCCGGAGGGTTACCCAAACCGAGAAAGGAGGGGGGGAATGAAAAGACAATTGCTGAACTATGAGACGATGCTAAAGGTTGCAAAGGTCATCTCCCATTCCAAGGATCCTGAAGAAGTGGTGCTGATGGCGGTCGAGAGCATCAAGACCGCGTTGCAGGTCAAAGGGTGCACGGTGTTTATCATCAACCGCAGCACCAATGATTTGGAGGTGGCGGCCTCGTTCGGGTTGAGCGAGGAATATATCAACAAGGGGCCGGTCAGCGCATTGCGGTCCATTGCCCAGTCTTTAGAGGATGGACCGGTAGCCATCTGCGATGTGACCGATGATCCGAGGATTCAGTACCCCGATGCGGCAAAAAAAGAGGGTATTGCATCCATCCTCTCGGTGCCCGTGGTCGCGGGAGGCCGCTTGATCGGAGCGCTGCGGGTGTATACCGCCGAACCATGGGAATTCACCTTGGAGGACGTGAATTTTGTCCAGGCCATGGCCTATATGACCGGAATGGCAATCGAAATGGCCAGAAATTACAAGGGAATGAAAGACAGCATCGATGTGTTGAAAACCTTGAGGGATCCAAAGTCCTTCAAATCGAAACGCCGAACGCCGTATGAAGGGGTTCCGGTAAGTGTCGCGCATGCGTGATGCTTGATGAAATCGGAAAAAGCCGGGGTTCCATCAAAACAGCAGCGTGCATTTTTGCGGATTGAGGAACAGGTAGAGGGGTTGCCCCTCTTCCTGGGGCACCTGATGCGGAACCTGGATGCGGATCATCGTGCCGTTTATGCTCGCGAAAACGTAGAGAAAATTTCCCAGGTAGGCCTTGTGGGCGATGGTCCCCGCAAACAGGTTCTCCCTTTCACCGGGCGGTTCCGTAAACACCTCCACATCTTCAGGGCGGATGGAAGCGAAGACTTTTTTCCCCGGCGTGGCTTCCCCGCTGCTGTTGGCCTTGCACAGCAGCCTTTCGCTGAATTCGGTCCGCACACACACCGTATCGGTGCCCCCAAGGACCTGGACCACTTCTCCTGAGATGAAGTTCATGGTGCCGATGAAATCGGCGACAAACCGATTGGCGGGCCTTTCATAGATCTCGTGGGGGGAGCCGATTTGCACAATGTCGCCCGATTCCATCACGGCGATACGATCCGATATGACCATCGCCTCTGCCTGGTCGTGGGTGACATAGACCGAGGTGATGCCCATCCGCCTTGCCAGGCTTTTAATTTCAAACCTCATTTTTTCTCTGAGCTTGGCGTCCAGGTTGCTCAGCGGTTCATCCAGGAGCAGCACCTTGGGATTACGCACCAGCGCCCGTGCCAGCGCCACCCGCTGCTGCTGCCCGCCGCTCAACTGGGCCGGATATCTGTCCGCCAGACCGGTCAGCCCGACCAATTCCAGCATCTCTTGCGCCTTTTCCCGGATGCGCTGCCGGGGCATCTTCTGCAGCTTCAAACCATAAACGATATTTTTGTACACCTTCATGTGGGGCCATACGGCATAGTTCTGGAACACCATGCCGATTCCCCTTTTCGACGGCGGGACGAATCCTTCTGAGAGCATCGGCTTGCCGTCGATGACGATGTCTCCGGCTTCGGGTCTTTCCAATCCGGCGATGCAACGCAGGGTGGTGGTTTTACCGCACCCGCTGGGGCCCAGCAGCGTGAGCATTTCGCCCTGGCTGACCTCAAGATGGATGCGGTTGACGGCTACGACGTTCTTGAAGCGTTTGAACAGGTTTTTGATCTCTATGAATGCCATTTTTGTTTTAACCGCTCCTTATCCATTATTTCTCTGTGCTCCCG
>ENA-OSEO01004472-OSEO01004472.1-sediment-metagenome-genome-assembly--contig:-NODE-4472-length-14651-cov-3.468506_pt1 | contig 14651 bp, 17 predicted proteins | sample MGYA00237883_ERZ534232 | MGnify/ENA metagenome assembly ERZ534232 | reverse complement strand
GGATTGGGAAGATGTTCTTCGTTTACTCGATGTGCATCACGATCAACATATTCAATAATTCCGTAATTCACACTGAAAATTTGTCGGCATCGTATCCCATTGTATTCGAGCGCAGCATTGCCAGATTGTAGCATCTGGTTAAGAGTCTCTCGCAACTTCCCAAAATGATAGATAACGCAAACCTTCCTTTTTGGGGTATCCTTTGCATAATTGTTCCAAATATAATCTGAGTTCTCCAACGAAAAGCAACAGGCATAAGTTCTTGCGCGCGACTGATTGTAATAGTCGGCCGCCGAAAAAGTTGGAGCTTTTTCAAACTTTGTTTGTGCGTTGCCATGCTCATCCTCTTGCAACTGCTGTCCATCATGCACGTCCGAGCCAGGGAAGCCTTCATAACTATCAACGCGGTTAAAGTGAAGGTAGCTATCAGTAATTGAGCGCACCAAATTCTCGATGCTCATAATTTTATATAGCAGTTGTTCATTAGGAGGGTACTTTAGTAACGGAGCATGCGGTTCTATGCTGCCTAAAGGTGCGGGGGGATGCCGACGTGTAGCTTTTTCTTCCATCTGGTCATTCTTCTTGGTTTAATGTTTACAAAGTACAATTATGGCCAGAATCATAGAGATAAAGGAAATGATGATCGCAATTAAGCTTTGATTGTTTGCCTTCCGGCTAATTTGATTTGCCTCTCGGGCGATTTGATTTGCCTCTCGGGCGAGTGATAATTCTTCCTGTTTATGGGAAACTTCCTGTTGACGTTGTTCGTCTTTTCCCTGCTGTTCTAAGGTTGCAAGGCGTGTCTGGCAATATGCGAACCTCTCGCCCTTGTATGGAGACAGCCTTTCACCTTTATCGACTATCTCCCTCAACTCCTCTTTTGAAAGAGCGTCAATTTTCTTCTTAAATTCCTCTGTGGCCGGAAAAGGCCCCATAATATTTACCTCCTCACATAAAGTATAAATACTCTGTCAATTATAATTTCGTGGCTTGATATTGGGCTGATGCTAGAAAAATACCAAGAATTATCCTGTCCTACAAAAGCAATATTAGCTGGGGTGCGGAATCCCTAACCCCCAGTCCCTAACCCCCGCCCCCTGCTTCATCACCGGCCTACCAGTTGCTTCCCCAAAACCTTCGCCCAGGCGCCGCCTTCCCGGAGCAGCATTTTCGTAAGGCGGAGGAACTTGCGGCGCTGCCAGTAGTCCCGGAGGAGGCCCGGATAGGGGAGGGGATGAAGGGAATGGAGGTGGGCGGAGCGCTCACGCCGGAAGAGGTAATGGGCCCGGCGCATGTGCAGGTGGTCGGTGACCAGGCCCACCCGTTTGAGTCCCAGTTTGTTGAGGAGGGCCAGGACGTTGACGGCTGAGGCCTGGGTATTACGGGAGGTCTCTTCCAAAACCAGGAGGGGAGCCAGGCGTTCCCGGGTCTCGACGCCCCAGTTTTCCGCCACCCAGTTAAGGGACCAGTCCGCCATGGCCCGGGCCTCGGAAACGCAAGCGCCCCGGGTGCGCCCGCCGCTTAAGAGCAGATAGGCTTGGGGATGCTGCTCCCGCCAGAGGCTGAGGGCATGAATCAGGCGCAGCCGGGTGGGCCTTCCCGGGTAGCCGTCCGCCCCCACCCGCCCCCCTAAAACAATGATGGCTTCTAAGGCCGGGGGGCGGTAATTTCCATGATCGCCCATATTCTCATAAGTCCGCCGACCCAAACTCCCCCTCCCCCTGCGAGGGGGGAGGACCGGGGTGGGGGTGGCGTCTTGGGCCCCTTTCGCCACCTGCCATGAGGATGCACAACTACCTTACGCCCCCCTCACCCAACGCTCTCCCCCCAGGGGAGAGGGAATTTTTGGTCGTTAACTCGTTCCCAAGTTGTACTTGGGAACGCAGGTAGACAGCAAGCTAAGCTTGCCCAGTACCTGCGTTCCCAGGCCAAGCCTGGGAACGAGAAGTAAGGGGTGTGCACACGATATTATTTCCCTTTCTTTCCCCGGTCTTTCCGGAAGGCCCGGGCCCCTTTTTTCCATTCCGGCTCATCCCTCTTTTTCCTTTTGGCCGGTTGGCCGCTGAACATCTGACGCAGGTCCAATTCCACCGTGCCCGGCGTGGGCCGGGCCTTGGGCTTGGGGACCGGTTTGGCGGGAAGCGGCTCTTTCGGGGGCGCCGGGAGTTGCAGAAACTCCCGGGGGATGGTTGCACTCACCAGATAAAGCTCCTCCCCATAAGCCTGAAACACCAGGCCCCCCCGGGCCGCGGCCTGGGCGTGAATGGTCACCAGGATAGGGTCGTTGGCCCGGCGCTTCCCCAGACGCCGGGCCATCTCGGGAGTGCGGGCCAGGACCAGCTCCCGGCCCGGCGGGGGCTTAAGACCCTGGTCCCACACCGGCGCGTGGATTTTAGGGGAAATAGCGAAATAAAGGGCCGAAGGCGGCGTCTCCCCGGGGTCCCGGCGCATCTCCGGGGGCTCAGGGTCCAGGCTGCGGATGCGCTCACCTTCCACTTCCAGCCGGGGGGGAGTCACAAGGGCCGCCAGACGCTCCAGGTCGGCGCCGCGCACCCGGCTAAACCCCGGTTCTGCGTGCAGGGCCTGGAGCAGTTGTTTTACCGGCAGCCAGCCGCCTTCTCCCAGCACCAGGCCGAACTCATCGGGGCGGCGGCCCAGGACATAGGCCAGCATCTTGTTCAGTTGTTCCAGTTCCCGGGGCAGACGGGGCATGAGGTTCTCCGCTAGAGCATTAAGAAACTACCCCCGATTATAGTCATAAAATTAAAAGGATGGGGCATTGAAATACTACCTGGTGGCCCCAATAGAGGCCTTTTATCCCTAATTTCCTAGCATCAGCATAGGTATACTAGGGGTGAATGAAATAAAGACATTCGAACTGCCCGTATGTCTTAGATCATGGCGGAACATCGGCCAGGTAGAACCGGCCAGGCCCAGGGAATCTCCGTAAACGGCATAGAGGGTCTCACCGGCCCCTACGTAAACCGTGCCATCAGTGCCTATCGCCGGGGAAGATTCCTGCACCTCTCCTCCAGACTCAAAAGCCCATTTCTGGGAGCCATCGGGCTTGATGGCATAGAGTTTGTGGTCACGCGAGCCCACATAAATAGTACCATCCGCGCCCACCGCCGGGGAAGAATATACATAGTCTCCGGTAGTGAAGGCCCACTTCTGGGTGCCGTCTCTCTTGATAGCATAGATCTTGCCGTTAAGGTCGCCGACGTAGATGGTGCCGTCTGCGCCCAGGGCCGGCGAGGAGTGGGCCAGATAACCCACCGTAGTGAAGGCCCACCTCTGGCTGCCGCTGCGATTGACGGCGTAGAGCTTTTTGCTCAGAAACGTGCCCACGTAAATGGTGCCGTCTGGGCCCAAGGCCGGGGAGGAGCCGATACTGTCTGCCGTGTCGAAGGTCCACTTTTGGTTGCCGTGGGCGTCGACGGCATAGAGCTTGCCGTCATTAGAGCCCACATAAATGGTACCATCCGGGCCCACTGCCGGAGAGGACCAGACCTGATCTCCCGTAGAGAAAACCCACTTCTGGCTGCCATCGGGATTGACGGCATAGAGTTTGTGGTCTAATGAGCCTACGTAAATGGTGCCATCCGGGCCCACGGCCGGAGAGGACCAAACAGTTTGGCCCGTGGGGAAGGCCCACTTTTGGGTGCCGTCGGGCTTGACGGCATAGAGATTCCAATCGTGCGAGCCCACGTAGATGGTGCCATCGGCACCCACTGCCGGGGAGGAGTACACCGAATCCTTCGCATCAAAGGCCCACTTTTGGCTGCCGTTGGGATTGACGGCATAGAGCATGTGGTCTAACGAGCCCACGTAAATGGTGCCGTCCGTGCCCACGGCTGGGGAGGACTGCGCCACACCTCCCGCGGTGAAGGCCCATTTCTGGGTACCGGCGGTTTGAGCCCCGGCCGATCCGGCAGTCAGGATCAGGCACACCATAGCCAAGATGCTCCAAAGCGTACTTTTTCGCAAAGCTTTTCCTCCGATAATCATTCATTCGGGATAGGGAGAATAAGAGGCGCCTGTGCAATAGGAAATCGATGGGCATCTAGAGTGATTCTGGCGCCAGGAAGATCTTTCATGATTACCCGAAAAAATCAAGAGATTCTCTCCCTTTGCTTTTTACAGCTGTCAAGCATCCTTTAGTTGCTAATCGTTCCTTCTTATATGACATAGATATAAAAATTTCTGAACAAATTTTATGGCAGAATCTAGCTTATGGGAGAGGTGTGGAGGCAGGAGCTTAGTTAGCGGTGCGGAGTTCGCAGTGAGAAGAAAAAACGAACCTTGCGGCTGTTTTTTGTATTCCTTACTGCTTATCAGTGGGTCCCTCTCTCACATATTTCTCCTTTATTCTTTTAAAAAACGTCAATTGACAAGGCAATTAATCGTGATAATATTATAAGGTTAAAGAGTCATGGATCATTCTCTTTTCCACCAGCACCATAAAGAGGTTCTTCGGGAGGCGGCCAGCATCGCCGAGGAGATGACCTCCGACTTTTTTAAGCTGACGCCCAATTGTTGGCGCCGGGCCCGTTATGACATCCTTACTTTGGAGGGTCTGGAGCAGGCGGAGATTTCGCCCCACGCCCTGGCCCTGGTGGCCAAGTACCATGGCTGCCATCGGGATCGGGTTTTGAAGTCCGCGATCTTTGATTTTTACCGCATCTGCCTCCAGGATCACAATATCCTCAAAGCCCTGGACACCTGCCCGGACTTGAGCCTGTTGCCCCTGTTCCTCTATATTTTAACCCACGAACTGGTGCACGTGGTGCGTTTCAGCCAGTTTCAGGCGCTCTTTGAAGCTCCTGAGGAGCAGAGGCGGGAGGAAGAGAAGCAGGTGCACCTGTTGACCCAAAAAATCTTGACTCCTCTCAATTTCCCGGAACTTCCCCGGGTAATTCGCTACTATGAAGACAACTGGCAAGGAGGTTGGCAGTATGCCCATCTATGAGTATCAATGCACCGCTTGCGGGCATGTCCTGGAGCGGTGGCAGAAATTCTCGGATGAACCCTTAACCGTTTGCCCCCAATGCGGTGGCAGTCTGGAAAAACTCATCAGCTCCTGCGCTTTTCACCTGAAGGGCGGCGGCTGGTATGTCAGTGATTACGGCGGCAAGAATCCCAGCCACGGCGCGGCCGAACCAGCCAAGGAGGCTGCTGATGCCGCGCCCGCCAAGGAAAGCAGCAAGACCGAGGCCACCCCTCCCTCGAAATTTAAATGAAAAACCTGCTGAATCTCCCCGGGAGGGAGAGAAAGGAAGCCGGCGTTGGCTGAAATCAAAAGCGCCATGGAGTTGGCCTTAGAAAAGGCGGAGCGGTATGGCCGGGCCACCAAGGAAGAGTTGACCCAGGGCCAATTTCGCGACCAGGGCCGCCAACTGGCGGTCAATTTTCTCAAAGATGGAGAAAACCTGGAGACCGGGCTGGAGGGTCTTCCGGCCGAAGCCCAGGCAGAGGCCCGCAAAGCGGCCAAAGAAGTGCTGCTCAGGAACATTACCTTGCCCCGGGACGGAGAAATGGACCCCCGGCTGACCCAAATCCTGGAAGGCCTGTTCCTGGTGGCCCGGGACAAGAAGGCCATGGCCCGTCAGAAAGCGGAACTGGAGCAGATTCTGCAAAACTATTTGCAGGTGCGCAACAGCGCCTATCAGCAGCTCAAGGCCAGGTTCGGGGCCAATATCGGCCAGATGCAACGGGCCCTGGAAGCCCAGATGCGCCAGCGGGTGAATCTGGAGGTGGAGCATCTCCCCCAGTTCCAAGAGGAATGGCGCCGCTTTCTCGGCAATCTGACGGACCAGTTCGAGCCTATGCTGGAGGCCTGGAAGGAAAGGATGCTGAATCTTTAAAGACCGTTTTCCGTTTCCCGTTTTCCGCAAAAGAGGCGATCCTACGGGTCGCCTCTTTTTCCGGGTAAGGATCAGAATACAGGGATTAATCATTAAAGAAGTCTAATTTAACCGCATTTTTTGCGGAAAACGGAAAACCGAAAACGGAAAACGATCACTGCCGCCGGCATAAACGTCGAAAATTATCCCCTAAAATAGCCTGCGTTTGGGCCTCCGGCAGGTCCAGGGACATGATTTTCGCCAGTTCCGTGTCCGGCCGGCTGAAGGGGTAGTCGCTGCCGAACATCAAGCGCTGGCTGCCATAACGTTGGAGATAGTCTTTAATTTCCGCTATTCCGGCCACAGCCATATCCGCCCAGACCAGCTCCCGGCCCCAGACTCCGGCCGAGTCCAGGGCCCGGTAGCCGCCGTTTAAGGCACCCAGGTGGGGGATGATCACCGGCAAATCCGGGGCCATTTTATCTAAAAAGTACAGGGTGTTCTCCAGGGACTCCTCCAGGAGGATGGGCAAGCCCTTCTCCCGGACCTGCTCCAGGAACTCCCGGCACTTGGGAGAGCCGTAGTCATACACCGGCTCATCCGGGTGGCGGTGCCACTTGATGGCCACGTATTCGGGCCCCAGGTCCTCCCAGGCAAAGTCGTTCCACACGAAAAAATAGGGAAAAACCTGGATTTCCGGGTCCTTGAGGTCTAGGAGATAATGATGGGCCCGGCGGCGGCAGTCCTGCCAGGCGGGGGTATCGGTAAAATCAGGGTCGTAGCGGTCGTAAACGTCTTCCACCGGGGGGATGGCCCCCGCGCCGGTGATGCCCGCGGCCAGGAGCAAGGACCGGATGTCTTCCCAGCGCCAGTTGACGTTCTGGATGCCGCTGTGGAGATGGCTGTCGATGATCATAATCAGCAGGTCAAATGCAGCGCCGCGGCCCAGCGGCGGGTCGGGGGCATTTGGTTAATGACCACGCAGGCTTCCCGGGTGGGTTTAACCACCAGGTCGATACTCTTTTCCCGCAGATGAGCCGCCAGAGACGGGTCCACCTGCATACGCCCGGGCTGCCCGGAACCCACCACCAGAACCTGGATATCCGCGGCCAGGGCCTCAAAGACATCGGGGATCTGCAGCAGATGGGCCTCGCCCCGCCACCAGTCGCTTTTAATCTGCCCGGAAAAGATCAGCAGGTCCTGGCTGTAAGTCCGGCTGTCAATAACGATTCGCCCGAAGTCGTAGCTGTCAATGTGCATCGTGACCTCTAATGTCTGCCACTACCTCTCCAGGGGTCCCAGTAAGGCGGTGTAAACCAGTATTCCAGGTTCGGGTCGTTACCATACCATTCCGGCGGCACGGGATAGTACCATTTTTCCCAGACCGGGGGGGCGTTAAAGACCACTTCTTTGGCCTTCAGCAACGGAAAACCGTGCTTGCGGCCCACCACTGTCCCCGCTACCTTCACCGTGCTCTTGGGCTGATAAGTGGCGGGGCTGAGATACCGGTCGCTCTCCACCACAAAGGTGCCCCCGGAGGGGGCTCCCCGGGGATTGCCCAGCATACTCAGTGGCTGTTGATTGACGGTCATCAGGCTCCCCTGGCCCAGGGGTTCCACTTTCATGACCTCTCCCCCCAGGATCACCAACCGGCCTTGATACTGCTCGGGGTGAGCGCTGAGCGCGGCAAAATCCACCGGCGGTCCGGCCTGCTGCTGGAGACTGGGGGCAATCGCCGTGGCGCAGCCGGTGAGCATGACCAACAGCAAAACCACTGGCCAGAAGGGCTTCATTTCCATCTCCTTTAATAGGGCCTGGCAGCGATGGGGCCATGATAGCCAGGCGTCTCCAGCCTAAACCGTTCCCCCGGGATATTGCCCCAAAATCTCAAACCTTCGTATTAAAGATAACATTCTCTCTGCGGCTGGCAAGGGGAGTGGTGAGTTTGCCGTCGCCGCAGTTTGTGCTACATTGTGGTCATGGATAAGAAGAAACGCCGGGGTGCGGCGGCCCGGGTGCGTCTGGAGAAGGTGGCCGTGGTTCTTTTTAAGCCCCGGCTGCCGGAAAACATCGGCTCCGTGGCCCGGGCCGCCTGCAACATGGGACTCAGCCGTCTGGTGGTGGTTCAACCCCAGGACCTGGACCGCCAGCGCATGGAGATGATGGCCACCGGTACCGCCGCCCACCTCCTGGATGAGATGGAGGTCTATGACGACCTGGCCACGGCCCTGGCCCCGTTTCAATACATCGTCGGCACCACCGCCCGGTTGGGCGGGGTGCGCCTGGTATATACCACCCCCCGGGAGATGGCGGCCCGCCTGGTGGATATTTCGCAGCACAACGAGGTGGCCCTGCTCTTCGGCCCGGAGAATTTTGGTCTGACCAACGAGGAACTCCCCTTTTGCCACGCCCTGGTGCACATCCCCACCGGTGATTGTTCGTCTTTGAACCTGGCCCAGGCGGTGATGGTCCTGGCCTACGAGATTTTCACCGCAGCCAGCGACAAATCCCACTTCGTGCCCCGCCTGGCCAACTCCCGGGAACTGGAATCCATGTACGCCATGCTCCAGGAAACCCTGGTGAAGATCAACTTCATCTCCCACCAGAACCCGGAACACTGGATGTTCAATGTGCGGAGGCTCTTTAGCCGCCACGGCCTCCGGGCGAGGGAGGCCCAGGTGATTAAAGGCATCTGCCGGCAGATCGACTGGTACGTGGGGAAGCGGCTGGAGGGGAAGGGGGTGAAGAAGTAATCAGTAATCAGTGGTTAGTATCCAGTGGTTAAGGTTCAGTTCTTCTATCCGGTTTGCTTCCAAGTCCGCCATGGCCTCCAGAATGTCTTTAATCTCGCCGGCGGTCATCTCCGGATTCTGTGAGGCAATCTGCTCCGCCAGAATGTCATTATACAAAATGGTTTTTCCGATCATTGCCGCGCCAGCAATAAAATTGTTAAGTATTTAGAATAAGACATAGATATAAATCCAATCTTGTTGGTTCAAAACTGATTACTGATTACTGATCACTGACAACTAAGGCTTGTAATACATCAACCTCTGGGCAAAAGGCGCCACTGCGTCTTCCAAGGCCTTCCGTTCCTCCGGGCTCATGGGCGTAAAGTTGGCCGCGGCGTGGGCCAGGGCCTTCACTTGCCCCGGGGTGTCGCCGCCGATGACCACCAGGCTCACGGGCTGGCTTAAGGCGTAGGCCACCAGGTCGAAGGTCAATCGCCCCGGCTCTTCCGCCATCCGCGGCAGCAAACCCCGGCAGAGCACCTTCATGCCGATGACCCCCAGGCCCTGTTCCCGGGCTTCTGCAGCCAGGGGCAGGAAGGAGCGGTCCTGGGGCTCCGCGGGGTTCACCGGCAGCAACACCGTGTCGAAATCGTAGAGGTCCAGGGCCCGGCGCAGGATCTCCGGGTCGTGGTGGCCGGTGACGCCGATGAAGCGGGTCCAGCCCTTTTCCTTGGCCTCCCGGAAGGCCTCCAGGATGCCGCCGGGCATGGTAATGGCCTCCAGGTCTTCTGCCGTGCGTACATCGTGGATCTGCCACAGGTCCAGGTAGTCGGTGTCCAACTTTTTCAGGGTAATGGATAAATGGGCCATGGCCTCTTTATAGGACCGGCCATGGGACTTGCTGGTCAAAAAAATCTCCTGCCGATGGCCCTTTAATCCTTTACCCAGATAATCCTCGCTGCCTGAGTAAGCCCGGGCTGATTCGAAATACCTGATGCCCGCGGCCAGGGCCGCCTCGATCACTGCCTGGGCCTTTTTCTCTTCTCCATAAGTCCGTAAGATGCCTTCGCCGCCCAGGCCCAGAATGGTGGCCTGATGTCCGGTGCGGCCCAGGGGCCGTGTCGCAATGGTCATGTATCGCCTCCGTGGTGTAATTATACCAGCCTTGATAAGGCAAAAGCCGCCTGTTATTCTAATGATAAGATGTCAACGTCTAAAGTAAAGCCCGTTTCTCCTTATCCGGGGTTGGCGGAAGCCATGGCCGAGGCGCCCCGGGCCTGCGGCGTCTATCTCTTTAAGGAGGCCGGAGGCCGGGTCTTGTACGTGGGTAAAGCGGTGAATTTGCGTAACCGCCTCCGGTCTTATCTCCAGAACCAGGGGCGCCACGATCCCAAGACGGATATGATGCTGAAAAAGGCGGCCCGGGTGGACTTTTTCCTCACCGCCACCGAGCGGGAGGCCTTGATCCTGGAGCGTAACCTCATCAAGGAGAACCGGCCCCGCTTCAACGTCATGCTCCGGGACGACAAGAATTTTCTCTGTCTCCGGCTGAACCTGAAAGAGGAATACCCGGCTTTGCGCTTTGTGCGGCGCTTTCACGGGGATGGAGCCCTGTATTTCGGCCCTTATTCTTCCGCGGCCATGGCCCGGGAGACCCTTAAGGTGATGAAACGGGCTTTTAAACTGCGCACCTGCAAGGAAAAGCGCCTGGCCCAGCGTTCCCGGCCCTGCCTGGAATACCAGTTGGAGCAGTGCCTGGCCCCCTGCGCCGGGCTGGTGGATTGTGACACCTACCGGCAAGCGGCCCAAGAAGCGGTCCAGTTTCTCCGGGGCCGGGGCCGGAACTTGGTGCAGCAGCTCAAGGCCCAGATGGCCGCGGCCGCAGCCGGCCTGGAGTTTGAAAAGGCCGCGACTCTAAGGGACCGGATCACGGCCATCGACCAGACCCTGGAACGCCAGGACATGGCCCGGCCCACCTTTAAAGACCAGGACGTCCTGGGGGTGGCCCGTAAAGACGGCCGGGCCCTGGTCCTGGTGCTCATGGTGCGAGGCGGCCTGGTCACCGGCTCCCGGGAATATTATTTCCCGGACTCCCTGCCGGAGCCAGAACTCCTGGGAGGCTTCCTCAAGCAATATTACACCGAAGAAAGGCCGCTCCCGGACGAGATTCTGCTGCCCTGCGACCTCCCGGAAAGACGGCTCCTCCAGGAGGTCTTCCAGGAGCAGAAGGGCGGGGCGGTGCGGTTGGTGGCAGGAAAGGGAGAAAAATGTGGAACAGCCGCCCCCGGCTGTTCCTTAGCAGGTGATGGAGCAGGCGGGGGCGCCTGCTCCACATTAAATGTACCTGTCCGCAAGTCCCTTAACCACCGCAACCGCTTGCTGGCCTTGGCCGCGGAGAACGCCTGGGCGGCCTGGGAGCGGCGGCAGGTGAAAACCGACCCCGAGGAGGCCCTCCGGGATTTGCAGGCCCGTTTGCATCTGGCCCGGTTGCCCGAGCGCTTGGAATGTCTGGATATTTCCACCCTCCAGGGGAGCCAGGCGGTGGGCGCGTTGGTGGCCTTTACCGGGGGGGTGCCGGATAAGTCCGGCTACCGGCGCTTCCGCATCCGGGAAGTGGCGGGCCAGGACGATTACGCCATGCTCCGGGAGGTGGTGCGGCGGCACTACGGCAAGGAAGGCCAGACGTTGCCGGACCTGCTGGTGGTGGACGGTGGCCGGGGGCAGTTAAACGTGGTCTTGCAGGTGCTAAAGGAAATGGCTTTGCAATCCATTCCCGTGGTGGGCCTGGCCAAGGCGACGGTCCAGGAGGGCCGGGAGGTGCGGGACCGGTTGTTTTTTCCGGGCCGCAAGAACCCCCGCTTTTTGCCCGCCAATGCCCCGGGGTGGCTCTTGCTGCTTAGGCTCCGGGACGAAGCTCACCGCTTTGCCATCACTTATCATCGGCAAAGCGCCCGCAAGGAAATGCTGACTTCGGTTTTAAATGAAATACCGGGCATCGGGCCGGTGCGACGGCAACGTCTATTTCAACATTACCCCGATCTGGCAACCCTTAAGAAGGCGAGCGTAGAAGACCTGGCCGCCATTCCCGGTTTCAACCGTAAGGCCGCGGCCCAGCTGAAAGAGCGGCTGCTGGAGAAAGAGAAATAACCACAGAGACAAAGACACAAAGATTCCACGAGAAATTAGAAAAGGGTGCGCCAAAAGCACACCCTTTTTTTATTTACCTTTGTGTTTCTTTGCGGCGTATCTTTTTAATGCCGGGAGTTGGGCGCCTCCAGGGCTTCGATCTGCTCCTGGGTGAGGCCGAAGCGGCGGTCCCGGCGGCGGTAGGCTTCCAGGGCCTGATGAAAATCATCTTCCCGGAAGTCGGGCCACAGGGTGTTGGTGACATAAAGCTCGGTGTAAGCGGACTGCCAGAGGAGGAAGTTGCTCAGGCGGTATTCACCGCTGGTGCGGATCAGGAGATCGGGATCGGGCATGTCCGCGGTGTAAAGGTAGCGGGCGAAAAGGGCGGTGTCGATTTCCCCGGGCTTAAGGCGGCCGGCCAGAACGTCTCGTGCCAGGGACTGCACGGCCTGGACGATCTCGGAGCGGCCCCCGTAGCTCAAGGCCAGGGTCAGCACCATCTGGGCCCCCGGCGCGGTGGCGGCTGCGGTTTCAGCCAGATCGCGCTGCACCGCCTGGGGCAGTTGCTGCAAGTTGCCGATGGCCTTGAGTGCGATCTGGTTTTCCCGCATCTCGGAGAGTTCCCGGTGCAGGTAACGGCGCAAAATGGCCATCAAGACCCGGATTTCCAAAGCGGGGCGCTGCCAGTTCTCTTCGGAAAAGGCAAAGAGGGTGAGATAGGAGATTCCCAGCTTGCGGGCCAGGCGGGCGATGACCCGCACCGACTCCACCCCGACCACGTGGCCCTTGACGCGCAGCAGGCCCCGCTGTTGGGCCCAGCGGCCGTTGCCGTCCATGATAATGGCCACGTGACGGGGAAGTCGATTGTTCTCGAGGGGAAGGCCGGTATTAGGCAAGTCTTTCACTCGGGGCATTAAAAGGACATGATCTCCTTTTCTTTTTCCGCAGCCTGGGCATCCACCTTTTTAATGAAGTCATCGGTGATCTTCTGGACTTCGTCTTGACCCCGGTGGGCGTCATCCTCGGGCAATTGCTTATCCTTCTTCAAATCCTTGAACTGGTCGTTGGCCTCCCGGCGGACGTTGCGCAGGGCCACCTTGGCCTCTTCTCCCATTTTCTTCACCACTTTGACCAGTTCCTTACGCCGTTCAGTGGTCAGGGCGGGGATGGGCAGGCGGATCATTTTGCCGTCGTTTACCGGATTGAGGCCCAGATCGGATTTGAGGATGGCCTTCTCGATATCCCCGATCACCGTGGGGTCCCAGGGTTGCACGGTCAGCAGGCGGCTTTCCGGCGCGGCCAAAGAGGCCACCTGGCTGAGAGGCATGCTGGTGCCGTAGCAGTCCACTTTGATCCCTTCCAGCAGGGCTACGGAGGCGCGGCCGGTGCGTATCCGGGACAGGTCCCGGGCCATGGCCTCCAGCACTTTATCCATTTTCCGTTTCGTTTCTTCCAGAACCTTATTTTTCATGGCCTGCGCCCTCCACTAGGGTGCCCACCTCCTGGCCCAGCACCACCTTTTTCATATTTCCCGGTTCCAGCAGCTTGAAGACGATAATGGGGATATCCTGTTCTTTGGACATAGTCACCGCGGTGATGTCCATGACCCGCAGGTCTTTGGTCATAACGTCGAAGTAGGTGAGATGGGGCAGCATCAGGGCCTCAGCATATTTTTCCGGGTCCCGGTCGTAGATGCCGGCCACCTTGGTGCCCTTGAGAAGGGCCTGGGCTCCGATTTCCGTGGCCCTTAAAGCCGCGGCGGTATCGGTGGTAAAATAAGGGCTGCCGGTACCCGCGGCAAAGATCAGCACCCGGCCCTTTTCCAGGTGGCGCATGGCCCGGCGGCGGATGTAAGGCTCCGCCACTTCGTGCATGGCAATGGCCGATAGCACCCGGGTGGGCATACCGGCCTTTTCCAGGACGTCCTGGAGGGCCAGGGAATTGATGACCGTGGCCAGCATGCCCATGTAGTCCCCCACCGTCCGCTCGATGCCCTGGGCGCTCACCGCCAGTCCCCGGAAGATGTTGCCACCGCCCACGACGATGCCCACTTCCACCCCGAGGTCGGTTACTGCCTTGATTTCCCGGGCAATGGCCTTCAAGGTGTCGGGGCACAGGCCGAATTTCTTCTCTCCGGCCAGGGTCTCGCCGCTCACCTTGAGAAGAATGCGGTGGTATTTGGGCGTCTCCGGGCTCACGGTCTCCTCAGGCTCCCAACTGGTAGCGGGTGAAACGAAGCACCCGGAGTTCAGGGCCGCCAACTTCCTTGAGCAGTTGGGCCACGGTGATGTCCGGGTTTTTTACAAAGGGCTGCTCCACCAGGCAGTTCTCTTTAAAAAACTTGTCCAGGCGCCCGGTCACCATCTTCTCGATGATCTTTTCCGGCTTGCCGCTATCCAGGGCCTGGGCTTTATAAATTTCCGTCTCCTGAGCCACCACCTTGGGGTCCACTTCCTCCCGGGTAACGGATAGAGGGTTGGACGCCGCCACTTGCATGGCCAGGTCTTTGGCCAGGGCCGTCATTTCCGGAGTTGCCTGAGCGGCGTTTAGTTCCAGGAGCACGCCGATGCGGCCGCCGAAGTGGATATAAGCGCCCACCAAGCCGCCCCCGGCATAACGGGCAAAACGGCGCACCCGGATGTTCTCCCCGGTCTGGCCGATGACTTCGTTGAGATAATCCTGGACGGTGAGGCTGGGTTGCCCCCGCCAGGGCTGCGTCAGCAGGACGTCCACTTCCGCCGGAGCCTGGGCCGCGATCTGACTCGCCAATCCCTGGGCCAAGTTCTGGAAGGCGTCGGTTTTGGCCACAAAATCAGATTCGCAGTTCACTTCCAGCAGCACGCCGCTCAGGCCGTCCCCGGCCACCTGGGCCACCACCACTCCTTCACTGGTGGCCCGCTCGGCCCTTTTCCCGGCCACGGCAATGCCTTTCTGGCGCAGATAGGCCACG